>Ga0169931_10010079_pt1 | contig 13503 bp, 13 predicted proteins | sample Kivu_15m_20L_FD_129675 | JGI IMG/M metagenome (GOLD analysis project Ga0169931, IMG submission 129675) | Freshwater microbial communities from Lake Kivu, Western Province, Rwanda to study Microbial Dark Matter (Phase II) - Kivu_15m_20L... | ecosystem: Environmental > Aquatic > Freshwater > Lake...
ATCAACCAGTGCGTGGACTTCATCGCCAAGCAGGGCAAGCCCAGCTACGAGATGGAAATCCACAACGCGCTGCAACGGACGCCGAACAGCGTCGCGCAGCCCTTCGACGCCGAGGAAGGCGAAGGCGAGGACGAGGAACTCATCGAGCAGTGCGTCGAGGTCATCCGCAGCGAGCAGAAGGCCGGCGTCTCGCTCCTGCAACGCCGGCTCAAGATCGGCTACGGCCGCGCCGCCCGCATCATGGACGTGCTCGAAGAGCGCGGCTACGTCGGCCCCAGCAAGGGCGCCGAGCCACGCGACATCCTCATTGACCTCGACGGCGAGAGAAACACGGGCTGAGGAGTTCCAGAGATCGGTGGTGCTGAGAGGTATCGTTGATGGACTTGTTTACCCTCTCAGGGCTTGTTGTTGGCCGCCTCGACTCCTGCGTCTGAGGTCGCCTCGAAATTGCCAAGTAATTCGCCCAGAACAACAGTGAAGGTCAAGGTGCCGCTGGAAAGGTCCACTTCCGGTAAAAAGTCTTCATCCAAAGATTGCAGCAACTTGGGGATGTCGGCTTCCTTCCATCCCGCTTCCTTCAGCAAGATCACTGTGCCACTGACCGTTCCATTGGCAAGGTAGTGGAGGTCCACCGCCGCCACATCCTTGCCGTCGCGAGTGGCCAAGAGCCGCTCAGAGGAACTTGTTCGCAGGGTTCGTTTCCAAACGATCATCGCAGTCCTTTCATCAGCAAAATCGTGACCGCAATCAATCCAGCTGCGATCAGCAGGCACCCTTGTCCCTTGTGGTCCGTGCGATAGCCAAGGCCGGTTCCAGGCACGCTAAAGGTGCTGTAGCGTTTGCCACGGCCACTCACCCCTGTCCGAAAGCCCTTCCCACCGACCGAGTAGCCAACGCCAGACTTGCCCACATTGACTCTGAACGGCCCAATATTGACGGATTTTCGGTAATAGAAACCCATGCTTTTACTGATTATTCAGTAGCACGCCGTGTCCAACTCCTGCAAGGAAATCCGCAAAAGCAGTTTTACTTTCTGCCTTCGAAAAGGTGACTTTGAAATGTTCACGCCGGCTCAGACGTATGCTATCGAGCGATGAAGTTACCGCCGGATAGTCTGGCCACTTCTTTCAAGAAATGTATCTGTAGGTTTTTACCTGCCTTTCTATCATCCGATTCCAGCTTCTCGTAATCACCCAAACCGATCGCATTTATTGGAATGCTCCCGTGATCTTTAACTAAGTTGTAAATGCGAGGAGCGAGAGTTTCGTAGCGTGCTGTTGCCGTCTGCGGTTTGCCATCTGTGAAAAGCAAAATCATTTCGACGTCGCGAAAAGTGTAGGCCGTTTCCAGGGCTCTTAAGGTATCTGTGAAAGTGTTCAAAGCCGCGTCGTTAACTTGTCTTAATAGTTCTCTGCGATTCTCTTCAAGCACCGATTTATCCGCCTTCCGAATCCTTAGATAGCCAGATTTCGGATAGACTTGCACTTTGCTATTAAAACTGATGAGCACGCACTCCTCAATAGGGAGGTGGGTCAGCCAAACTTGAACTAATCGTCTAGCGTCCTTCCACGCGGTGCTCTCGCTCATACTGCTGGACGTATCCAACAGGATAGCCACGCGTCCGAGATGTTTGGCCTCAATGCCGATGATTTCTTGCCGAATTGTGAACTCGTCAGTTGAATGCGATTGTAGTTGAGCTTTCAATCGCTCGATCTCGTTCTTGAGAACGACATGACTTGCTACGAGCGCGGCGTGCTTCTCCGCAGAATCCTTAAGTTGCTTGAGCCTGAGGCTAATGTCATCCGGAGAGTTTCCATCCAATGCCCGCCTGAACCTCTCCAGTTCGGCTTTATTTTTGGTGGCCGCGACGCGCGCATCGTCGCGTTCCCTCGCTGTTTGCTCGGATAATCTAGCTAGTTCCTTGAGGGCACCCTCGGCGGTTGCTAGCTTTAACTTTAGGCTATCCGCTAAAACTCGGGCGTCCTCTGCACTCATCGCTTCTTTGCTTGCACTCGCCACTTGCGGCTTCAGCTTGGATTCCAAGGAAGTCAACTTGGACTTGAGCGTTTCTAGTTCGGCTTGAGCCTTGTTCCGCTCGGTCACGCCTTCGTTAGCCAGTTTAGTCTGAGCTTTGAGAACATCCGCCAGATTCGCCAATTGATTTTTGAGTGCGTTGCGCTCCTCCAGAACTTTCTCCGTGAGATTCGCTTGCCATTTCGCGTCATGTTTTGATTTAGCAAGTTCAGATTCTAAGTTTTCGAGTCTCTCACTCATTGGTTCCGATGGACGCGCTTTTGCCAATTCGGCTTGAGTTTTCTGTAAATCTGACCGCGTGCCCTTGACCAGCAAAAGAAGTGCAAACACCACCAGCCAAGCAAATTCGGCCAGAGTTAAGAGAATTGTTGGTGATGCTTTGGAGCCGTGATTCATGTTGCGAAGCTCGAGTTCACTACCGCCACCATTTCTTGCTAGGAGGCATTTCTATAGTTGGTGAATGCGCATGAAGAATTTGCTGGAGCAGCGCATTGTTGCTTTCCAACTTTGCGGACACATCCGCCAAGTATTTCACGATTGCGGAAAGCCGTTCCGACGATTCGGTTGGAGATTGCCTTGCTATGGTATCCATGCGCTGGTTGGCAACTATAAGCTGTTGGTTAAGCAACTCCACGGTGTTCGCTGAAGCTTGGACCACACCCTGTAGCACCAACAGGGGAGATTCCCCTGGTGGAACCTGTGCGCGAAGGATGGACTGAAAATAGTTGTCCAACTCTGCATAGGCTTGGCTCAATCGAGAAAATGATTGGTTAATTGAGCGAACTTTTGTGCCATCTGCGTCAGCGTTGGCTCCAAGTTCCTGCAGAGCAGCATCAAACCGCTGGGCGGATTTTTGAACATTTTCAAGACCACTACTAGCTGATCCCGCAGTTGCCAAGATTGCGTGTAAACCCTGAGAAAGGGGCTCTACTCCGTGCTCGCGCGCAGAAATCAGTGCCGAATTCAATTGAAGCACTTCTGGATGCAAGGCTTCCAAACGCTCTGTCGTCTTCCCCACCGCCGTATTTAGACGTGGAATCGCTTGTGCAGTGGCGCGCAGGTGTTGGGCAAAATCCGTCATTTGCGGACCCGCTAGCTCGGCTTGGTTGAGTAGGGTCTGCATGGCGTGGTTGAAACTTTGCGCCGAATCTGAGGCGCTGCGAAAACCAGTGTCAGCAGCGGTTGCAGTCGCTCCGTATTCCTCCAACCTGGCGGTCATCGGCTCAATGCCGCATTCACGAGCAGCAACGATAGCCGCATCAAATTGTTGAACCTGCGGGTTTAACCTGTTCAGTTGCTCCGTCGTTTGTGCCAATGCTGAGTGCATACTAGGAAGTGCATCAGTGATAAGGCCAAGATGCTTCGCGAATGCGGCGAACTTTAAGGGGGTATCTGAATCAAACGCGCCAGTTAACTCCGTGAGTTTCGCTTTCAGACCCATAAGGTCAGCTATAAGGATACGAACAGCCTCACGAACTTCCAAGCTGAGTCGTTCGTTTTCGTCTTCAATTCCTGTCGCCTTCTCTTGCCTCCACAGCCTTGCCATCTCTTTAGAAAGGCACATTGCCGACAGGCCGACTACTGTGGTCGTTAACTTGATGCCGCCTACCTTTAGTAATTCGTCAATTGATGAGTCACGCTGGAAGAAAATTCCGAGGATGGCCGCGATGGTGAACAGGTAACCAAGCAAATAGACTTGGTCTCCAAAGACTTCTAAACTTTCGGCCTCACGGCTCCTAGCGGCCTGTGAATAGCGCCGCCAGCCGAACACTACCATGCAGATCAGGCATAACCCCAGGGAGAGTGATGTCTGTCCAGCCCAGCTCAAGCCAAACGCAAAACTCATCCCGAGTGCGAGGATGATGAAAAACTCTATTTTGTTAAAATCAGAATCCGCAGATGATGCGCTCATAGGTAGCAATAATCACCCTCTCCTTGACGGTGCCTGGGGATCCCATAAAACACGGAAGCCCACATGAGCCGTCGGGGTGCCACCAGGTCGCCAATTGCGGGCTGATGAGCGGGCAAATTGCACTGGCAACTTCCACGAACCGCCACGGTAGGGTCGTTCCGTAGCGGTTTCGATGGCATACCAGTGGTCCACCTCTCCGCCAGGGTAGGATACGGCCCCACCTCGGCACCATTCCCCAACATTTCCGTGCATATCATGAAATCCCCACCCGTTTGGGGGAAACTGTTTGACGGGCATCGCCCGACCAAAGGCCTCCGCCTCAATAGGCTTAAAATTGCCGACCGTTGTGGTCAGTCTCTTACTCGGAAATATTAGTCCATTCACGCCAGCTCGGCAAGCAATCTCCCACTCGGCTTCGGTCGGGAGTCGTGCTGTGCCACCATGAGGCAAACGCAACGCCAGTTTGCCGGAAAATTCCTCTGCTTCCGACCAGCTTACAAAAACCATTGGCAGCGTTGCCTTCCGCTCCACCGGCGGCTCTTCTACCTTGTGTTTACTGCGTTGTTGCTCAACGTCTGTGGCCATCAAAGCTTGCCATTGTGCCTGAGTAATTTCTGTTTCGCTCAGCCAGAGTCGTCGGGTCAATCGAACGGTTGTTACCGGACGTTCACTCCCGTCGGCCAGTTCGTCGTTTGGCGCAGCACCGATATCATAGCTGCCAGGGGGCAATGGCAAAAACCGAAGTGACACGCCATCGATAAGCTCTACTTCAAATGGCCTGCCTGGCTGCGTCTGCATCCACTTCATGACGGCAGCCGTTAGAAGCGCTAACGCCAACGCCCCCCATGCAAGACGATTGGCTTGCACAAGCCATCTCCAGCGTTGGCGCAGTTGGTAGAAAATGCCCAGTTCAAGATCTGTAAACTCCGTCTTCCACTCGCCAGCCAATGCGTCTGCTTTGCGGATACCGCCAGTCGTGGCCAGTTTAAGAAGTTGCTCTCTGAGCAAACGCTGTCGTTCGTGTGAAGCAAAGCGGTCACCAAGAACCGCAGAAGCTTTGGATTCCAATTCTGTAATAGCGCTTTCAAGAACAAGTTCCCCACTGGGAGCGGCTAGCCTAGCTAATTCAGACCGGTGGCGCTCATGGCAGACGCTAAACCGGAGGCGGCACTGCTCTAATGCAGCCAAAGTAGTCAACTTAGGAATTTCATCCGTAATAAGCGCGGCTATGGAATCGCGATACTTGCTAACGAGGCGCAACCGCACTTCGGTGCGTGACCGCAGGCACTTCAAACTACATGACGACAACATCGTCGCATCAATCTCATCTAAGGCAGCCTTTTCAAAAAGGTGCTGTATAAAGGCGTCTGTTGATTCGGAAAACTCCTCAAGACGCTTGGATAGAGTAGTCCGAATCGTTTCGCTCGGTCCTAGCAATAAATGAGAAACCAATATCCGATCGAACAACTCACTGCTCTTTCCTGCACGTTGCCAAAATTCCTGCCAGTGGGCATGGAAAGACACCAACCATTCCTCTCTGCGGAGCTGGTGCAGCCAAACTGTTAGATCGCCCACTAGCAATAATTCTAAATCTTTTGGATGTGCTAGCAACCAGTCTGTCGTGACCCTGTCCCCGCGCCAGATAAGCGCTCTTGTTGAATCGAGAAGAATAAGGCTGACGGCAAGTTTTTGATGTGGGCCTAAATTTCCTGAGCAAAGGACTTTCTTTAGTGCACTAGCTAACGCTCTGTCCTGAAAAGTGTCTCGAATCCATTCATGCAATGGCCGAGATACGACGTGCAACACGGCTGTATCCCATGCACCGGCTAATGCAACTGCAAGCGCTGCAGGTGTGTGAAAATGCCGCCCTAAAAAATTGTAAGCGCACTGTATGCAGCCATCTGAATTGGCATGGCATTTGTGGCGGCTACATCGGTATTGCCAATGTTCACCCGAGCATACAGTGCATGGACCATCATTGGGACCATCAGATTCGATTCCACAGATGCCACACTTCTTGAGAAGGTGGCGCCTCACAGTTCCTCCGCAGGTCGTTCAGGACCGCCATAAATATTCTTAATCAGGTCCGGCGGAATCTCGATTCGATGAATTTCAGGCAATGAGTTCGCTACCCAACGGGCGATGACCGGACGACGCTCAAATGGGCCGAATGGATCACGCTGGCGCCAGCACATGGCGTTGATTGTCATCAGGGCATTTAGCTTATACTTTGGTGGCACTAGATAGCGCTCCAACACATGATCGTGTCCTCGCACAAGACGTTCAACACGGCGAGAGAGAGCTTTAGTGGCACAAGAGCAAAATGCTTCAAAATCAGCCGTTCCAAATTGACATCCGCGAGTTGTTCGATTGGGAATCTTACTGCGTGAAGTCTCGTGAGCACGCGTCCATACGAAGTCATCCAAGAACTCCGGACGATCAAGATCACGGGGCTCCTGCAGGAGGGAATGTAGGTCCGTGTGTGGCACCCCTCCGTGGGCAACAAGAGTGCCATCTGGAAGGAGAATCGCGCGCGGAGCTGCGGCAAAGAAACTGATCGCGGCCAGCGCTAGTTCTCGCCATGCGCTTTCTTGGCCACAAGAATTCAACCAGTCTGTAAAATCGGATGGCGAAACACTAGAGCGGAATTGTTTGCTTGTTTCGTCAAAAAAAAGCCCTACATCGTGGTTTCCCGCGACAAACATTATTTTCGGTATGTTGCTCTCCGAATTCTCAACTGGCCTGAAATGGTTTCTAGGTTGCCTCCTAGTAGAACTGCGGCGCTCGTCTCGCTGTTGGTTCACGACTGCGTCAAGAAATTCAAAAAGAACACGGTGTCCGAAAGGCCCATCATCAAAAAGGTCTCCCAATAGGAGCAAAACAGGGATTCGTCCTTCTTTGTGGCTTCGCTCATACGCATAATGCTGCAATGCACGCCAGGACAACAGGTCGCCGTGTAAATCCCCAATAATCCAGAGGTCCAAGTTGCTCGGGAAATGCTCCCGAATGTCCACAAACTTGTTTCCCGACGAAAGTCTAAGTTCATCAAACGCGAGCAGACACGGCTTAGGTTCGGCTAGAAATCCCTCCAAGGCGTTCGTGGTTGCAATGAGTTCGCTTGAAGGCGTTCCATCGGCTGGTAGCAAGTCCTCGGATTCTTTCTGCAGTTTTTGCCAAAAAGTCATCGCGGGCGAACCCCAAATCGGGCTATCCGCTGCAACTTCTACTATGCGAACCCGGGCTGTTGACTTCTTATCGACCAATGATTCGAGTTCAATCGGCGGTATCCCGACTGCTGCAACTTGAGAAGGGGTTGTAAGCACATCCGGGTTTGCACCTTGTGAGTGATCGAGGATAGCATCCTTAGGCACAACGTCGCTTGCTAACTCTGAAGAGCTCCTGGCAGAGTTATCAAGTGACGACGCAGACAATGCTGGAACTGGAGCGCCAGGAATTGGAGGAGGCAACGCCGGAGGATGGTTGAATTGCGTCGGAATGGCGGGAGCCGTTGATTCGCACTGTGCCACTGTGGCCATCATTTCCACGGAATTGACAGAGGAATCGGGGACGGGAGGCGGACTCGAACTCATGGGAGTCTCCATCAGAGTTCGATGCTCACTTTGAGCTTCAAACGCTCAGGGCCAATAGTGAGAACCGCTTCCGCTTCAATCGGCGTAGGAGCGCTGAGAAGTCGTCCATTAAGATAGGTTGGGTTCTTCGCACCGCTGTCATGCACTACCAACCAGCGCCCGTGGGTTAAATCCTTAACAATGTGAAATTGAGGTTCAGATGCGTAACGAGAATCATCTCCTCCAATGCCGGAGAGAAGTCGCTTACCCACGATTGTGTCGATCGTCATGCGGAGGGATTTTCCGGTCTCAGTTCCAATCAACACAAGCTTGCCAAAACGAGCATTGCCACATCCTCCCTCGCAAATGGATTTTCCGGCCAAATTCTCAAACCCACAGTTTGAACATTTCCACTGCATGAAAGATTTAAGATATCCGAACCTTCAACGGAAGCGCAACCTTGGAACTGGTTCGGCTACCCAAGTTGAGCAGGTCTCCGTCTGCTAGCGTCGTCAGGGTCGCAAGCGGTTTCCCGTTAAGCAGTGTAGGGTTTTTTGCGGTTTCAATCGGAGACACGCACCAGATTCCATCCCGAAACTCGGCGATAAACTGGTCCACGTCTGCGAAATCTCCTTCAGGACCGAAGCGTTTGAGCAAAGCCTTTCCAACACGCGTCGTGATACGGAACTCCAGCGAAGTTCCAGATTTTCCCTCCAATTTCAAGGTTAGGTGAGGAGACTTTGCTAAAATAGTTGGGATTTTAGGATCCGGAGGTGCGGGGGGGGGGGCGGGCGAAGTCGGAATGGACAGAGGGACAGCTACATGACCGTTAAGCGCTAAGTTAACTTCCCGAGCCGTGGGTCGGTGAGCAGGATCAGCCGATAGACAGCGATGGAGGCAGTCTGCTAATTGTGTGGTCGCGTCCGCGGTTTCAAGCTTTGCCTGGAGTTTAGGCTTGGCAGCATTATGCTTGAGCGCGGCTCTCAGATAAGCAGGGTCATCCTCTACATGACTATAAGGGTGTCCTTGTGCAAGCAATTCATAAAGAATAAGTCCGCACGTAAACACGTCCGACGCAGGCAGGGGAACTTTTTCCTGAAGATGTTCTGGGGAAAAATAGTGCGGAGTTCCAACGTATGCAGCTTTCCCATGCCAAGGTGCGCGATGATCGGCAAGGATTGAAAAATCCATATCAATCAGCTTCAGCTGCCAACCGGCGATGATCGTTTCATCCTTAAAGAGCTGGAGATTTGGCGGCTTGAGATCTCCATGAACAATCTTCGCCTCGTGGAGTTGGTGAATGCCGGCCATCATTACTTTTGCCAAGATCAGGCGCTGCTGCCAGTTAAGCGTGCTGGGACTGCGCCGCAGTCGCGTTAGGATTGCGCTCATGTCTTCTCCGCCATGAACAAATTCGAATGCTTGAAAGAATGTGCACACGCCAAACACTTCTTCAAACTGGTCAACCAATCTCACGCAAAACCTCCGGACTCCAGTGCTTTCAATGCGACTCTTAAGCTCTTTTTGATATTTTACATAGCCACGATACCAATCTACAGCCACAGACGGTGACTTGTAACTCTTGAAAAACACTTTGTCACCAGAGGGTGATCGGGCTGCGAAGGCATTCGCCATACCTCCCGTGTTTAAGTGCGCCAAAATTTCGTAGCCCCGAATTCGGTCCCCTTTCTTTAATTGCCTTGGCATTAACTGTTCAGTTTTGGGTCAACTTCCGCGAAGCGCCTCGCTCGTTGCACCCCACCTGTCCTGCCCAAACAAAGCACGACGAGCAGACTTACCATTAGATGCTGCCCCTTGGAGCGCGGAAACAGAAACCGACTTGCCGATGGAAGCTAGAACTTCAGAGAATGCCACTTTTGAGAGTCCGTTGTGAGGTTCATCGACCACCATGAATTCACTCTTGTCTGCCGCGCACAGTTGGTCAAATGCATCTGAACTGGGAGCCACAAGGAAGAGGATCACTCGCAATTTGTGAAGCTTTTCAACTAAAGCGCTTATTTGTTCTAATTGCTGCCTAACGCACACGCCTGTCTCCAATGCTTCGTCGGTGAGCATGATTACAACGCGGTGGCAGGCTGCAGCATCACGCCAAGGAAAGTCCAGGGCGGTGTCAAGAGCGATCAGGGGAGCCTCGTCACCCCCTACTTCGATTGTGGCGAGTCCTCGCTTCAAATCATCCAAATCACGCGTAAAGAATACATCGCTTCGGCCGCCCTGCTCATAAAGCGCTTCGATTAGGTCTAGTTGGCTTGCAGTCCGGCAACGAAAATTGAAGACCCCAGCACCTCCCGAAGTCTCCCCAGCTGCATGAGCGAGAAAATCAAAGCGCAAATCCCAACGAATTTGAGCATCCCCGGACAAGCTATCCACAAAATCTCCAAGATGTTTTCTCACTGCGTCGATACACGGACGCATGGACGCAGAGGCATCCAGACAAAGCACAATATCCGCTGTGCGACGAGTGCTCATGTTAAGCAGGGTTTACAAAGCTGGGGTCTCGGCAGACTTCGTAACGCTTTTGGCTAACGCCTCCATGGTGTTGCGGAAGTTCGCCTGATCTGCCGTGAACTCTTGAAGTGCCTCTTGCGGGCTTTTTCCATCCGCCAACGAGATGGCCTGATAATCGGATTTGTCTGCCGCGCACAAGGCGTCGTGGCATGGCATCTCCGGCGCGAACAGGTTCAAGATGATCCGATTGGAATGTAGCACATTGATAAGATCGTCGACGGTCCCTTTGGGCTGTTCCATGACCTCGTGGTAGGAGGCATCCGTAAAAGCTACGATAACGCGCGCGGCCTCACTGCGATATCTCCACATGTTGGGTTCCAGGCTCGCTGCTCCCTTTGGCATTTGTGCCATGGTGGAAACCTTGTAGAGTGCGTCCAAAAGCGACTCTGGTTCATCCCCACCACCCGTTGCCTCCAGTTTAGCCAACTGCGCCTTCAGTTGCCCGGCATCCTCAACGAAAGGGTTGTCCACAAAAGGAATGCTGTCGCACTTGAAATCCCGATATCCCACTGCTTTTGCACGCCAATGCTTGACCGGATTTTCATTGTTTGGTCCACGCGTCGTAAGTGAATCGATGAAGGTGGAGATGTTGTTTTTCAGGGCGTCAATGCACGGCTGCATACTCCCGGTGGCGTCAATCAGGAAGACGAGATCCACGACGCCCTTGGCCTTTTTGACTTGGTCGCTCATTTGTGTGTAGATTTAACCGCAGTTGCGAACTCTCTGACTCGGAGACGACTTGGATTCCAGCATTTTGTCGAACAGTTGTCGAGTGCAAATTCACGACATCAAAACCGCATCCCGTTTAGCCGCTGGCGCGTGATTTCCGTGTATTTTCCTGCACCTCATTTTAAGCACTCCTGGAGCATCGTTACCGAAAAACCCACAGCAATAGTGGGTGCAGTATCCACGTAACGACCAGTAAGAGGACAAACGGTGTGAGGTCCAGCAAAGTTGTTGGGGCTGTGCCCAGTGGGATTGGCTTGATGATCCGCCTCATCGGAACGAGGAAAACTTCGTAAATCTTGTCCAAAAACTTTACTACACTGTGAGTCTTCGGCGCGCCGACCCAGCTCAAGATAACGCGGACAATCAAGCCAAGCGTGAAGGCGCGCATGAGTAGATCTACCAGTGTCGCGAGAAACTTCATAAAGATTCGTCAGGCTCAGGATACTCAATCCAATCACGTCCGCTCACCAATGGGAGCCAAACCCTTTCAGGGGCGAATTGCAACAGCGAGCGCTGCCTGGCTTTCGCGTCATGGAGGCCGAGGTCTGTCGTCCGGAACGAAGGCTGAACCCGGCAAAGTCCTCCGCCATCACCATCAGATCGGCGAGGTTCTGCGGGTTGGATGGTGGGCGCGGCTTCACGGGACGATTCTGTCGATCCTTGATGCAGCTTCAAGCCTATCAACGGCAAGGAAACCCACTGCCTGCTACTGAAACGTCACCTCGGGCTGTTTCTTCCTGGCACGGTCAGCCCTTGCCGTGAGGCTTGGCCTTAACGCTGATCATCGTTGGACCCTCGGAGAGGTCGGGCACGAAGCAAGAGTAACGATACCGACTATGATGGGCGAAGGAGAATTCGCCATGAAGGCCGAACGAGCACTCGCGAACGGAGGTGCTGGGGCGGTTTTGCGCTTCCGACGCCGCGAATCGTGTTTAACGCGTTCTGCGGCTACTCGCGCTCACAGACTTCTACAGATAAGCGCTTATCTGTATTTTGGGGAGGGCACCACCAGGCACGCACCGGCACGACGGCTTATTGATAGTTTGCGGATGCGCCGAAATGCGATTTACGGCGTCGCAAGCGGACGAGTAGCGCGATTCCGGTGAGCGCGAAAAACGCGTTTTCCCCCGCGACTTCGACCTGGTTCAAAGTGCCCTGCAACCGAGCCGCTACTTCCGCCGCTTAATTCTGGCCGGTGTTCGCACTTTGGTTTCAACCGCTGGAGGAACGGCGGCAGCATGCGGAAAGATGTTGAACCACCGCTTGCCGTCATTCTCGGTGGCCAGCTCCAGATACTCGCGCTGGATGACCTGGGCTGAATTGCCGCTCTCCAACGACACCCGCTGGATGTCGTGCGTTACAGCCACCCGATAGGTGATGTAGGAGTTGCGGAACCGGTTCGCCCCCACTTTGACTCCAAGCCGCTGACCAACGCGCTCGAAGGCTTGCACGAACGCTTGTGGCCGTCCCCATCGTCCACAGATGCGCCCAACCTTGCCTCGATGCAGTTCCATCCATGCGACGAGGTTGTCTGGCATGGGGATGAGCCGGCGTTGCTTCGTCTTGGTGACATCCGCCGACAGGGTGATGTGTTTGGTCTCGAAGTTCAGCGCGCTCCAGTGCATCCGCAGAATCTCCTCAGTTCGCACCCCGCTGAACGCCTTGATCGCCAGCGCGGGCACCAGCCAATCGGGCGAGTTGGTCAACAGCTTGGTCATTTCCTCGACGGTGAAGATTTCGTTCTGCGACGGCACCACGGTCAACGCCTTCACCCCTTCGATCTCCGTGGGCATTCCCTTCGGCAGGTAGCCCTGATCGCGTGCGTAGTTGAAGAGCTGAACGACCGAGTTCCGGTAGTGGTTGCGGGTCTTGGGCGCATAAACGATGTCCTTACCAGCGCGGTCCTCGCCCTTGAGATTCCGCAGCCATTCGCTGACGGCCTTCGTCTCCACGTCCATGATCGGCCCGGCGAACTCGCTGGCAAAGGTGCGCAAGCGACGCTCCGTATCATTGATGTGGTAGTCGGATTTGTTGTCCGCCTTCAGCCCAGCAATCAACTCCTCCACCACTTCGGGCACAGTCTTCTTGGCCTTCAGCGTTTTGCCGAAGCGATCGTAGAAATGAACTGCCTCCAACAGGCTCACTTCACCGAGAAGTTTCCGGGCGGTGGCGTATTCCTTGGCGAGCTGGTCGGCGGAGATTCCAAAGCCCTTGGCGATGTGGCTGGCTTGGTTGTAGGCGACCAGGTCGGTGCCTGTGATTTGCAGGCCCGCTGTGTCCTCGTTCAACAGCGAGGCCCGCACACGAGCGGCTTCCGTCTGCGCCAGCTCCAGCGATTTGCACCGCTGCCGATGACGCTCCCCGCCGCGATAGTGAACCACGACGTAGGAATCGTAAGTGACGACCTTGGGCTTCTTGCCTGCAACGGTCGGGGCGTTGGCGTCGGCCGCAACTTTTACGAGCTGCGGACTGCGATAGATTTTTATCGCGGTGGCCCCGGCTTTGACGGTGATTGGGAACTGTGACGGTCTGGCCATTTAATTCGGTTCGGAGTGTCACTGAACCGCCCCTAAAAATCCAGAAATCTTCGTAAGTCCTTGATTGATATGGAGCGGGTGAAGGGAATCGAACCCTCGTCTCAGGCTTGGGAAGCCCACATTCTACCATTGAACCACACCCGCACCAGTCAGGCTGACGCCCGGCTTGCTACCAAACCCGGCCGGTTCCGGC
>Ga0169931_10010080_pt1 | contig 13500 bp, 10 predicted proteins | sample Kivu_15m_20L_FD_129675 | JGI IMG/M metagenome (GOLD analysis project Ga0169931, IMG submission 129675) | Freshwater microbial communities from Lake Kivu, Western Province, Rwanda to study Microbial Dark Matter (Phase II) - Kivu_15m_20L... | ecosystem: Environmental > Aquatic > Freshwater > Lake...
AGCGCGCGCCGGTCGAGCATCGGGTTCAGCCGCGCGAGCCACTCGGCCACCACCGGCATGATCCGCGACGGGCGCAGCTCGCCCAGCGACGAGAGCAGCGGCGTGCCGTCGGGCGCGGTCTTGCCGGCCACGCGCGGACGCTGTGCGTCGGGCAGCGGGTAGAGCAGCTCCTTGACCTGCCGCTCGACGACCGGCGCCTTCTCCTCGATCACCAGCAGCTCCTCGAGGCCCTGCGCGAACTCGAGGAGGCGGGTCGGCTCGAGCGGGTACACCAGGCCGACCTTGTAGACGCGCACGCCGGCCGCCGCGAGCGCGTCGGGGTCGAGGTCGAGCCGGCGCAGCACCTCCATGAAGTCCAGGTGCGCCTTGCCGACGGTGACGATGCCGAGCGTGGCCTGCGGCGACGCGACCACGTGCCGGTCGATCGAGTTCAGCCGCGCGAACGCGCGGACCGCGTCGAGCTTGGCGACCAGGCGCGCTTCGATCGCGAGCGAGGGCAGGTCGGCCGCGCGCACGTGCAGCGGCCCGACCTCGGGCGGGGGGTCGAAGTCGACTGGATCCTCGAAGTCGAACGCGACGCGGTCGAGGTCGACCGTCATGCCCGACTCGACCACCTCGCTGATCGCCTTGAAGCCGACCCAGGCGCCCGAGAAACGCGACAGTGCCCAGCCGTACAGGCCGAACTCGAGGTACTCGGCCACGCTCGCCGGGTGCAGCACCGGCATCGACCAGGCTTGCATCGCGAGGTCCGACTGATGCGGCATCGACGAGGACACGCAGCCGTGGTCGTCGCCGGCCACCACCAGCACGCCACCGAGCGGACTCGATCCGAACGCGTGGCCGTGCTTCAACGCGTCGCCCGACCGGTCTACGCCCGGACCCTTGCCATACCACATCGCGAACACGCCCTCGACGGTGCGCTCGGGGTCGAGCGCGACCCGCTGCGTGCCGAGGCAGGCAGTCGCGGCGAGGTCCTCGTTGATCGCCGGCAGGAACTCGACGCCTGCGGCCTTCAGCAGCGGCGCGGCCTTCCACAGCTGCTGGTCGACCATGCCGAGCGGGCTGCCGCGGTAACCCGACACGAATCCGGCGGTCGCGAGACCGCGGCGCGCGTCGAGCGCGCGCTGCATCAGCGGCAGGCGCACCAACGCCTGGGTGCCGGTCAGGAAGACCGGCCCGGAGGGGGCACGCAGGTTGTCCGAGAGGGCGTATCCGCCGTTCGGCAGGGTCGGGTCGGCCATCGCGGGCTCCTTCGCGGGTGCGTTGGAGGAGTCTAGGTCGGTCAGAGGAGGGAGGTCATGCGAATTTGGCCTTCGTCGCGCTCAAGCCGAAATGAATATGCTCAATTGACCGGAAGATTCGAGATCAGTCGCAAGGCTTGCGATTGCTCCCTGCAGGAGGGGGTGTTCCGCATCCCCGGGGCTTGCCGGCGTCCGGAACGACGCGGTGCGCAGGGGGGCCGGGGACCAGACCCTGCTGCCGCTGCGGCGGGGGGCGTCGCCCGCTCAGTCCCCGAGGCGCAGTGCAGCCAGCACGGTTGCGCGGATCCATCGACCCACCGGGTCGCGGTGCGTGCGTTCGTGCCAGGCCTGGTGCAGCACCAACTCGGGCGCCCGGAAGGGCAGGGGCGAGCCGATCAGCGGCATCGTCGCGCCGTACGCCCGGGCGACGTGCGCAGGCACGGTGGCGATCAGGTCGGTAGCGGCCACCACGGGTGGCAGCAGCAGGAACTGGGGTACCTGCAGCACCACCCGGCGCACGTGGCCGCGGGCGGCCAGCGCCCGTTCGAGCACGCTCGGCGGCGCCTCGCGCGCGCGGGCCACCGCGTGGCCCGAATCGAGGTAGTCGCGCAGCGTGGGTGCGCGGCGCAGCCGGGGGTGGCCGGGTCGGCGGATGACCAGGTAACGGGCGCTGGCGAGCCGCTGCCGGAAGAAGCCGGGCGAGGCGAGCAGCACGAGATTGCCGATCGCCAGATCGACCTCACCGGTCTCGAGCGCGACCGGCAGCTCGGCGGGCTGCAGCGGCACGGTCTGGATCCGCCACCCGGGCGCCACCTGCTGCAGGTGCGCGACGATCCGGGGCAGGAACAGCAGCGCGTTGGCGTCGCCGATGGACAGCCGCAGCGTTCGCGACTCGAGCGCCGGGTCGGCCGCCGGCCGCACCAGGATGCGTCGCTGCACGGTGTCGAGTACCTCGCGCACCGCGGGTGCGAGCGAGTCGGCCAGCGGGGTGGGCACCATGCCGCCGGCGCTGCGCACGAACAGCGGGTCGTCGAAGCGGCGCCGCAGCCGTGCGAGCGCGGCGCTGGTGGCGGGCTGACTCAGCCCCACCCGACGGGCCGCCGCGGTGACGCCCCGCTCGCGGTGCAGCGCGTCGAATACCGCCAGCAGCCAGAGGTCGATGTCGTTGGTTCGGACCACGGCTCAGCATATCCGATCATCCATTTCGTGGATGGACTTCATCCACGCTGCGGCATTGCGTACGACTGTCCAAAAGCCGAGCATCGGCGCCACGAGGAGACCACGATGATCGACGTCCACACCTGGCCGACGCCGAACGGCCACAAGGTCCACCTCTTCCTGGAGGAGGCCGGGCTGGCCTACCGGGTCTGTCCGGTCGACATCAACGCGGGCGAGCAGTTCGACCCCGCCTTCCTCGCCATCTCCCCCAACAACCGGATCCCGGCGATCGTCGACCACGACAGCGCGGACGGCCGGCCGATCTCGGTGTTCGAGTCGGGCGCGATTCTGCTGTACCTCGCCCGCAAGACCGGCCAACTGTTCCCGGCCGACGAGCGGGGCCGCTCGGACGTCACCCAGTGGCTGATGTGGCAGATGGGCGGGTTCGGGCCGATGCTCGGGCAGGCGCACCACTTCTTCAACTACGCCCCCGAGCGGCTCGACTACGCGGTTGCCCGTTACGCCAAGGAATCGCAGCGGCTCTACCGGGTGCTCGACACGCGGCTCGCGCAGGCGCCCTGGGTCGCGGCCGGGCAATACTCGATCGCCGACATCGCGATCTTCGCGTGGGCCCGCTCGCACGCCAACCACCGCATCGACCTGGCCGACTACCCGAACGTCGAGCGCTGGTACCGAGTGATCGAGGCGCGTCCGGCGGTGCAGCGGGCGGTCCAGGTGCTGGCCGAGCGTCGCCGGCAGGGCCCGCACTCGCCGCAGGCCTGGAAAAACCTGTTCGGCGACGGACAGTTCGAGCGGCGATGAACGCCCGTGCCCCGACCCCTGATCCGCGGCGTGAGGAGCGGCCGGTGATCGTCCTGCACGACAACCTCGCGTCGGTGGCCGCGCAGAAGGTGCGGCTGGTGCTCGCCGAGAAGGGCCTGCAATGGCGCAGCGCCTACGTGGACCTGCGCAGCGGCGAGGTGATGAAGCCGGAATACCTGGCGCTCAATCCGCTGGGCGTGGTGCCCACGATGGAACATCAGGGCGCGGTGATCCGCGAGAGCAGCATCATCATCGAGTACCTCGACGATCTCGCGCCGCAGCCGCCGCTGCGTCCCGACGATGCACTGCAGCGGGCCCGGATGCGCGCCTGGATGCGGCGCATCGACGATCCGGTGCAGCGCGCGATCGGCAACCTCTCGATGGGCCTCTACATCCGCGACGCGCACCTCGCCAAGCCGGAAGACGAGCGCGCCGCCTACTTCGCGGGGATGCCCGACCGCGACCGGGCCGAGCGGCAGCAGGTGGCGATCGCCAACGGCACCGAAGGCGCGCAGTTCGCCGCCGCGGTACGGGTGCTGGCGCTGCTGGTGGATGACCTCGACCGGGCGCTCGCGGGCCAGGACTGGCTGGCCGGCGACCGATTCTCGCTGGCCGACGTGGCCGTGGCACCGTTCGTGACCCGGCTGGAGATGGTCGCGATGGGCCGGCTCTGGGCCGACGGCCGGCGGCCGGGGCTGCAGGCCTGGTGGGAGCGGCTGCAGGCCCGGCCCAGCTGGCAGCGCCAGGTGCGCGACGCATTTCCCGACGCCCCCCGCGCACACATGCGCGCGCGCGGGGAGCAGGCCTGGCCGACGATCGCCCGGATCGTCGGCATGAACCCCTGAAGGAGACGAGCATGCCTGACCCCTTCGATACCCCGCCCGCCGGACCGCCGTCTGCAGTGCCCGGCCGTACGGCCCGACGCCTGCTGCTGCAGGTGCCGGTGGCGGCGGCAGCGGCGCTGGCCACCCCGCGTGCGGCACGCGCGCAGGCCGACACCTATCCGACGCGGCCGATCCGCTTCCTGCTGCCGTTTTCGGCCGGCAGCGGCCCCGACGTCACCTCGCGCTTCATCCTCAAGGGCGTGGGCGAACGGCTGGGCCACAACGTCACCGTGGAGAACCGGGTGGGGGCGGTGGGCCTGATCGCGATGCAGGAGCTCGCCAGGGCGCAGCCCGACGGCTACACCCTCAGCTACGCCAACCTGGCGATCGCCGTCTCGCAGGCGCTGCTGGGCAAGGGCACCTTCAGCCTCGCACGCGACGTGACCGCCATTGCCAGTACCACCTACGCCTACAACGTGCTGGTGGTCCAGCCCGAGCTGCCGGTGCGCACGGTGCGCGATCTGGTGGCCCTGCTCAAGGCCCGCCCGGGCGGGTACAGCTACGGCTCGGGCGGCAACGGCACGCCGGCCCATCTGAACGGCGAGATCTTCAAGCGGGCCAATGGCGTGGACGCGGTGCACGTGCCCTACAAGGGGCTGGGGGCGGCCATCAACGACCTCGCCCGCGGCGACATCCAGTACATGTTCGGGATCTCCACCGCCATGACGCCGGCGATCGCCGCCGGCCGGATCCGGGCGGTGGCGGTGGCCGCGCCGAAGCGCCTGGATGCGCTGCCCGACGTGCCCACGATGGAGGAGTCGGGCTTCATGGGCAACGACGTGCGCAGCTGGGCCGGCTTTATCGCCCCGGCCGGCACGCCGCCGGCGATCGTGGCGCGGCTGCACCGGGCGGTGTCAGAGACGCTCGCCGATCCCGCCACGGTCACATTCCTGCGCAACAACGGCGCCGAGGCGGTGTCGACCAGCGCCGCCGAATTCGGTCAGCTGCTGGTGGCCGAGACCGCGCGCTGGCAGGACTTCATCCGAGAGGTCGGCCTGAAGGCCGACTGACCGACGGCGAGACCGCTGCCTTGGATCGTCCCAACTTCCTGTTCGTCATCACCGACCAGCAGCGCGCCGATCACCTCGGCTGCTACGGCAACCGCACGCTGCGCACTCCGCACCTCGACGCGCTGGCCGCCCGTGGCGTCCGGCTCGAGCGGCATTACGTGGCGATGCCCATCTGCATGCCCAACCGGGCCACGCTGGTGACCGGGCGGATGCCCTCGGTGCACGGCGTGCGCCACAATGGCATCGAACTGCCGCTCGAGAGCGTGACGCTGCCGGAACTGCTCGCCGATGCCGGCTACCGGACTGCGCTGGTCGGCAAGAGCCACCTGCAGAACTTCACACCGGTGGCGGCCCAGTACGGTCCCGAGCCGGCACCCGCAGGCCTGCGCCTGCCGTCGCCGGCGCTGCGCAGCGCGCGCCGGCCGCCGCAGGATCCGCGCTACCGACAGGAGGACGTGGACCACTGGGCCGACCCGAGCTTCCGGATGTCGCTGCCCTACTACGGCTTCCAGTCGGTGGACCTGGTCACGCGCCATGGTGATCGCTGCGGCGGCGACTACCTGCGCTGGGCGAACGAGCAAGAGCCGGGCTTCGCCGCCCGCCGGGTGGGGCGCGACAACGCGCTGCCCGCGCCGGGCTTCACCACCCGGGAGGGCTGGCGCACCTGCGTGCCCGAGTCGCTCTATTCGACCCACTACGTGGCCGAGCGGACCATCGCGCGGCTCGAGGAGATGGCGACGACACCCGGGTCGCCGTTCTTCCTGTACTGCTCGTTTCCCGACCCGCACCACCCGTGGACGCCGCCCGGCCGTTACTGGGACCTGTACCGGCCCGAGGACATCGTGCTGGAGCCGGCCTACTGGGGCGCCGACGGGCCCACCGGCGTGCCGCCCCTGGACCACTATCGGGCCGCGCGCGACCGCGGCCGGGACGGCCGCTCGGCGCTGGGGATCACCGGCGCGTACGCGCCCACCCGCCGCGAGGCGCAGGAGGCGATCGCGCTCACCTACGGCATGGTCGCGATGATCGACGACGCGATCGGCCGGATCGGTGCGGCCCTGCAGCGACTGGGGCTCGACCGCAACACGGTGGTGGTCTTCACCAGCGACCACGGCGACTACATGAGCGACCATCAGCTGATGCTGAAGTCGCACCTGCACTACCAGGGGCTGGTGCGCACGCCGTTCATCTGGGCCGATCCGGCCGCGCCGCACGCCGGCACCGCGCGTCGCCAGCTGACCGGCGCGATCGACGTGGCCCGCACGATCCTCGCCCGCGCCGGCGTGGCGCCGGCCGACGGCATGCAGGGGGTCGCGCTGGACGGGCTGTTCGCCGACCCGGGGGCGGCCACCCGCGACGCGCTGCTGATCGAGGACGAAACGCATCGCACGCCCGGCTGGGTGGGGACGCGCGTGCGTACGCGCACCCTGGTCACCGACACCCACCGGCTGTCGGTCTACCAGGGCATCGGCTGGGGCGAGCTCTACGACCTCGGGCAGGATCCGCTGGAGCTGCGCAACCTCTGGGACGAGCCGTCGGCGGCCGGCCTGCGGGGCGCGCTCGCCGAGCGCATGGCCCGCGAGATGATGGCGCTGGCCGACACCCTGCCGAAGCCCACGCGATTCGCCTGAAGCGCCGGCCGGTGCCTGGCCGTGCGCGGGCTGGCGCCCGCCGCCACGGGTCCGTATGCTCGCGCGATCCTGGCCGGGCGGGTTCGACCGGCCCGCTGACTGCCGATGTCCGTCACCCTGCTCGCGCGCCTGCTGTCGATCCTCGGTCATCCCGCGCTGCTCATGCCCGCAGCGGTGGCCTGGGCGGCGCACGACCGCGGGGCGCCGGTTGCGGTGCTGCTGGCCGCCGTCGGGGTCTCGAGCGGGCTGGCGGCGATCGTCGGCGTCTACAGCCTCGCGCAGGTGCGGGCCGGCCGCTGGGCGCACGTCGATGCGTCGGCGCCCCACGAGCGCCGCACGCTCGTGCGGTTCGTCTCGGTATTGGCGTTCGGCGCCGCCGCTGCACTGTGGCTGGCCGGTCAGCCTGCGGTGCTGGTCGCGGGCCTGCTGGCAGCGGGCGCACTGCTGGTCTGTGCCCGGCTCACGCGGCGCTGGCTGAAGCTGTCGCTGCACGCCGCGTTCGCGATGTTCGCCGCCACGCTGCTGTGGCCCGACCTGCTGCCCTTCGGGCTGGCGCTGGCCGTGGCGGCTGCGGTGGCCTGGTCGCGGTGCCGGCTCGGCCGGCACACGGTGCCCGAGGTGCTGGCCGGACTGCTGGCGGGCGCTGCCGCTGGCGCAGCGCTCGGCCTGGCGATCCGCTGAGCCTGCCGGTCAGCGCCGACTGTCGTCGGGCGACATCGCCCGGCACGGCCCGAGGATGGTGGCGGCCACCACCGCGTCCTGCGCGCGGCGGCGCGTGCCGAACAGGGCGCTGCGCGTGAAGCGCCGCGGCACGGGGGCGGCCCGCAGCAGCATCGGGTTGGTCCTCGGCCGGGGCGCGGGAGAGGGTGCAGGGCGTTCGCCCTCTGGCAGCCAGGGGCTGCCGGGCTGCTCCGGCGCGAGGCGGGCTGGCCGCTTCGCCCCGGCCGGCGCAGATGGGGGCGCCGGCGCGGCCTCGGGCGAGCCGCGCGAGAGTGCGTCCTCCCAGGGGCGGATCCGGGTTCGCTGCTGCCACAGGTAGCGGGCCAGCAGGATCAGACCCACGATCAGGAAATAGACGATCTGGTCCGACAGACCGCTCATGGGGACCCCCGCGTCAACGGCGCTTGTCGTCGGCAGGCACCGCCGGGTCATCGCCCCGCGCGATCTCCGAGCGCATCGTGGTATCGGCCTGCAGGTTCTGCATCCGGTAGTAGTCCATGATGCCCAGATTGCCCTGCCGGAAGGCATCGGCCATGGCGCGCGGCACCTCGGCCTCGGCCTCGACCACCCGCGCGCGCATCTCCTGCTCGAGCGCCACCGCCATCGCGCGGCGCTCCTCGGCCTTGGCCTGGGCGATCTGCTTGTCGGCGTTGGCCTGGTCGATCTGCAGCTTGGCGCCGATGTTCTCGCCCACGTCGACGTCGGCGATGTCGATCGACAGGATCTCGTAGGCGGTGCCGGCGTCGAGGCCCTTGGTGAGCACGTGCTTGGAGATGTGGTCGGGGTTCTCCAGGACGTCCTTGTGGCGGGCCGCCGAGCCGATGGTGCTCACCATGCCTTCGCCCACCCGGGCGATGATGGTCTCCTCGCCGGCGCCCCCCACCAGGCGGTCGATGTTGGTGCGAACCGTGACACGGCAGACCGCGATCAGCTGGATACCGTCCTTGGCCACCGCGGCGATCTTCGGGGTCTCGATCACCTTGGGCAGCACCGACATCTGGACCGCCTCGAGCACGTTGCGCCCGGCCAGGTCGATGGCGGCGGCGCGCTTGAAGGGCAGAGGGATGTTGGCCTTGTCGGCCGAGATCATCGCGTTGACCGTGCTGACCACGTTGCCGCCGGCCAGGAAGTGGGCCTCGAGGTCGTTGATGGTTACGTCGATGCCGGCCTTGACCGCGCTGATCCGGGCGGTGATCACGGTGTCGGGCGGCACGCGGCGCAGCCGCATGCCGACCAGGGTGAGCAGCCCCACATAGGAGCCCGAAGCCCAGGCGGCGATCCAGAGCCGCACCGGCACCAGGTACAGCAGGAATGCCAGCCCCACGATCACGAAAATGAGGAGCGTCAGGCCCCCGGCGAGTTCGGACACGATCTGCATGGTCATTCCCTGTTCGGTGGTGGCTGGATTGCTCGCACGACGACCCGATTGCCGTCGACCCGGACCACTTCGATGGCCTGGCCGGCGTCGATCGGTTCGCCAGTGGAGACGACGTCGACCCGCGCGCCGTCGATCTCCGCGATCCCGGCGGGGTGAAGCGGTGTGCTCGCCTGACCGGTGCGTCCGAGCAGGCGGCGGTCGGTCTCGGGTGCCGAGGCGTAGCCGGCGGTCGCCGACAGGCCCTGGTCGAGGATCAGCCGGTTGCCAAGCGGCAGCCGGTGCAGGAATCGCATCATGAGCAGGCTCGCCACGATGGCCGCCAGCAGCGACAGTACCACCCGCAGGAGCGCGTCCATCAGCAGCACGTGGGAGTCCTGGGCGCCCACCAGGCTCAGCGCCAGTCCGCCCAGGAGCGCGGCGATGCCCAGCACGCCGGCGACGCCGAACCCGGGGATGACGAACGCCTCGAACGCCAGCAGCAGCACCCCTGCGGCCACCAGCATCAGCTCCTCCCAGCCGGCCAGCTGCACCAGCCAGTGGCCCCAGAAGAACAGGCCCAGGCTGGTCACCCCCACCGCGCCGGGCAGCCCCAGCCCCGGGGTACGCAGCTCGACGATCAGGCCAACCATGCCGAGGGTGATCAGCAGCGAGCTGACCACCGGGTGGGTCAGCAGCCGCACCAGCCGCTCGGCCCAGTTCGGGCTTTCCCGACGGATCTCGGCGCCGGCGAGCCCCGTCTGCGCGAGCAGTGACTCGAGCGTGTCGGCCCGCAGGTCGGCTACCTGGGCCGCCACCGCCTCGGTGGTGGTGAGCGTGAGCAGCTTGCCCTTCTCGATCAGGTCGGGAATGGCCACGTCGGCGTCGACCATCGCCTCGGCCACCAGCGGCGGGCGCCGGCGGCTCTCGGCGGTGGCGCGGAACTCCTTGCGCAGGTAGGACACGGTCTTCTCGTCGGCCGGCCGGGCAGGCGAACCGGGCGAACCCATCTGGACCGGCGTGGCCGCGCCGATGGTGGCGCCGTCGGCCATCACGAGGGTGCCGGCGGCCAGGCCGATCAGGGCCCCGGCCGAGATCGCCCGCTGGTTCACGAAGGCGATGGTGCGCACCGGGGTGCGCAGCAGCGCGTCGCGGATCTGGACGGCGGCATCGACCCGGCCCCCGAAGGTGTCGATCTCGAGCACGACCGCGGCCGCGCCGGTGCGCCGGGCGTCGTCGAGGACCCGCTGCAGGAACGGCGCGAGGCCGAGGTCGATCACGCCGTCGATGGGCACCACGTGCACCACCCGCGCCGGCGGGTCGGCCGTGCGGGCCGGCGCGATGCCCGCCGCCAGGAGGGCGGCGGCCAGCAGCAGACGCAGCAGGCGGCAGAGGATGTTCATGGGGGCGACGAAGCCTGTTTCGGGCCGGTTCCACCGAGGAGCCGGGCATTCCTCCCATCGTACGCCCTTCCCGGCGACGGCCTCGCCGTGATGCAAGTCCTGACCGCGCTGCCGGTGGCCGGGTACCGTTGAGCACCGCACCTTCGGGGCCGCCGCCTTCTGCCGTGACACTGCTGCTCGCCCTGCTCCTCGCCCTGCCGGTACCCGCTGTCGCGCAGGTCCGCGACCGGATCGATTCGACCTTACCCGCGCCCGGAGCGAGGTCAACCGGCGACCGGGTGATCGACACCCGCGGACAGCGCCTGCGATCCGAGGCGCAGCTGCGCGAGGAGCTCGCGCGCCACCAGGATCTCGACCGCCGGTTCAACCCGCCGCACGACGCCGGTGTGGCGGTCTTTCCGTCGATCCGGCCGTCGGACGGGTCCTGTCGCGATCCCGGCTGCCGCCCGATCCCCCCGGTGCCGTTCCCCGACCTGGACGGCAGCCCGCGGCGCTGACGGCGGCGGCTGGTCGGCCGGATGAGGTTCCCGCGCCACAGTACGGTTCGCGGGTCGGCACCGGTCCGGAACGGCGGCGGGCGACGGAGGGCCGCTCGGGCGCCGATTCCCCCGCCGTTGATCGACTGCATGAACTTGATTGGTGCGTTTCGCACCAATCAAGTGATTATCCAGAACTACGGGGGCGCAGCCCGGCAGTTCACGCGTTCGGTGCTGCGGGGGAGGCGCTAGATTCGGTCGCTGACACAGTTCGGAGGCGCGGGTGACGACGTCCACGGAAGAGCTCCTGACCCACATGCGCAAGGTACAGGCGGCCGAGCGCGACATGCGTGAGCTGAGCCTCGTGTGGCAGACGATCGAATCGTCGGCGGCCATCAGCTGTCCCGAGGAGGTATCGTCGATCCTCCCCACGCTGACCCGCACCCGCGAGCGCTTCAGCGCCCTGCAGGTCCGGCTGATCGGCAGCCTGGCCCTCGAGAACCGGGCCGAGCTCGGCGACGAACTGATGGCGCGCGCCCAGTGTGCGATCGACATCCTCGTGCGCAACCTCTTCGAGCGGACCGCCGACGTCGGCTTCCTGGCCACCGACGACGTGATCCGCGAGTTCTGCACCGCCGACTGGGACACCCGCGAGCAGACCCGTGAGGCCCTGCGCGCCCGGCTGGGTGCATACAAGGCCAAGTACTCGGTCTACGACGACGTGATCGTGGTGGGGACCGATGGCGCCGTGCTGGCACGTCTGGCAGACGCTGCGCTCGCTCACAGCAACGAACCGCTGGTGGCACAGGCGCTGGCCGCGACCTCGTTCTGCGAACGCTTCGGCCCGAGCGACCTGGTGCCCGATGGTCAGTCGGGGCTGCTGTACGCGCACCGGATCGAGGACACCGAGGGCCGCCCGCTGGGCGTACTGGTGCTCAGTTTCCGGTTCTTCGACGAAATGCAGCGCATCTTCGAGGCCATGGCCGACGATCGCGGCCAGACTGCGCTGATGCTGCTCGACGATCAGCAGCGCGTGATCGCGAGCAACGACCTCTCGCACGTGCCGCTGGGCGTGACGATGGCCCGCGTCGAGCCGAACGAGGTGGTCCTGACCACTTTCGGCGGCCGGGAGTACCTGGCGGTCAGCTGCGCCACCCGGGGCTACCAGGGCTACGAGGGCCTGCCCTGGCGCGCCCAGGCGATGGTGTCGCTGCTGACCGCGTTCCGACCGCGTGCGGCGGAGGACGCGGCGGCCGAGGTGCCGCTGGACAACCCCCAGCTCAGCGAGATCCAGCGCGACGCCGACGAGATCAACCGCGAGCTGCGCCGGGTGGTTTGGAACGGGCAGCTGATGGCGCAATCGCGCGCTGGCGACCGGCTCCGGCTGAAGGCCGTGCTCAATCAGGTCAACGTGGCCGGCTACCGGACCCGCGAACGCGTGAGCCTGGCGGTGAAGGAGCTGTACCGTACTTCGCTGGCGCGGGCACGGCAGCAGGCGGGAAGCCTGGCCCGGCTGGCTGCCGACATCATGGACCGCAACCTCTACGAGCGGGCCAACGACTGCCGCTGGTGGGCGCTGTCGCCTGCCATCGCCCGGCTGCTGAAGGAGCCGCCTGCCGAGTCACCGACCCGTGCGCTGTGCGCGTTGCTCGACCACCTGAATTCGCTCTACACCGTCTACAGTCGTGTGGTGGTGTTCGACGCCGCCGGGCAGGTCCGCGGCGTGTCGCGGGCGGCGGCAGACCCCTCGCTGGTGGGCCGGCAGGTGGTGGCGGGCTGGGTCGAATCGGTCCGGCAGCTCACCGGGCCGCAGCAGTACGCCGTCAGCGCGTTCGAGGACACCGGCTTCCACGACGCCGGCGCAACCTATGTGTACCTGGCGTCGATCCGGGAAGGCAACGTGGCGCTGGGCGGCATTGCGGTGATCTTCAATTCGGCTGCCGAGTTCGGCGCGATGCTGAAAGATGTGATCGGCGAGCGCCGCGGCTTCGCCGCCTTCGTCGACGACTCCGGCCGGGTGGTGGCCTCGAGCGATCCCGAACTGTCGCAGGGAGCGGTACTGTCCTTCGATGGCGACAGTGCGGTGGTCCAGCACGGGAACGCGAGCTATGCCTGCGCCCGGTCGGTGGCCGCCGGCTATCGCGAGTTCAAGAGATCCGACGGCTACAACAACGGCGTGCGCGCCGTGGTCGGCCTGAGGCTCGGTCCGCAGGATCGGCGCCGCGCGACGCTCGCCGAGGAGGCGCTGGTGGTGGCGCAGGGCATCAGCCGAGAGCCGGTGCTCGAGCTCGGGGTGTTCCAGATCGCGTCGGGCCGCTTCGCGATCCCGGCCGACCGGCTGATGCAGGCGGTCTCGCATCGCGGTCTGGTGCGGGCGCCCTCGGCGCTGACTCACTCGCTGGGGCTGCTGGAGGGCGAGACCGACGGGCGGGTGCAGCTGATCCAGGTGCTGTGCGCGCGCCAGCTGGTGGGCGTGACCTACCCGGCGCGCGCCAGTGACGGCGTGGTCCTCGTGCTGCGCTCGTCGCGCAACCCCGAGCTGCCCGGCCTGGGGCTGCGGGTGGATGACGTGCTCTCGGTCGTCGAGATCGCCGAGAGCCGGCTGCAGGCGACGCCCGCCGCCGCCCGCGGCGCCGGTGCGGCGATCCGCGGCATCGTCGATTGCGAGCTGGTGGTGCCGGCCGGACGCCCGCCGCGGCGCGCCCTGGTGCAGCTGCTCGACGTCGACGCGCTGGTCGCGCTGGCGATGGCGGCGCGCCGGGCCAGCGCGACCAGCCTGCCGGCGCCGGATCGCGCCGGCG
>Ga0169931_10010081_pt1 | contig 13500 bp, 11 predicted proteins | sample Kivu_15m_20L_FD_129675 | JGI IMG/M metagenome (GOLD analysis project Ga0169931, IMG submission 129675) | Freshwater microbial communities from Lake Kivu, Western Province, Rwanda to study Microbial Dark Matter (Phase II) - Kivu_15m_20L... | ecosystem: Environmental > Aquatic > Freshwater > Lake...
GTAGACGATCATGTAGATATCCCGCTGCTCTTTTGAAAATCTGCCACTTACTGGGAAGGTTCTAGTGATATCTGCTGTGTAGTGAGAATCTAACTCAACGCCAGCATCAATTAACACTAAATCCTTCGGCAATACATCACCATTATTTTTAATCCAATGTAAAATACAAGAATGTGAGCCGGCGGCAACAATTGGTGAGTAGCCATTCTCATTTCCTTCAACTCTAGCTCTGCCATAAAAGGCAGATTCAATCACTCGCTCACCCCTTGGCTTTGAGGTGGCAGCTGGGAAAACCTTGACCATTTCGGCAAAGCCTCTTGCCGTGGCATCAACTGCCTGTTGCATCTGATCAATCTCATACTCATCTTTAATCATTCTAAGTATGGAGTTGGTATTTAAAAATTCAGCCTCAAGCTCTGTGTTGACATCAACTAGTTGATCAATCTTTAAATCCTGACCCCTGATAATTACTGAATCAGTCTTGTTAGCTAAAAAGCTTTCAATTTGCGCTAGCTCTCTTACAGTTACTTGATACTTACTCTGAGTTTGATTAAGAGATAATCTTTTGCCAATCCAAAACTCACCATATCTACTGTTTTTATAAAATTGATCACTATCTCTACTAGATCTTGGGTGAACAAAAAGATATGAATCATGCCCATCTCCTGCCGGTTCCATAATAAAAACTGAGTCCGGCACAGTATCGCTAGCAATAACTCCAGTAATCCAAGCAAAGGCAGAGTGGGCTCGAAATGGGTAATCAGTGTCATTGCTTCTAACCTTTAAACACCCTGCTGGAAAAATTAATCTTTTACCCAGATATTTTTTTGATAATTTTTCTCTACGTATTTTGGTATATGCAGTTACTGGATGAGCGGAGATAATTTCCTCCTCATCTGTTGCCCAACCTGTTTTCATAAACTCACTCAACGTATCTTGTATTGGCAGATCATGGGTGCGCAACAGTTCTGAGTGCTGATCTCTCTTATCTTGTGAGTTATTCGCCAAATTCATACCGATAGCCTACTTATTAAGCTTAAATTGGCTATCAATAAGGTAGGCGGTAACCTTACTTCTTGTTGGAGACGTCGCATAGCCCGGTCTAGTGCGCCTCACTGCTAATGAGGTTAACCCCTAAAGGGTTTCGGAGGTTCAAATCCTCTCGTCTCCGCCATCTTTACTATTCTGCTCAGCATTTCATTGCTTGGCGCGCGCAAACTATCTCTACTGTGGAGTTAAATTCTTCACGTATTTCACTATTTCGTCTTTGGAATCAGTATTTTTGCAAAACCAGTTGAGCATTTTTGAATTATTCAACGAAGTAATTTTCTTTTCTCTAATTTCTGATAGAGTTTCCCAAAACTGAAGTTCATTTTTGGCATTATATATATTATCTAGTGTAGATATCCCTGAATAGTGCGCAAGATCATCTAAAAAATTATAGGTATCGTAACCTTTATGTGGAACAATAAAGCTGGGGATAACACAGGGTTTATTCAAGATAGAGGCTTCAAAAATAACTGTAGAGTACAAGCCAACAATAACTGAGCATTCAAGAAGTTGACGCATTCTATCCTCATTCTTCTCATTCTTTAATGATTCATAAATTGAGACATTTTCTAATGAGCGTATTTCATCTAATTTGAAATTTGAGTTTTTGAAATACGGGTGAGGTCTGAAATAAATTTTGAATTTAAAAGCGTTATTTGAATTTAGGTAATCAGAAATATATTTTACAAGCCTTAGGTCATGTGTTGCGGGTCCGGTACCAATTATTAAAACACTAAAAATACTCGAACTTTTATTATGTTTTGAAGTCTTAATGCCTTCCAAAAAATTATTGCGGTAGCTATAAAGACTATTCAGCCTTAGACTACCTATCTCATGAATTGCTCCAGTGAATTTTTGGATAATCCTTAAATGTGAAGTTGATTGGCTGCCCCAGGTCATAAAATGTGTTGGGCGGTTTAACAATAAAGATTTCGAACTTAAGTTATCCCAGTTCTCTTGTATCGCTATTGATCTTATTCCTTTAGTTTCACAAGCCCAAACAATGAAATCAAACTCTAGACTTATACCTCCACCGTAAGGAATCAAAACACAGTGTGTATCTTGAGTAAAAACTGAGTCAATGTTATGTCTCTCGAGTTTAAACAATAATCTTAAAAAATAGCTAAGGATTTTGACTCCAAGATAGTTACCAAATAAATATATCAGGAACCGCCAAAAAACACCGTGCCTTCTTCCATTATAAACTAAAAAATTTGAAGTTTCGTCATATTCTCTTCTTAATCCAAAGTACTGAAAAGCTCTTAGGGAATAACTTAGTGATGAAAATTTTTTGTACCAGAGCAGGCATCTGTGCAAGAATGCATGAAATTTTCTAGTATGATTTCTCAATAATAATTGGGCGTATGACTTTTTATGATTGTCAAATACAGCCCTTCCATACAGTGTAACTAAATCGTATGATGCGCTAAGTTTATCAGTTGGGAATAACTCTAGGTATTCTTTTGATACCTTACTATTCGGAATATACAGAATTATTTTTTTTTCCCGAATATGATTTGTCATAAACACATCTTAATACGCTTATGACACTTTTACAATCTTGATTTAATTGATTATTTTTTGGTTACAATACATAAGTGAACGATAAAGTATTTAGAATTGCAATTGTTGGAGCTGGCCCAGCTGGTTACTTTACGGCTAAGGCGTTTCAGTCTTCGCAAATAGTTGGTAAAAAATTTGCGATAGATATGATTGAGCGCCTTCCGACTCCTTGGGGTTTAGTGAGAAGTGGAGTTGCGCCAGATCATCCGAAAATTAAGACAGTCTCAAAAGTATTCGAAAACATCGCCAAAGAGAGCGGATTTAGATTATTTGCTAATGTTGAGTTAGGCAAAGATGTTTCACTTCAAAATTTACGTGAGAATTATGATGCGGTAGTTTTAGCCACTGGATGTTCTTCTGGCAGAAAACTTGACATACCAGGTGAGAGTTTACCTAATTGCATATCAGCAGCAGAATTTGTGCCTTGGTATAATGGGCATCCAGATTTTACAAATGTAAATGTTAACCTTGATTCCGATACGGCAGTGGTTATAGGTGCAGGAAATGTGGCCATAGATATTGCCCGAATGCTTTTATTGTCTCCAGGCGCTTTGGAACCAACAGACGTTGCTGAACATGCATTTAACACTTTTAAGTTAAGCAAGATAAAAAAGGTAATACTTTGTGGCCGACGAGGACCTGAACATGCCGCCTTTACTGCACCCGAACTTCGAGATCTTACTAAAATAAGAGACATTCAAATATTTATTGATTCTGATCAGATAAACTTGGCTATCTTGCGAGTAGATCAATTAGGAGAAGTCGATAGGGATTTAAAAAATAATTTAGCAACAATGCGCTTAATTGCAGAGCAAATTAAAAATAGCTTGGAAAGAAAATTGGAAATTAAATTTTTAGCTACCCCAATTGAAATAAAAGGTGATAATAAGGTAGAAGAAGTAGTATTTGCGGTTAATGAAATAAAGAACAGCAGAGTGGTTGAAACAGATAAGATCTTTTCGATTAGAGCAGGATTGGTAATAACCGCAATTGGATATGATGCAGTTGGGTACCCAGGAGTTAAAATTGAAAATGGTCGCATAGTTAACATTGCAGGGCACGTCGAACATAATATATATGTAACCGGGTGGGCGAAACGCGGTCCGATTGGGGTCATTGGTACAAATAAAAGTGATTCAGTTGCCGTCGTTGACTTAATTATTAATAATTTAAAGGAGCCAAAAAATGCTCTAAGCATTGAAAGTTTGTTGAAATCATCTCATCAAATTATTGATCAATTTGGTTGGGAAAAAATAAATGCTTCAGAGGTAATTTCTGGAGAGATTTCAGGCAAGCCTCGTATAAAAGAGGTTGATTGGAAGCGACTAATTAGTTTGGGAACCAACAAATAAATCGTTAGACTACATAATAGGCTAGATCAATTGCGCCCGTAGCTCAACGGATAGAGCATCTGACTACGGATCAGAAGGTTCGGGGTTCGAATCCCTGCGGGCGCACCACTGCGGAAGATTCTTTGAGATTGATCAAATCCAACAAAAATCTTAAAGAAAGTTTTTTGGGAAAATGATAATATGTACAAATAAGCAATTTAACATATCGCACCTACAAAAAATTTTAAAATCAGTTATAAACGCCCAAATTCCATTCAATTTTTAAGTGGCCTCATGGATAAAATCTTTAGGCTCTACGAAATTAAAATGCTTGTAGTCATATACTTCTAAGTAAATTTGATATTATTTTCTTTGAGTTAAACTCATGCTGAACTCTTAATTTTATCCTATCCCTTATTTTATTGAATAGTTCTGGGTGTTTTTTTGCTGCAAGTAAAATAGTCATAAGATCTGAAGAATCATAAACTGGAAAATAATCTAAAAATGGCACTAAGTATGAAGATAAATTACTTCTATTCTGCATCTGAACAATTGGAATAAGACCCAACTGATAGCAGTCCCAAAAAGAACCTATCAATTGTGCATCTGTATTTACATCCCGATGGGTAATCACAAATCCAAAACCAAATTTACTTTTTTTCTCAGCAAATGTCTGAAACGGTTCATATTTTCCAGAAGAATTCTTCTTTTTTAACAAGTTTGATATTGCAATAATCTTATAGTCTATACCTAATGCAATACATTGATATCTCAGAGTTAACAACCAGGCTAGTCGATTTTGCTTTAATAGACCAGAAAAATGTACAGAAGTTTTAAAAGCTTCATCTGCAACAATTTTGGTAGGAATTAAAGGAATTATTGGTATGTGGATTACCCTAAATATCTTTTTGAGGTTTTCAACGTATGGTGAATTTTCCTCATAGAATACAGCTCCACTGAGAGTTTTACTCCATTTTTCGTACACCTTCAAGACATGCATCGCGGGACTTTTAGTGATAACCCCGATCCACTTTTGCCCAGACTTTGAATTTAAATCCAGCTCCTTATTTAGTTGTGTAAAGAAGTCAAAGTCTGGTTTCAACATAGTTAGTGACCAAACAAAAATAATATTCGAATTAGTAATAATGTCGAGGTACCTAAATGAGTCCAATTTATCATCCAACTTAACCTCCAAACAGTCTTCGTAAACATTTGTTTGGTTATCAATTTCTAGTATTGTCACATTATGATAATTTTCATGTAAACCTTGCAAAAGAAATTCGATCTGAGCACCCTGAGTGCCATAGTTGTGATGTTCAGTAGTTCTCCAGCCTTTTGGAATTAAAATTACTATGTTCAATCTATGAACTATTGATTCTGGTGTTAAAACTGAACGGTCTAAAGTTTCAAGGGGGATAGATAAAATCTTATCGTCTATAGTTGATAGAAGTTCGTTCACCATGTTGAACTTTTGCGCGCTATAACTTTTCAAATTTAAAAATACAGGAGTACTGTAGCCGTCGATAGTAAAGAAATTTAAAAATCGCTTAGTATAAAACACTTTGAACGTTTTATTACTAGACTTATTAATTAAATAAACTGAGAATATTTCAAAAATATATCTGAGTAATTTTTTTAATTTTATCAAAATATCAAATTAATTCACTTTGTATTTTTGGAGATCAAATAGTTTTCGAAGATAAGATTTGATGAGGTCAAATCAAAGATTTCAAAAAATTTTCTAATCATTTTGATCCAAGCCCATTTTTATATCAACGTATTCACAAATTGTGTGCCCCAACAGCAAATGCATTTCTTGAATTCTTGCGGTATCAAATGAATCAATAATTATAGAATCTGAAACTAGATTTAGGGCTTTACCACCTGATTTACCCAAAAATGCAATTGTGTTGACGCGCAGTGCATCGGCCATCTTAATTGCTTCAATAATATTGGGGCTATCACCAGAGGTAGTTAGCAAAATTAAGGTATCACCTTTTTCACCTAAAGCCTCTAATTGTCTAGCAAATACTTTTTCAAAACCATAATCATTAGAGATAGCAGTCAATACCGATATGTCCGAATTCAGTGAGATGGAGGGAAGTGGTGATCGATCATTTCTAAATCTGCCTACGAACTCGGCAGCAAGATGTAAACTCTCCGCAGCACTTCCACCGTTTCCGCACCAAAAAACACATTTTTTACTATCTAGTGTGGAGTAAACAACTTGAGCAATTTTATCGAACTTTTCTGAATATTCTTCTGAAAAATTCAATAGAATCTTCCCTAATTCCGAAACATTTGACTTAAGAACTTGAGAGGCTTTCATATCATGATAATATCAAATTTTATTTTTTTGTGCGTTAAAGTCATCTAACTCTAGATCCAATATGAGGCCTGCATGGGAATCCCAAAGAAATTTAGTAAACTCTTAATACTTGATAGGGATGGAACAATTATACAGGAAGTCCCATACCTCAAAGAGGAATCATTGGCTATTTTAATGCCAAATTCAGGGCAGGTGCTCAGCAAATTGCAAAAATTAGGTTTTGAAATTGCAATTGCAACTAACCAGTCAGCAATTGGTAGGGGCATTGCGACACATGTTGAAGTAATGAAAGTGAACAGTAAGGTGGAGCGATTATTGGCGAAATTTGAAGTCTCAATTAGCTTAATAGTATATTGTCCACATTTACCAACGGATGGGTGTGATTGCCGAAAACCTTTGCCCGGTATGGGTTTTACAATTATGGATAAACTTGGTTACAGTCCCAAGGAAACGATTGTTATAGGCAATCAACTTACAGATATACAATTCGCACATTCATTAAAAGTTCGTCCGATATTTTTGGGTGACCCAAAGCCAAATTCGAATATCGAATTTAATTGTTGCTCAAATTGGGGCCAAATTGGAACACTGTTGCAAAATTGTAATGAAACAGAGTAGAATCAAATTTTATTAGGGATTGATTAATATTTTATTCACAATTTAAGTTAGGGTTAGAATTGAAACCAAATGTGTTGGTTACGGGTGGCGCTGGGTATATCGGTTCGGTATTGGTCCCAGATCTCCTCAACGAGGGCTATAGGGTCACAGTTATTGATAATTTCATGTATAAGCAGCCCAGTCTTGCACATGTTATTGGAAATAAAAATCTGCAATTGATAATTCAAGACGTACGAAACTTTACATTGATGAGGGAATATATAGAGGCAGCTGATGTAATAATTCCCTTAGCAGGAATTGTGGGTGCGCCCGCATGTGAAGTTAATCCCTCGCTTGCAAGTGAAGTAAATAAAGAATCAATATTGTGGCTTCTGAATAATGTTGGTAACAGTAAACAAATTATTATGCCTACAACAAATAGTGCTTATGGGAGTGGAAATGAGAATAACTTTTGCGACGAAGAGTCCATACTAAATCCAATATCACTTTATGCTAAAGACAAAGTAGCTATTGAGCTGGAGTTAATGCAAAAGCCTCTAGCAACTAGTTTTAGACTTGCGACAGTTTTTGGAATCTCACCTAGGATGCGATTAGATTTACTAGTTAATAATTTTGTATTGAGAGCAATTACTGATGGGTTTATAGTTCTTTTTGAAAGTCACTTCAAACGGAATTTTGTACATTTAAGTGATGTAAGTAAACTTTTTCTATTTGCTATTCAAAATCCCGAAAAAGTAAATGGGCAAGTTTTTAACTTCGGTTTTTCGGGGGCCAATATTTCTAAATTAGAATTATGTCAACTTATTCAAAAATTTGTTCCTGATTTTATTTTTATCGATGAACAATTCAGAAAAGACCCAGATCAGAGAAATTATATTGTGTCAAACGATAAAATTGAAAAATTAGGTTTTAAGGCCGAGCGCGATCTGTCGTATGGTATCCAAGAATTGTTAAAGGGTTTACCTATGTTCAAGAGCTTTCCATTTACTAATTTATAATTTGCATGATAATCACAAAAACACCTTATAGAGTCTCTTTATTTGGAGGAGGAACAGATTTTCCTGCATGGTACAGGAATCACGGAGGAGCTGTCATATCATTTACAATTGACAAATTTTGTTACATAACTTTAAAACATTTACCTATATTTTTTGATAAGTTTGATAGTCGAATTGGAAAGAAAACTTCCGTAAATTACAGGCTACTTTATTCTAGAATTGAGGAAGTCGCAATTGTAGATGAAATCCAGCACCCAGCAATTCGTGAAGGATTTCGTAAATACGCTTCAGGGTTCAGTCTAGAATTAACTCATCAGGGAGATTTGCCTGCTAGAAGTGGGGTGGGTTCAAGCTCTGCTTTTGCAGTTGGATTAATCAAGTGCTTGAGTAGCTTAAATGGGATTGAACTTTCAAAAGAGCAAATTGCTAATTTAGCCATAGAATTTGAGCAAAAGACTTTACATGAAAATGTAGGGTCCCAAGACCAAATAGCTTGCACTTTTGGAGGTTTGAACCTTATCGATTTTAGGGTGGGTGAAACATGGACTGTAAATAAAATTGATTTATCTTTAGATTATTTACATGAGTTTGAAAACAGTTGCATACTTGCTTATTCTGGAGTTGATAGGAATAGTTCAGATGTTTCAAAATCATTATTAATGAATTTAAGTACGAAACATTCTCTAATGAAAGAAAATTTTGATTTGGTAAATGCTTGCAGAGATATCTTGTTGAAGGAGGATGACTTACGACAGATCGGACCTTTACTAAATCAAAGTTGGGAAATTAAAAAAAATTTAAATCCTAGATCTTCAACTCCGATTTTAGATGCTTTATTTTTTAAGGCAAAAAAGGCTGGCGCACTTGGCGGTAAAGTCCTAGGCGCTGGCGGCGGCGGTTTCTGTCTGTTTTGGATCGACCCGCTAAAAAGAGACGACTTCATTGAGTCAATGGAACCCGCTCTAACTGTACCTATAAAAATTTCTTTTTCAGGATGTACTCAATTAGTCTAGAAAACATAATATTTCGTATTTGACCACAATTGAATAATCAGTATCAAGTTCGAATGCACAGTAGGGTTTTTGGAGCAAATAACCCAGAAAACTGGAACAGATTAAGTCTTAAATTATTGGATACGTAGATAGACAATTAATTGTTTCAGATATACTTCTAAGATGATAAACCGCTCAACCGACACCATGGTTAGTAGGGCGATGACATCGACACTGATTATGGCCTACTTGAAAGGAGACGCTCATGTTGTATCATGTTTAGGGACAATTGAGATACTTTGTAAATTGTTACGGAATAATTTTGACCCAATAAAAGATTCGCTTATAGTAAGTAAAGGGCATGCATCACTTGCACTTTATTCTGTGTTGTTAGAATTAGAAGTAATTTCAAATGAGCAATTCTTGAATTTTAGAGAGGAGAAATCTGAATTAGGAATTCACGTGTCTAAAAGTTTTGCAAATTTTTCTAAACTAGCAACTGGAAGTTTGGGTCATGGTATAAGTTTTGGAGCAGGAATTGCTTTAGCAAATAAAATTAAGGGTACACCAGGTAAGGTTTATGTGATTGTTGGCGATGGTGAGTTAAATGAGGGAAGTAATTTCGAAGGACTTCAAATTGCTTCAACAAATCATCTGAATAATTTAATTGTTGTAGTTGACCATAATGGCGTTCAATCTGTTGCAACTTATGCTCAGGTATCTGGAGATAATACCATTACAGATAAATTTAAAGCTTTTGGCTGGAATAGCTTGGAACTCAAAGAGCCTCTAGAAAAATCAAGTACGAGTTTTAAAATTGAATCACCCAACTCTAAGCCAACAGCATTTGTATATTTCTCGGGAGTTTCTCCTGTAATTCCATATTTTCAAAATAAAGTGGAGTGGCATTATAAGAAACCTACTTTGGAAGACTTAAGTTTTGCCTTTAAATATTTAGAACCACACAAAAATGCACCTGAATACTTAGTTTGGATTTCTAGGACATGAGAAGGCAACTTTCATTGAGTCTAATTGAACATGCTAGAAATGACCCAACGATTTTTTTTATTACCGGAGATCTAGGGTTTCAAGTTTTTGATGGTTTCAAACACGAGTTTCCCGAACGTTATTTAAATGTTGGAATTTCTGAGGCTGGAATGGTATCAATAGGAGCCGGTCTTGCTTCAGAGGGTTTTACTCCTATTTTATACTCTATCGCTTCATTCTTGCTCCCGAAAACTTATGAGCAGGTAAAACTACTATCAATCTATAATGAGAATAGAATTATTTTAATTGGAGCTGGTGGGGGTTTGGCTTATTCAATGAGCGGCCCTTCTCACCATTCCCTTGATGATTTATCACTTGCTTTGCTCATTCCAAATTTGAATGTGTATGCACCAAGTGGGCCAGATTCTTTAAAATCTGTTTTGGGGCAATCATTAAAATCTACCACAAGTAGTTACATCCAAATTGGAAAATTTGGTGAACCAAACTATCCAAAAGAGAGCGGATTAATTGATTCCGAAATTGGTCTTATAACAACGGGAGTAATAGCCAATGAAGTTTATGGGCTTAGCGTCGAACTCTTAAAAAAAGGGTACGATTTACATTTACTCATAGTGGAATCAATTAGGCCATTTAATCAAGAAAATTTCTTTAAGTTTATATCTAACAAAAAGAAGTTAATTGTGATCGAAGAATCATGGGATAAATTGTCTTTGTATTCAATTGTTTTAGAAATGATACACAAAAAAAAGTTGCTGGTGGATTTGTTCCGCATAGGTCCTGACCATGAGATAATGAGTGAAAATTTGGAGCGTTCGAGTAGGATTTTTAATTTTGGGCTAAACGCAGAAGAGTTGATAAAAATTATAGGAAGTGAATAAATGGATTCAAGCAAGAATTTCTTTTACCTATACTCTGGGCTCGGTGGGCCATTAGGGTTCGCCTACAAGGAACAATTAGAAGGTATTGATAATTCCCTGGGTTTTCGGTCAAGTGACTGTGATCTTTTAGATAAAAATATGACACACGATTTTTTTCTTAAGGTACAACAAAACTTTCCAGAAAAATTTATTACTTATGTTCATTTAGCGGCGGTAAGTGGTGGATCCCATTTGAGTGAGAAGGTCCCCGCAACTTTATTTGTTGATAATATACAAATGGCAATCAATAGCTTAAATGCCTGCCAAATTAACGGCATTAGTCGAGTAATACTTGTACTTTCAACAGCCTGCTATTCCCCTGATATTAACGATCCAAATGAAAGTAATTTACACATGCTACCGATAAAAAGTTCTGAGTATGGCTATGCTTATGCTAAGCGCATGTTTGAAGTTTTAATGCGAGCATATAATAAACAATATGGCATGAAAATTAGTTGCGTTCTTGTAAATGGAATAATTGGTGCGAATATGAACTTCAATCCAGAAAAATCAATTTTGCCAGCTGCTTTAATTAAGAAATTTGTGGATAACAAGTTAAATGATTCAATAATTGAGCTTTGGGGCGATGGAACTCCTATAAGAGAATATACAAGTTCAAAAGACTTGGCTCGTGCAATAAAGTGGTGTGTTTTAAATCAACAATCAGACACGCTGCTAAATATTGGAAATACAAGCAAAATCTCTGTTCAGGAGTTAGCTTACCTAATTGCTGATATAATTGGAATAGACAGACGTAGAATTAAATTTACTGGACAAGTAAGTTATGGAAAACAGATTCAAGCGACTAATAATGCAAAATTCAGAGCTCTAAGCAATTTTTTATATTCGAACATTACTGAAGCAATAAAAGAAGCAATTGAGTCATATACAAGCACGGCAACAGTAGAATGAGTATTATGCGAATTACTCAAACTGATTTTGAGAAGATCTTTGGGTTTTTAGGTAATTTCACTGATAAATTGTTAGCAAATGGAATTCAACTAGAGGTGTTAAAAAAAGATGAACTAGAAAGTGCTTTTTTAATGCATAAACAGCTTATGAATCGAACATTAGAAGTGTCAGGACCTGCAAGAAAAAAATCATGGCAGGATGGATGGGAAGAAAACTTGATTGAGCTTCAGGCTAGGAAAAAACATTCATTAATACCAAAGTACTTTGGAAAATTTCCGTATATTCGCTTTAATCAACATTTTTTTGGTGCAGACAAGAACACAGAACTAAGATTTCTTTATTGTATTCTTTTGAATGAAATTGAGAGTGTGATTAAGAATTTTATTCCACACAGAATAATCGAATTTGGTTGTGGTACTGGTCATAATTTGTTTTTTTTATCATCATATTTCCCCAATTTAAATTTTCTTGGAACAGATTGGGCGAAAAGCTCAGCTAAAATTGTAGAATTAGCACTAAAGCATTTTGGAGTACATAACGTAACCTCCGGTTTTACATTTGACTACTTCAATCCAAATTATAATTTTGATTTAAATCAAAATGATTTAGTTATTACAGTTGCATCTTTGGAACAAGTTGGAGAAACACACAAGCCCTTCTTGGACTATTTGATAAGTAAAAAACCAAAGAGAGTCTTAAATATAGAACCCGAGTCTTCACTTTTGGATTTTAATAACAAAGTTGACAAAACTTCTATTGACTATATGAGCAAGCGTGGATATCTTTCAGGTTTTCTGAACGAACTAAAGTCACGAGAGGCCCAAGGGCAGATTAGAATATTAAAATGCCAAAGATCTTATTTAGGAAGCTTCCCTATGGATGGATATTCTGTTTTTTTGTGGGAGCCAGTTCATGAGTTGTAACCTTGGACTTGGTACCTGGTCGCTAGGGAGCGATAGTTACGGATTTGTTTCCGACCAAGAGGCGTGCAAGATATTAAAGACCGCATATGAAGAAGGAGTACGTTTTTTTGATACATCTCCAACCTATGGTGACGGTTTAAGTGAGAAAAGAATAGGTAAGTTTCTTTTTAAGAAAGATGACATAATAATAGCGTCTAAGGTTGGAATGTTGCCTCATTCTGACATAAAAATCCCTTTTAATTTTTCGGCATCAAGTATGATTAACTCAATAGACAACTCATTAAAACGGTTAAACGTCGATTCTATTGATTTAATGCAACTACATTCGCCTATATTGGGTTTCGAGGAAGCGTTTTCTGATGTATTTTCGACAATTGAAGAAGTAGTACAGTCAGGTAAGGTAAAAACTTTTGGGATTTCTCTAAAATCTCCATTAAATTTTAAACCACAAGCAAAAATTTATGAATGGAAAAGCTATCAGTACAATTTATCGATAATGGATCAAAGGATTAAATATCAAGGGTTTAAGCCATCTGATACGACTAACTATAGTAAATTCTACATTGCACGTACACCGCTTAATTTTGGGTTTTTGACAGATTCACCACCTGTATTCGATAAGCTCACAGTAAGAAATCATCTGAAGACATGGAGTAGATCTCAGTTCAATGAGTGGAACAGAAAAGCTGTGGATGTAAAAAAAATATTAGCTAACTATGATCTTGATATACTTACGGCAGCACTTAGATTTCCAATAGATTCTGGTCTTGCGAATATAGTCATACCCGGCGCGAGTACAGTTAGCGAACTAATCCAAAACGTGAATGCATTCAATTCATTAAGAATACAAAATGAACTA
>Ga0169931_10010082_pt1 | contig 13499 bp, 13 predicted proteins | sample Kivu_15m_20L_FD_129675 | JGI IMG/M metagenome (GOLD analysis project Ga0169931, IMG submission 129675) | Freshwater microbial communities from Lake Kivu, Western Province, Rwanda to study Microbial Dark Matter (Phase II) - Kivu_15m_20L... | ecosystem: Environmental > Aquatic > Freshwater > Lake...
CCTCGCCGACAAGGCGAACCAATACGTCGATGCGAACAAACCTTGGGCGCTCGCCAAAGATCCAGCGCGTGCCGACGAGGTCATCGCCGTCGCTACCCAAGGCATCAATTTATTTCGTGTACTCATGGTTTATCTCGCACCCGTGCTGCCGCAAATGGCCTGCAAGACAGCCGCGTTCCTAGGCGCGCCTCTCGCGCGCTGGGATGAAGTCGAGCAACCACTACTTGGCACTGCGCTTGCCAACTACGAGCCTCTCGCTCTGCGTCTCGACCCGAAGCAGGTAGCGGCATTGGTCGATACGCCAAGCACCGCTGCGGTACCCAAGACAACATCCACCGAAACTAAGACGAGCCCCCAAGTGACGACACCCGATTCCGCCGCAAGCAAACCGCTGATTTCGATCGACGACTTCGCCAAGCTCGATCTGCGGATGGCCCGAGTAGCGGAGGCCAGCCTCGTCGAGGGTTCCGATAAGCTGCTCAAGCTCACGCTCGAACTAGGTGAAGAGCGCCGCACCGTGTTCTCGGGCATCCGCAAGACGTACTCTCCCGAAGCGCTGGTGGGTCGACATGTTGTGGTGGTCGCCAACCTCGCGCCGCGTAAGATGCGGTTTGGCGTTTCAGAGGGAATGGTGCTGTGCGCATCGGATGAGGCGGATCGCCTCTTCCTGCTCGGTGCCGATGACGGTGTCACGAGCGGACTGCCGGTCAGCTGATCGAAGCTCGTCTCATGAGCGCCCGAGCCGACGCGATCCACGCGCTGCTGCCACAGACCCAATGCACGCGCTGTGGTTTTCAGGGTTGCAGGCCCTACGCCGAGGCAATCGCCGCTGGCACCACCGCGATCAATCGCTGCCCTCCGGGCGGGCAAGCGACGATTCGTCAACTGGCGAACTTGCTGCAAACCGACGAGCTCGCCTTGAATCCGGAGTGCGGCAGTGAAGGCCCTGCGATGGTCGCGTACATCGATGCGGATCGCTGCATCGGCTGCGCCCGCTGCCTACCTCCCTGCCCGGTTGATGCGATCGTCGGTGCGCAGCGGCAGATGCATACCGTCCTCAATGATCTGTGCACCGGATGCGAGCTCTGTATTGCGCCCTGCCCAGTCGACTGTATTTCTTTGATGCTGCGCGCAGAACTGCAGGCATCGTCAAGCGAGCCCGCCGCCACCGACAACCTGCGGCGCTACGCGGCTCACGAGACGCGTCAGACGCGGCGCGAGCAGGAGCGTATCGCGCTGTTGGCGGCACGCAAACGTCGTATCGACGCAGTGGCATCGTGAAACCCGAAGCGCGTCAGCAGATGTTCGAGCGCCTGCGCGCTGCGAATCCGTATCCCACGACCGAACTCGAATACACGTCTGCCTTCGAGTTGCTGATCGCCGTCATCCTCTCAGCGCAGGCAACCGATCGCGGCGTGAATATCGCAACGCGAAAATTGTTTCCGATCGCCAATACGCCGCAAGCCCTGCTGGCGCTAGGTGAAGAGGGCCTGCTGCCTTACATCCGCACCATCGGTCTCTACAAAAACAAAGGCAAGAACATCATCGCCACTTGTCGTCTGTTGATCGAGCAACACGGTGGCGAAGTGCCACGCGAGCGCGAGGCGCTCGAGGCCCTACCCGGTGTCGGCCGAAAAACAGCTAACGTGGTCTTGAACACCGCGTTTGGCGAACCGACGATGGCCGTCGATACGCATATTTTCCGAGTTGCCAATCGCACCGGGCTCGCGCCCGGCAAAACCGTACTCGCAGTCGAGAAAAAGCTGCTCAAGAACGTACCTAGCGAATTTCTGCAGGACGCCCATCACTGGCTGATCTTGCACGGACGATACGTCTGCAAAGCTCGCAAGCCCAACTGCCCTGCCTGCTCGATCGCTGATCTGTGCAGTTACCGCCGCAAGGCCCGTACTGACTGATACGGAATACTCTGCACATGTTTTTTGACAAAACTCGCGATAATTTGCGCCGAGACTGGCTGACCGCCTGGCAACGCCACTCAGCACAGTTGCCATTGACGCCGCTCGAGGCACAGCTCGTCGATCTGATCGCCGCACATCCCGAGTACCACGCATGGCTCGAGCGCGGCGATGAAGTCTTGCAAGACGAGTTTTCACCCGAGGGCGGGCGCATCAACCCCTTCCTGCATCTGTCGATGCATATGGCGCTGCGCGAACAGGTCGGTACCGATCGACCGTCAGGAATTCGCGCCGTGCACGCCCGCTTAGCCGCGCGCAGCGATGTTCATGACGCTGAGCATCAGATGATGGAAGCGTTAGGCCGCGCGCTGTGGGAAGCACAACGCGCGGGGCGTATGCCCGATGAGCGCCTCTATCTCGAGGATCTGCAGCGACTCGCGAGCCGCTAGCCGCCTCCTCGACGTTACTTGCGTTTCGGCACGTAGAGATCGGTCAAAGTGCCTTCGAAGGCCTCGGCCGCCATCGCCACCGACTCCGATACGGTCGGATGCGGATGGATGGTGAGCCCCACATCGGCCGCATCGGCGCCGAGTTCGATAGCCAACGCGACTTCGGCGATGAGCTCACCCGCATTCGGACCCACGATGCCGCCACCGATCACGCGGTGCGTCTGCGGATCGAACAACAACTTGCTGAAACCTTCATCGCGACCTTGCGCAAGTGAGCGACCACTCGCCGCCCAGGGGAACACGCCCTTCTCGTAGGGGATGCCTTTGCTCTTGGCTTCGATCTCGGTCACGCCGACCCAAGCGATCTCGGGGTCGGTGTACGCCACCGATGGAATCACTCGCGCATCAAAGGCTCGCTTTTCACCCGCGATCACTTCGACTGCGACCTTGCCCTCGTGCGTCGCCTTGTGGGCAAGCATCGGCTGACCGACGATGTCACCGATGGCAAAGATATGCGGCACATTGGTGCGCATCTGTTTGTCGACGGCGATGAACCCACGTTCGTCAACCTTAACGCCAGCGGCGTCCGCTCCAATGAGTAGCCCATTCGGCTTACGGCCCACTGCTACGAGAACGCGATCGAATAATTGCGGCTCGGGAGCCGAGTCACCTTCGAAGGTGACCTTCAGACCGTCGGCCTGCGCTTCGATGGCCTTGACCTTCACGCCAAGCAGGATGTGTTCGTAGCGCTTGCGCAGCCGCTTCTCGAGCGGCTTGACGAGATCTGCATCGGCACCGGGCATCAATTGTTTCAGCCACTCGACGACACTGACTTTCACACCGAGCGCGTCGTATACGCAGCCCATTTCAAGCCCGATGATGCCGCCGCCAATCACCAGCATGCGCTTGGGCAAATCTTGCAACTCGAGTGCACCCGTCGAATCGATCACGCGCGGATCATTCGGCACAAAGGGCAATTTCACCGGCTCCGAACCTGCCGCGATGATGCAGTGATCAAAACTCAAGGTGCTCTTGGCACCGTCATCTGCTGTCAGTTCGAGAACGCGCGAGCCTAAGAAACGTGCGTGACCACGAATCACATCGACTTTGCGCTGCTTGGCCAACATCGTAAGGCCACCCGTCAATTTACCGACGACGGAGTTCTTCCAACCCCGCAGCTTGTCGAGATCGATGGTCGGCTTGCCAAAGACGATGCCATGCGCGGCCATCGACTCGGCTTCGTCGACGACCTTGGCCGCATGCAGCAGCGCCTTCGACGGAATGCAACCAACGTTGAGGCAAACGCCGCCGAGCGTCGGCCAGCGTTCGATCAACGTCACCTGTAAGCCCAGATCCGCCGCGCGAAACGCAGCCGTGTAACCCCCGGGACCCGCCCCGAGCACCACTACCGGTGCATGACGATCGGCAGGAGGCGCAGGTTCGAGCGGCGCTGCCGGTGCGACGCTCACCGCGGGCGCCGACACCCCCGGGGACGCCGCTGCCGCAGTGGGGGCGCTTGCAGCCGTCGTGGATGGCGATGCCGCCGTCGCGCCTGCTTCACCCTCGGCGCGAATCCGCGCGATCAGGTGGCCTTTCGAGACCTTCTCTCCTCTCGCAACCAGAATCGCCTCGACAGTGCCCGCCACCGGCGATGGCACATCCATGGAGGCCTTGTCGGTCTCAAGCGTCAACAGAGGCGAGTCGACCTCAACCACATCGCCGGCTTTGACGAGCACGTCGATGACCGGCACCTCGGCAAAATTGCCAAGGTCAGGAACCGTAATTTCTTTGATGCTCATGGCGACCTCAGACTCGTGCCGGGCCGATCAGATCGGCCGGCTTGGCGAGACAAGCGGCGAGCCATGTCGTGAAACGAACACCCTCAGCCCCGTCGATCACCCGATGATCGTAAGACAAGGACAATGGCAGCGTCAGTCGCGGCACGAAGGCCGAATCGCGCCACACTGGCTTTATCACCGACTTAGACACACCGAGAATCGCCACTTCCGGTGCGTTGATGATCGGCGTGAAGGCCGTACCACCAATGCCGCCTAAGCTCGATACGGTGAAGCAACCACCCTGCATGTCGCTACCCGGCAACTTGCCGGCGCGCGCCTTCTCGGACAGCTGTGCCAAATCGCGTGCGATCGCAAAGATATCTTTTTGATCGGCATCGCGGATCACCGGCACCAACAAGCCATTCGGCGTATCGGCTGCGAAGCCGAGGTGGCAATACTTCTTGTGAACGAGATTCTGACCAGACTCATCCAACGAGGAACCGAAGTTCGGGAACTGCAGCAAGGCACGTGCGCAGGCCGCGATGATGAACGCAAGCGGTGTCAGTTTGACGCCCTCGGCTGCCGCGCGATCCTTCAACGATTGCCGCAAGGCCTCAAGCTCAGTGATATCCGCCTCATCGAACTGCGTGACATGCGGCAAATTCACCCACGAGGCATGCAAACGCGGACCGGAAATCTTGCGTACGCGACTGAGTGGCTGTACCTCGATCGGCCCGAAAGCCGCAAAGTCGACCACCGGCACCTTGGGTAGCGCCGGCGCCGCGAGTGCGAGCCCGCCTTGCAGCGCACGCTTGACCCAGGCCTTCACATCCTCGTGACTGATACGACCCTTGGGTCCCGATCCCGCTACGCGCGCAAGATCGACACCGAGTTCGCGCGCCAATTTGCGAACTGAGGGACCCGCGTGCGCCGTGCCAAAGGACGGCGCATCGAGCGCAACACCTAGTGTCGCTGGCGCAGCGCTTGCCACGGTGGGCGCAGCACTCACTGGAGCCGGCGCTGCAACTACCGAGATCGCAGGTTGGGCGGGCGCAGCGGCGGCTGCAGGCGCTGCCGCAACTGCCGGTGCTGCAGTCTGCGTCGGCAACTCCCCTTCCACGATGGCGACAAGATCGCCACCGTTGACCGTGCCACCGCGAGCGATGTGCAGCGACACCACCTTGCCACTAACCGTCGAAGGCACATCCATGGTGGCTTTTTCGGTCTCGAGCGTCGCAATCGAGGCATCCACCTCGATTTGATCACCCGGCTTGACCAGCAACTCGATGACCGCAACATCCTTGAACGTTCCTAGGTCGGGAACTCGCACTTCAATGCTTGCCATGGTTGCTTCCGTCAGCTGTTAAGCGGGTTGGGCTTGTTGACGTCGATACCGAGCGCGCTGATCGCCTCGGCGAGCAGTGAGCGCGGCACCACGCCGTCGTCAGCCAAAGCTCGCAGGGTAGCGAGCACGATGAATCGACGATCGACCTCGAAGTGCGCTCGCAGCGCCTCGCGGCCGTCCGATCGACCGTAACCATCGGTACCGAGCACGACGTAGCGACCCGGCACCCACTGACGGATCTGATCCGGCACGTTGCGAACGTAGTCGCTGGCGGCAACGAAGGGACCCTCGTGTTGCTGCAAGACCTCGGCGACGTACGGCACACGCGCCTGCTCAGTCGGATGCAAAAGATTCCATCGATCACAGTCGAGCGCGTCACGACGCAACTCACTGAAGCTCGGCGCCGACAGCACTTCGCAATGCACGTCGTAATCTTTGGCAAGCATTTCAGCGGCAGCAATCACCTCGCGCAGGATCGTACCTGAACCGAGCAACGTCGCTTTGCGCTCACTCTTCGCACTCGCTGCATGCGTCGAGAGAGGGTAAAGCCCCTTGAGGATGCCCTGATGCACACCAGCCGGCATCGCCGGCATCGCGTAGTTCTCGTTCATCACGGTGATGTAGTAGAAAATGTTCTCGCCTTCGGCGTACATGCGGCGCAGGCCATCTTGCATGATGACGGCGAGTTCATAACCAAAGGTCGGATCGTACGAGCGGCAGTTCGGCACCATCGTCGAGAGCAACTGGCTGTGCCCATCCTGATGCTGCAGACCCTCGCCCGCGAGCGTCGTACGACCAGCAGTGGCACCGAGCAGGAAACCGCGCGCCTGCATGTCACCCGCGGCCCAAATGAAATCACCCACGCGCTGGAAGCCGAACATCGAGTAGAAAATATAGAACGGCACCATGCTGATGGCGTTGTTGGCATACGAGGTGCCTGCCGCCATCCACGAACACATCGCACCGGCTTCGTTGATACCCTCTTCGAGAATCTGCCCCTTCTTATCCTCTCGATAAGACATGAGCTGATCGGCGTCTTGCGGCGTGTAGAGCTGGCCCATCGATGAGTAAATGCCGACCTGGCGGAACAGTCCTTCCATGCCGAAGGTGCGCGCCTCGTCCGGCACGATCGGCACGATGTGCTTGCCGATACCTTTATCTTTGAGGAGTGCGGTCAAGATACGCACAAACGCCATGGTGGTGGAGATCTCACGCCCCTCGCTGCCCTCGAGTAGCGGCTTGAAAAGCTCGAGCGATGGTACCGGCAGCGGACCACCCATGCGACGACGCGCTGGCAAATAACCACCAAGACTCTTGCGCTTGCTGCGCAGATAGCGCAGCTCCTCGCCCTCCTCGTCAGGCCTGCGGAACGGCAAACGCGAGACTTCCTCATCCGATACCGGAATGTTGAAACGCTCACGGAAGCCGCGCAGATCCTCATCGGAGAGCTTTTTCTGTTGGTGGGCAACCATCTGACCTTCGCCCGACTTACCCATGCCGAATCCCTTGACGGTCTTGGCGAGAATGACCGTCGGCTGACCGCGATGGGTCGCTGCCGCCGCGTAGGCGGCGTAAACCTTGCGCGGATCGTGACCGCCGCGGTTCAAGCGCCAGATTTCCTCATCCGACATGTTGGCCACCATGGCCTTCAACTCGGGATACTTACCGAAGAAATTCTCGCGCGTGTACGCGCCGCCCTTGGCCTTGAAGTTCTGGTACTCGCCGTCGACACACTCTTCCATGACACGACGCAGCAAGCCTTGCGAGTCCTTCGCGAGCAGCGGGTCCCAACGCGAGCCCCACAATACTTTGATGACGTTCCAACCGGCGCCAAGGAAAGCGGCTTCCAACTCTTGGATGATCTTGCCGTTGCCGCGCACCGGTCCGTCGAGTCGCTGCAGATTGCAGTTGATCACGAAGACGAGGTTGTCGAGCTTCTCGCGCACGGGCATGGTGAGCGCACCCATGGACTCAGGCTCGTCCATCTCACCGTCACCCAAGAACGCCCAGATCTTGCGATCACTCGGCGCAACGAGACCGCGGTGCTCCAGATAACGCTGGAAGCGCGCCTGGAAGATTGCCTGCATGGGACCTAAGCCCATCGAGACCGTCGGGAACTGCCAAAAGTCCGGCATCAACCACGGGTGCGGATACGAGGACAAACCGTTACCCGCGACCTCCTGCCGGAAATGACGCAACTGATCTTCGGTCAAACGCCCCTCGAGAAAGGCGCGAGCGTAGATACCCGGTGAAGCATGACCCTGGATGAAGATCATGTCGCCTGGGTGGTTTGCGGTGGGAGCGCGCCAAAAATGATTGAACCCAACTTCGTACAACGTCGCCGCTGAAGCGTAGGTCGAGATGTGCCCGCCATACTCGGACGAGATACGGTTGGCTTGCACCACCATCGCCATCGCATTCCAGCGAATGTAGGCCTCGATTCGGCGCTCCATTTCGCGATCACCGGGATACTCAGGCTGCTGCCCCGTCGGGATGGTATTGAGGTATGCCGTATTCGGCTTGAAGGGCAGATAAGCACCTGAACGACGCGTATGGTCGATCAATTGCTCTAGCAGATAGTGCGCACGCTCTGGCCCATAGGCCCTGAGCACCGAGTCGATCGATTCCAGCCACTCCCGGGTCTCGGCCGGGTCGACATCCTGCATGGGGGCCAGAGGCGTGGGGGTCATTCGGTCGTCCTGCTTGTGAAAATGGGTATGTTAACTTTTCCGGAGCGACGAGTGTAGGCGGGGCGCTGTGTTAGCATCCGCCGCCTCCATGACCGACACCCTCACCCTGCGCCGACCTGACGACTGGCACGTGCACCTGCGCGATGGCGCAGCCTTGGCAGCGGTGCTGCCGCATACCGCCAGACAGTTCGCCCGCGCGATCGTCATGCCGAATCTGAAGCCTCCAGTCACCACGACCGCGCAAGCGCTCGCCTACCGAGATCGTATCCGAGCGGTTCGCCCGTCGGGTTCGGACTTCGAACCCTTGATGACGCTGTACCTCACGGATAACACGGCGGTCAGCGAGCTTGAGGCGGCGAGTCGAATTGACTCGATCGTCGGTTGCAAACTCTACCCGGCTGGCGCGACTACGAATTCCGATTCGGGAGTGACCGACGTGCGCCGCATCGATGAGGCCCTCGCGGCGATGGCGCAGTTCGGACTCGTCTTGCAAGTGCACGGCGAAGTCACGGCCGACTCGGTGGATGTGTTCGACCGCGAACGCCGTTTCATCGACGATATTTTGGCGCTGCTCGTCGATCGACATCCGACGCTGAAGGTGGTCTTCGAACACATCACAACGGCCGCCGCCGTGGATTTCGTTAGCCGCGCGCGTACCGGCGTTGGCGCCACGATTACGCCGCAGCACCTGCTCTACAACCGTAACGAGATTTTCCGCGGCGGCATCCGTCCGCACTTCTATTGCTTGCCGATCCTCAAGACAGAGCCTGATCGCGAAGCGCTCGTCGCTGCTGCAACCGGCGACAATCCACGCTTTTTCTTGGGTACCGACAGCGCACCGCATGCGCGTCACACCAAAGAAAATGCCTGCGGTTGCGCTGGCATGTACTCGGCCCATGCAGCGCTCGAACTGTACGCCGAAGTTTTCGATTCGCAGGATGCGCTGCATCGCTTCGAAGCATTCGCATCCGAACGGGGACCCGATTTTTACGGATTGCCGCGCAACGAATCACAGATCCAATTGCGTAGAGTCGACTGGCAAGTGCCCACCGAATATGCCTTCGGCTCCGAAGTCATCGTCCCGATGCGCGCTGGGGAAAAACTGCGCTGGACCATGGTGGGCGCATGAGCCTGCTCGCGCGACGTTTCCGGGGGTTTCTACCGGTCGTCGTTGATGTCGAAACCGGTGGTCTCAACTGCACTACCGACGCACTGCTCGAGATCGCCGCCGTGTTGATCGATGTGGCGCCCGATAGCAGCTTGCTACGCGGAGCAACGCACAGCTATCACGTGAAACCCTTCGCAGGCGCCAACATCGAAGCCGCTTCGCTCGCGGTCACAGGGATCGATCCGTTTCATCCGCTGCGCCCTGCTCTCGATGAGAAAGAAGCGCTGACCCGAATCTTCAAGGAAGTACGCGATGCGGTGAAGCTGCATGGCTGCAAGCGTGCCATCCTCGTCGGGCACAATGCCTCGTTCGATCTCGGCTTCCTAAACGCCGCAGTCTCGCGCGCGGATATCAAACGTAATCCGTTCCATCCGTTCTCGAGTTTCGACACGGTGACCTTGGCAGGTGCGGCGTTAGGACAGACCGTCCTTGCCAAAGCCACGCTCGCCTGCGGGCTAGATTGGGATTCATCCGAAGCCCATGCGGCCGCCTACGATGCCGAACGCACAGCTGATCTATTTTGTCGGGTCTGCAACTTCTGCCAACCGAGCTATCTCGCGGCCGAAAAGCGCGCGAGAGAACTCGGTTGGCACGATGACAACAGCAACAACGGCGGGCCTAACTCGCCCGTGGCGGACGAGTCGAATCCCTAAAATCGACTGACGACGGATCTTGCGATCAGGCCGTGGCGCCGGCTTCGGCCAGCGCCTTTTGCAACTCACCGCTGTGATACATCTCAAGCGCGATGTCGCAGCCACCCAGTAACTCGCCGTTCACATAGAGCTGCGGATAGGTCGGCCAATTCGAATAACGCTTCAGCGCTTCGCGCAACTCCGGATCTTCGAAAATATTGACGTGGTGAAACTTCGCACCACAGGCGCGTAGCGCACCCACCGTCTGTGCCGAAAAACCGCACTGCGGAAAATCGGGCGTGCCTTTCATAAAGAGCACTACTGGAGCAGCGCCGAGCTGCGCTTTGATTCGTTCGGTCACATCCATCGTCGTCATTCCCCCTTACGAGTTCGGGCAGGCAAGCCGCGTGCTGCCCGGCGAACTTCCAACTCCCGCAGCAGCGACCATTGCTCCTGCGGACTCAACTTGATCCAACCGGCGATTTCGTCGCGCGTGCGCAGACAGCCCGCACAGTGGCCCGAGGCATCAAGCGCACAAATGCTGATGCAAGGCGACATCGGTCGCTTGGAAATCGAATTCTCGGTCATCGTGGTCATCGACCCGTCCTTAGGTCAGCAGACGCGAGCTCACTAGCCGCGTATCGCGTTGAATTATGGGGTGTCGTCGCCTATTCTTCAAAGTCGTTTGTTTGTCTGCCTGTCTGCAATCTTCCGGAGAATACGAACTCATGAAAAACCCTCTCGATAGCGTCGGCGCCACAGTCACCTTGGGTGTGGTGTTCGCGATCATCGTCATGGCGCTGCCGCAAACCCCGGATGTCGGCGGCTTCCACCAACTCGGCCTCGGTCGCTGGGCGCATATCGTGACCGGCATCTTCTGGATCGGCCTGCTCTACTACTTCAACGTGGCGCAGATCCCGGCTCTCGCGGCTGCTAACGCCGACACGGGCGGCCCGGGCGGCGCTGGCATCATCAAGTACGTCGCGCCGCGTGCATTGCTGTGGTTCCGCTGGATGGCGCTCGCCACCTGGATCACGGGCGGTTGGCTGCTCGGTGGCAACTTCATGAATGCCTTCACGCTGCAAGAGGGACACGTCGTCATCGGTATCGGCGCTTGGCTCGGCACCATCATGCTGTTCAACGTTTGGGTCTTGATTTGGCCGAACCAGAAGAAAGTGATCGGCGTCGTCGAGGCCACGGCAGATGAGAAAGCCAAGGCACGCCGCGTTGCGACGTTGACCTCGCGCGTCAACTTCTTGTTGTCGTTCCCCATGCTGCTCTGCATGGGCGGCCAGTCGCACGGTCTGCCGTTCTGAGTGAACGGTCAAGGTCGATAGCGAATCGCCTTTGACGGGTTGCCGCGCGCGATGCACTCGCGCTGCGGCAACCCCTCGACGAACCACCAGAGATCGTCGCTGCTCTCACCCGCTAGCCTGCGGGTATTCCCCTCGAAACATGGCGCGAGCAAATGCTCGGGCACCAGCAGAACTCGCCGAGTCGGATCGTCGGCTAGCCAGCGTGCGGCGTCTTCCGCCTCAGCGTTGCCCTCACGCCAGCGGGCGTGTCCAAAGTTGGTGACCTCGCGATCGAGGTACAGCAGGAATTGCTCCTTGTAGCCGACCAAACCCAGCTCTCGGCCGGGCGGCACTTTCGCAAGCATGGCTTGCGTGAAACCGGAGGCTGAGCGCTCGGCATTGATCTGCGGCGCAATGGCGAGACCCCAATGCACCGTCAAACAGGCGAGCACCAAGGGCCAAGCGAGCAACGGCTTACGCCAGCTCGCCAGCGCCCACAGCAGTGCAGCGACGATGGCGAAGCTCATAACGGGCCAGGCATTCTGAAGGTCGATCTCCGCCCAGACGCGTTCGATACGGTCGATACCGAAGAGTCGCCCGAACACCAACAGCAGCGCAGGAATGACGAGCACGGCCCCCAGCACCATAGACGCACGCTGCACACCCGTGCGTCGGTAAAGATCGGGAAGATAAGCGGAGGCGGCCAAGGCCAAAGCGGGTAATGCCGGCAAGATGTATACGCCTCGCTTGCCGGGACTCAAACTGAAAAACACGATCACGGCGACCGCCCAAGCGAGCGGCAGTAACGTTGCGGCACGTCGTTCGGAAAAATCAGCACGCCATCGCGGCACCAGCCACCACAGCAACACGCTAAACGGCAACCACAAAACCGGCACGACCTCGACCCAGAAGTAGTACCAGGGACGCAAGTGGTGCCACGCCGCGGTGTAGCGCGTGACGGTTTGTTGGAACAACAACTCGTCTCGATAGGCGGCAAGTTCAGCGGAACCCGAGCTCGCCACGTGCCACAGCATCGGAACGAGCCAAGCCGCCAAAACGAGCGTGAAAGCGGTTAGCGTCGCCACACCAAAACGCCAGTCTGCGGGCGAACGCGGGTTCGAGGAGCGAGCGGCAAAGAGCGCAGGCTTGCGCAGCAGCCACCAAGCCAATGGCCAAATCAGCAGCGTCAAGAAGCCGACCGCCTTATCCATCACGCCAAGAGCGGCAGCGATGCCGCCCACGATGACAAGACCGAGGCTTGGGGCGATCAACCAGTGCCGCAGGAAAGCCCACAATGCCAACGTGCAGAAGAAAATCAGCGTGGCGTCGATCTGTGCGCCGCGCGTCGTGATGGTGAAGTGCAAGGTACACGCGAGCGTGACGGCAGCGAGTAATCCTGCCTCACGGCCGTGCAAACGCTTGGCGAGGTCGTAAACCAGAAACAACGTGCCTAACGATGCGAGCATCGACGGCAACAGGAAAGACCACCGCAAAGATCCGATCAGCGAGTACGCTGCTGCGATCATCCAGAAATGCAACGGCGGCTTATCTTGGTAGAGATCACCACCGGCGCGCGGAATCAACCAGTCACCCGTAGCGACCATATCGCGCGCGATCGACGCAAAGCGCGGCTCGTCAGCCGGCCACGGATCACGCAGCCCGTAACCTGCGAGGATCAAGAGCGCGAACCAAAGCGCAATCCAAAATAGATCCTGCGCCGTCGAGCGAGACATGATCACGCATCAGCCTGTTGCTTACCTGCACGAATCAGATACAGATTGCGCAGATAGACGACGAGCCCCAAGCCCTGTCCTGCGATGAACACCGGGTCCTGCCGGTGGATCGCATACGCGAGAAAGGTCACGCCACCGGCGAGACTGAAATACCAAAATGCCGTGGGGATCACGCTGCGCTTGACGCGCTCGCTCGCCAACCACTGCACGAAGAATCGGGCCGAGAACAGCGCTTGTCCCAGAAACCCGATCACGATCCAAAGTGTCGTATCACTCGCCTGCATGTCATTCCTCTTTGACCTGAAGCCCGCTCTTGTAGCGTCTTCGTAGCCACATCAGACCAAAGATATCGACGATGCCGACCCACAGGCGATCGAACAAACCGTATTTGGAAACACCGCGCTCGCGCGGCCGATGCCGGACGGGCACCGACTTCACCCGGCAGCCCGCACGCAAAAACAGCGCGGGCAGAAATCGATGCATGTGATCGAAG
>Ga0169931_10010084_pt1 | contig 13499 bp, 6 predicted proteins | sample Kivu_15m_20L_FD_129675 | JGI IMG/M metagenome (GOLD analysis project Ga0169931, IMG submission 129675) | Freshwater microbial communities from Lake Kivu, Western Province, Rwanda to study Microbial Dark Matter (Phase II) - Kivu_15m_20L... | ecosystem: Environmental > Aquatic > Freshwater > Lake ...
CAGCAGCGGCAGCAGGGCGCGGGTCTTGCCGTGCCAGCTCTCCAAGTACGCCACCCGCTGCTGCAACATCCGGCGCGAAGCCCCCCGCGGCACTCCGTCCCGGATGCGTCGAATACTGTCCTTGGCCGAGTCGAGCTGAGCCTCCACCCGCCGCTCCAAGAAATGAATCAGCAACTTGCGCAGCTCGATGTCGGGCACGTAGCGGGCCACCCGGTCGCCCGGAGCCGAGACGTCCTGCAGGGCCCCGAGGCCGGCCAGGAAGCGAATGCCTTGGCTGATGGAGCCCACGCTGAGGTCGAGCCGCTGCTTGAGATCGGCGGGACTGAGGGCGTCGGGACTGGCGAAACAGCTGCCGTAGATCAGGGCGAGCGACCTGGGCACGCCTAGGAGGTCGGCCGCTTCGAGGAAGTAGGAGACGACGGCGGTCTCGAACTCGAGGGATTCGGCATCGCGATCTCCGGGCAGGAGATAGCCCGCCGCGGAGGGCGGGGCCGAGAGGGCAATCGAGGCAGGAGGCACGAGAAGCCGGCAAACGGGTCCGGCAGTTGCCTTTAGGGAAGGCTTCGCCCCGTCACTTCCCGGGGCGGACCCCGGACCGCGACCGAGGGAGGCCGCTACTGCAAGGGGTTTTCACCCTGGGATTCAATTCAAAATGAAGCTGAGGGCGGAAAAAGTGCGGTGAGACCGCCGCCAAGGCGTCCGGGTGGGGCACCTGGGTTCAACGCAGCTCGATTCCCCGTGCTCGGCCCGAACACCGGGGAGAGGTCGGCGGCCGCGGGTGTTCCCGGTATTGCAGCGCGTTCGACCAGGGTCTCTGCTGCGGCGATGCACCCTCACCCCGTCTGTTTACCGGTCCGGCGGGCCTACTGGTTCCTCCCGCTCCTGCTCCTCGGCGGCGCGAGCCAAGCCCAGACCCCCGCCACGGGCACGCTGACCGGCCGGGTGCAGAACAGCATCGGCGGCGCCGCGCTGGAGAATGCCCGCCTCACCGTGGCCGGCTCCAGCCGCGAGGCCTTCACCGATGCCTTCGGCGAATACCGGCTCCCCGGCCTCCCCGCGGGCGTGGTCACCCTCCGCGTCTTCTTCACCGGCCTCGAACCGCAGAACGCCACCGTCCAGGTCACCCCGGGCGCGACGGTGCGGCGGGATTTCATTTTGGAGCCCGTCGGGGGCGCGGCTGGCTCCGCGCAACCCGGGACCGTGCGGCTCGACGCCTTCGTGGTCGGCTCGGCCCGCGACACCAACGCCGCCTCGATCGCCATCAACGAGCAGCGCTTAGCCGGCAACATCAAGACGGTGCTGCACACGGACGCGATGGGCGACATCATCCAGAACAACCTGGGGGAATTTGTGAAGTACCTCCCCGGGGTCGACGTCGGCACCGACCAGATGAACGCCGTCCAGATCGGCCTGCGCGGGCTACCCTCCACCTACACCAACATCGCCCTCGACGGCGATGAGGTGAACGCGGCCGGCTCCGCCGGACCCACGCGGAACACGCTCCTGCAGGCGTTCTCCCTCAACAACGCCTCCCGGGTGGAAATCTACAAGGTGCCCACGCCGGAGATGTCCGCCGCCAGCCTCGGCGGCTCCATCAATATGGTCAGCCGCACCGCCTTCGAGGCCAGCCGCCCCGAACTCCGCTTCAAGGCCTACATCAACCGCAACTCCCACGACCTCGCCTTCAGCAAGCAGCCCGGCGGCGCCGCCGGCGATGACCAGAAACGGGTCTTCCACTACCAGCCCGACTTCGACTTCGCCTACACCGTGCCGGTCTCCAAGGACTTCGGCTTCTCGGTGAACGCCGTGAAGAACGACCAGTACGGCGTCGCCCGCCGCATCAACCGCGCCTTCAACACCAGCACGGCCGCCACCAACCCCCTCAAGGCCACCGTCGATAACCCCTACCTGACCACCTACCAGTACAACGTCTTTCCCGTCTACGAGCACCGCTACACGCTCGGCACCCGGCTCGACTGGCGCGTGGCCCCCGCCGACACCCTGTCCTTCACCTATTCGGGCAACTGGCTCGTGCAGGACTACGAGCAGCACAACTTCATCCTCAACACCGGCACCAACCCCGTCGCCTGGGGCCCCGACTTCACTCGCGGCCGCCTGGGTTCGGGCACGGTCAACGTCAACAACACCGCCCGCTACGTGCGGGTCCGGAACAACATCCTCCGCCTTAGCTACCGGCACGTGGGCACGCTCTGGGACATCACCGCGGCCGCCGGTTACAATTTCTCGGACCAGACCTACCGCGCCAACTCGCACCGCCAGTTCGAGACCGCCTCCGCCCGGATCCAGGGCGCGACCATCGACTTCGACGGGTTCAGCGACCACCGGCCGGGCACGATCACCGTCCGCAACGCCGCCGGGCAGGTCATCGACCCCTTGCAGGTCTCGAACTACAACTTCTTCCTCAACGGGAGCAACGGCACGCGCGACAACGACAGCACCGCCCGGAGCGCGCGGGTTGACCTGCGCCGGAAGTTCTTCGGCGAGCGTCTCAATTGGTCGCTCAAGGGCGGCCTTTCCTCGGCCGAACAGTACCGCGCCCGCCGCACCTCGAGCTTCACGCCGGTCTACGTCGGCAAGGACGGGATCGCGGGCAACGCCGACGACTCCGTGGCCCTCGCGCCCGTCGACCTCACCAATTACGCGATGCTCGACTACTTTATGCCGCGCAACGTCGCGCAGCCGCAGTTTGTGAGCAGCCGGCGGGCCTGGGAACTGTACGAGCAGTATCCGGCCTATTTCCAGGTCACCCCGGCCAACCTGCGCACGGACCTCCGCGCGGACGCCCTCAACACGGAGCAGATCACGGAGCGGATCGACGCGGCCTACCTGCTCGCGGACGCCTCGTTTTTCGCCAACCGCCTCCGCATCCTCACCGGCGTGCGGCTGGAGCGCACCACCGACGACGGCCGCACCGTGCTGCAGGACAACACCGCGCAGTACCAGCGCGACCCGCGCACCGGCGCCCTGCTTTTGACCGCGCAGACCCGGCCCATTCCGATCACCACCGATGGGATCGAGATCGACCGGCTCATTTACCGCAAGCTGGGGGCCCGGATCAGCAAGCAATACGACGGGTTCTATCCGAGCCTGAACGCGACCCTGAACCTGACCCCGAACCTGCTGGGGCGGCTCGGGCTTGCGCGCACCCTCGGCCGGCCGGATTTCGGGAACATTATGGGCGCGACCAACGTGAACCAGATCGACTTCAACCCCGACTCGTCCGCGACCGGGTCCGCGCTGGGCACCATCACGACCAAGAATCCCGGCCTCACTCCCTGGACCGCCCAGAGCCTCGACGTGCGCCTCGAGCATTATTCGGCGGGCGGCGGCGAGCTCTCGCTCGGGTTCTACCGGAAGCAGATCAAAAACTTCTTCGCCACGCGGAACTTCCTCGCCTCGGCGGACTTCCTGCAGGGGGTCGGCCTCGGCGAGGAGTTCGTCGATTACCAGGTGAACGCCCCGGGCAACGTGAACGGCATCGCGCACCTCAACGGCTACGAGGTCAACGTGAGCCAGTCGCTGTCGTTCTTCACCCGGGCGCCGCTCGCACGCCATTTCCGGGTGTTCGCCAACGCGACTTTGGTGCGCACCCGGGGCCCGCAGGAGGCGGACTTCCGCGGCTTCACCCCGAAGATGATCAACTGGGGCTTCTTCTATAATCGGCATCCGATCGCGTTCAACGCGCGGTGGACCCTGGTGGGCAAGAAGCGGGTGGGCACGGTCGCGGCGGGCAACCTGGGCGCGGCGGGCTGGAACTACCAGCAGGAGCGGCTGCGGCTCGACGCCTCGCTCGATTACCGCCTGAACCGCAATTACGCCCTCTACGCGACGGGCCGGAACGTGTTCAATAACCGGGACTCGAACGAGTCCTATGCATTGGGCAGCCCGCGTTACGTGAAGTTCGCCGCGGAGGGCGAGTACGGGGTGACCTTCCAGGTCGGCGTGAAGGGCAACTTCTGACGCCGTGGGGCGGAGGCGCCCCGGACGCGCACCCGCCCGTGAACATTCAAGCATCAGCGGACCAGGCCCTTCCGGCTTCGCCCCAGCCAATGATCCCACGCGGTCAGTTCATCCTCTCCGGCGTCGCCGCGGCCCTGGCCTTTTCCGGCCGCGCCCGCGCCGCGAAAGCCACGGGGAAAGTTCGCGTGGCGGTCATCGGGCACACCGGGCGGGGCGGATTCGGTCACGGGCTGGACACGATGTGGCTGGGAATCCCCGAGGCGGAGCTGGTCGGAGTCGCGGACGCGGACCCGGCCGGGCGGCGCGCCGCGGTGGCGAAACTGCGATTGAAACAGGGGCACGCCGATTACCGGCTTATGCTGGCGGAAACGAAGCCGGACATTGTCGCGATCGGTCCGCGCCACGTCGACCAGCATCGGGATATGACGCTCGCCGCGGTGGCGCACGGCGCGAAGGGGATCTACCTCGAGAAACCGTTCTGCCGGACGCCGGCCGAAGCCGATGAGATGGTCCGGGCCTGCGAGGCCCGGAAAGTGCGGATGGCGGTGGCGCATCGAAACCGCTGGCACCCGGTCCTGCCCACGATGCGGAAACTGATCCGCGAAGGCGCGATCGGGCGCGTGGTCGAGATTCGTGGGCGCGGCAAGGAGGACCACCGCGGCGGCCCGCTCGACTTGTGGGTGCTCGGCTCGCACGTGCTGAATCTGGCCGTGTTCTTTACCGGCCCCGCGCGCAGCTGTATGGCGACAATCCTGCTCAATGGGCGCCCGGTGACCCGGGAGGACATCGTCGAGGGCGCGGAAGGCGTCGGCCCGCTGGCGGGGGACGAGTTGCACGCGCGTTACGAGACGGAAAGCGGCATCCCGGTGTTTTTCGATTCCGTCAAGGACGCCGGCCTGGCGGCCTCGGGATTCGGCCTGCAGATTCACGGCACCAAAGGCATCTTCGACCTTCGCGCCGACGTGGAGCCGCTGGCCCATAAGTTCTCCGGCAGCGCCTACCCCTTGGCGAAGGAGGAGATGAAATGGACGCCCATCTCGAGCGCCGGAATCGGTATCCCCGAGCCCATTCCCAACCTGGGTCGGCGCTTGTCCTCCCACTTCATTCCCGGCGTCGACCTCATCGACGCGATCCGTGACGGCAGGGACCCCATCTGCTCCGCTCGGGAGGGTGCCGCCACCATCGAGATGATTATGGCGGCCTTCGAATCCCATCGCCAGGGAGCGCGCGTGATGCTGCCGCTCACGCACCGCGGAAACCCCTTGGGCTCGCTCTGACATCAGGCGGCCGAGCGTGCACCCTCCCCGTCCGGCGAAAGGTCCAGCGGGCGTGACCGTGGATCATATCACCTGACGTACGGGGGCTTTCCCCGACGGAAGACCTGCCGGCATCGCCGTTTGGGTCTCGGGGGAAGGGGTGCGAAAAGCCACGATCGGGTGCGAAGGCCGCTGACTTTCAGGCGGCGGGAGACGGCGGTAATCCCCGTAGAGTCGAGTGAGCGCGTCGTGGTAGGCCCTCGGCGCCGGGAACCGAGCAGTCGCAAACGGCACCTCTACGGACTGCTCAAGCTCACTGCGGGGGCGGATGCGTGAACGCAGACCTGCGGGACCTGACGGGGACGAGGCAAGACACGTCACCGATTCCGCCGCGGTGTGGCGGAGCAGGGTGAATAGGCGTTCCTGCGCGGCGCGCCAACGCGGTTCAGGGATCCGGCGCAAGCCGGCATAGGCGAGGCGCTTGAGACCTCGCTTCCAGAGCGGCGTGGCGCGGCTCGCGAGCCGCCGGCGCGGATCCTGGATGAAATCCCGAAGCCGTCTTTCGAGTAGGATAGCCTGGAGGTGCAGTCGACCCCACCAGTGGGCCGTCGACACCGCGTCGAACGGGAAGACATCGATGAAGATGCCGTGATGGCAGCGGCCGCCGGCCCGGCAGCACTCCCGGAACTCGCTGTCGTGGCGCCGTAATTTCGCGAAGGACAGTTCGAATTCCGGATCCGTGGGCCACGTCTGCAGGAAGTAGTCCCTCCCCAGCACGTCAGGGGCTTGCGCGAGAAGCCGTTCGTAGTCCGCCCGGAGCATCACGAGATCAACTATGCGTTGGGCAGCCCGCGTCACGTGAAGTTCGCCGCCGAGGGCGAGTACGGGGTGACCTTCCAGGTCGGCGTGAAGGGCAACTTCTGACGCCGTGGGGCGGAGGCGCCCCGGACGCGCCCCGCCGCGCCGCCCCTGCTCGCGCCCGCGCGGGTTGCAACTCCCGCCTCCCCCGGTCATCCCTATTCCGACCCCACCCCTCCTCCCCGGCTATGAACCGTTCCCGCTTCGCCCCGCGGCTGATTCTCTCCGCGCTGCTGCCCCTCCCTCCCCTCGCGGCGGCCCAACCCGGTCCCGGGTCGGCCCCGGCCGCCGCGATCGTCCCGGCGGGCGTGAGGGCCCATCGCGACCTCGCCTACGTCGTCAACGGGCACGAGCGCCAGAAGCTCGACCTGTTCGTGCCGGAGAAGGCGGACGGGCCCCTGCCGCTGGTCATCTGGATCCACGGCGGCGGCTGGCAGAACGGGAGCAAGGAGAACTGCCCGCCGCTGCGGCAGGGCTACCCGGAACGCGGCTACGCGGTCGCGAGCCTCAACTACCGGCTCAGCGGCCACGCGGTCTTCCCCGCGCAGATCGAGGACTGCAAGGCCGCCATCCGCTGGCTGCGCGCGCACGCGGCGGCCTACGGCCTCGATCCGCAACGCTTCGGCGTGTGGGGCAGTTCGGCCGGGGGCCACCTCGCCGCACTCGTCGGCACCAGCGGCGACGTGCCGGCCTTCGAGGTCGGGGCGCATCGCGACCAGTCGAGCCGCGTGCAGGCGGTCTGCGACTACTACGGGCCGACCGATTTCAATGTCTTCGTCTCCACCCCCGGCTACGAGAGCCACGGGACGGCCCAGTCGCCCGAGGCGAAGCTCCTCGGCGGCGCGGTCCGGGACCGACCGGCCGAGGTCGCGCGCGCGAATCCCATCACCCACGTGAGCCGGGACGACCCGCCATTCCTGATCGTGCACGGCGATCAGGATCGGACGGTGCCGCTCAACCAGAGCCAGCTCCTTCACGACGCCCTGCGGCGGGCCGGCGTGAGCGTGCACTTCCACACCATCCGGGGCGGGGGCCACGGCCAGGGCTTCGGCGGCCCCGAGATCGAGCCGATGGTGCGCGGTTTCTTCGACCGGGTGCTCAAGGCCCGGACACTCCCGCCGAACCTCGGCCCGGCGACCACTTCCGTGAGCGAGGCCTCCACCGCGCCGGCGGCCCCCAAGGGCAAGGGCGGCGCGGGCAAGGGCGCAGGCACGATGACGTGGGAGCAGGTGCGCCGGATCGAAGGCGTCGAGGACGACGGCCGCGTGGCGCGCAACCAGTTCAAGGGCCCGGCCGCGATGTTCGACCGCCTCGACCGGAACGGCGACGGCTTCGTGTCGAAGGCGGACTTCAACTGAGCCCGTCCGGGCGGCGAACACCGGCGACTGCCACGTCCCGCGGCACGATCCGCGGCCTCGACGGTGGATCGCATCCCCTGACCCGTAACTTCGCCGCCCTCGAAAGCTCGGCGCCGGCAAACTCCCATCCTCGCGAACTTTATCCTCGCCGCTCCGTCGCCGGAACCCAGCGGCCCGGGAACAGCAGCATCCGTGGCAGGGCCGGCACGCCGAGCTCGTTGCCGTTGAGCTGACTCACCACAAGGTCCACCGCATTCGCCGCCACCAGGTCGTAGGACTGATCGATCCCGCCGATTTCCGGCACCGTCGGCAGCCAGTGCAACGTGATGATCGGCGTGTCCGCGGGCAGCGGCACATCCTTCAACCGGAGTTGCTCCGCGAGCGGATGGGCGCTCACGACCACGGCATCGGGCCGCAGCGCCCTGAGCCGGCGACGGAGGGCGCGGCGGTCGCCGGGCAACCCGATCCACAGGGATTCCGTGGCCGCCCGGCGCCCCGGATGAAACACGGCAAACGCCGCCTCCCACGCCCGCCGCGCGCGCTCGTTGACCGCGGCTTCCAGGATCGCCAGCGGGCGCCGGCACCCGGCGGCCGCGAGCCGCTCCAGCGCCATCCGCATCGCGAGGTAGTGATGATGCCCGGCGTGGTGGAGTTCCGGATTCCAACGCGCGCTGCCGATCACCGCCGGCGCGAAGCACGGCCACTCGAGGTCCAGCGTCACCTCCGCCTCATGCATGACCGGGGACAGCAGCACGCCGACGATCCCCCGCGCCTTCATCACCTCGGAAAGCCGCCGGCCCGTCATCCCGCGCTCGGCCGTCCAAAACTGCTCCAACCCGTAACCCAGGGTCTCGGCCCTCGCCTTCGCCCCGAGGAAAACCCGCTGGAGGAACGGGTCCTGCTCCGCCTCGGCGCGCGGGGTATGCACCCACACGAACGCGATGCGCTCCCCCGCGGCGACGCGCCGGGCATTCCGGATATGGGACATCAAGGCCGCGAAGCGCGGATTCGGCCGGTAACCCAGCCGCGCGGCGAGGGCCTGGATCGCCTGCCGCCTCTCCGGCCGGATCCGCGGATCCTCCCGCAACGCGTACGAGACCGTCGCTAGGCTGCAGCCTGCGGCGCGGGCGATTTGTTGCAGCGTGACCATAAGGGGTTCGGCCAACCCAGGCGGCCGGCTACTCGGAGGCAACCAGGGAATTGAACGGTTTCAAAAGGATTACGATAGCCTCCTCCCCGGCACCCGCTAGAACCCTGACACCCCGACGGCACCGCCGTCCCGCTCCCCGCCCGACGCCCCGCCCCTGCCCCTTCTTCCGCCACGACGTCATCCCGTTCCCTCCGACGCACCCCCTCCCGATGAAAGTACTATCCCGCCTTGCCGTGTCCCTCGGCCTCGCCGGCACGTTGCCAGCGCTCGCGGCGGAGCTGCCGGTGACCGGCCCCGCGGCGCGGCTCACCGCCACGCCGTCCGGGGACGTCGAGGTGGCGATGGCCGACGGCGCCGTCGCCCGCTTCGCCCCGCTCGTGGCGGTCCTGGCCACCCGCGCGGATCCCAATCTCGAGATGCGTTGGGGGAAGTTTCCCGAGGAGGCGATGAAGCTGAGTGACACCGGCTCGATCTACAACGTCCTCACCTGGGGTCCGAAGGGCGCCGCCGCAAAGGCTGCGGCGACGCACGTCGAGGACGGCTTCGATCCCACGGTCGATCGGGGCTACGGGGGCGGCCGCACCGCCAACCTCTTTGCCGCGGGCCGGCTGACGGTCCTGCGCGCGCCGGCCAGCCGCTCCGACGGACGCGCGATCTCGTGGGATTTTCCCGCGCACGGGAACGTGACGGTGCGCGCGACGCTCGACCTGCCGGCCGACGGCACGGCTCCCCGGCTGAAGATCACCGCGACGGCCACGGCGGACGGCTGGTACTCGTTCGGCTACGTGGGCGCCCCCGAGACGCCGCCGGCCGAGGTCGAGGAACTCTGGCAGCCGCTGATCTACAACGAACGCCGCTTCCCGCACGAGTCCTTCCTCGAGGCGGCGTACCGCTGCCCGCTGCCGACGACCCTGGTCACGCGCGCGGGCGTCACGACCGGCGTGGTCGCGGATCCCGCGGAGTACCCGTTCCAGCCGCTGCCGAACCTCGCCAACTCCCGTTTCGGCGTCGCCCTGCGCAACGCCCGCGGGCACGCGCAGCCGATGCTCTTCGCCCCGCTCCTCGGCGGCGCCGGCTCGCGGATGCAGGCCGGCGAGACGCGCGAGTTCACCGTGCGGCTGGTCGTGGCCAAGGCGGCGCTGTCCGCCACCTTCGAGCGGGTGGCACGCTCGCTCTATGGCTTCGCCGACGTGCGGCACAACGCCCTCGGCTCCCTCAACGCGACGTTCGAGCGGATGCTGGAGTTCGGGCTCGGGGAGCACGCGAAATTCAACGCCGACCTGCGCGGCTTCGCCTACGACACCGACGTGCCTGGCGCGGTGAAGAACGTCTCCGCCCTGCACCCGCTCGGCCTCGCGCTCGTCACCGACCGCCCGGAGATCTACACCCGGCTCGCCCGCCCGCTGATGGAGTTCTTCGTTTCCCGCGAGCGCTTCCTCTTCACCACCGATCCCAAGGTGAAGGGCCAGTCCGCCTCGTCGCGGCTCGGCGGGCTCGGCGCGCCGCTCACCGAGTACGCCAACCTGTACGCGATGTCGGGCCAACGCACCCCGTTCTTCCGCACCGCGGCCGAGGGCCTGTTCGGCCGGGACCGCGTGCTGAACCTAGAGGGCCGGATTCGCGGCGACAACTGGTCCAACGCCCTCGGCCTCTACCGCGCGACGGGGGAGCGCCGCTGGCTCGACCACGCCGTCAAGGATGCCGACGCGTACCTCCAATCCCGGGTCGCGGTGCGCCAGCGGGACTACGCGGATCCCGATTCGCGCGGCTTGTTTTTCTGGACGGCGTTCACCCCGCAGTGGATCGAGCTGTTCGAGCTCTACGAGGAGACGCGCGAGCCGCGGTTCCTCGCCGCCGCCCACGCCGGCGCGCGGGACTACGCGCAGTTCGTCTGGCTGGCGCCGCGCATCCCCGCCGGGGACGTGCGCGTCAACGAGGACGGGCTCGCGCCGGCGTACCGGAGCGGCCCGCGTTTCACGCGCATCAAGGCCGCGCCCGAGACCGTGCCCGCCTGGCGCACCTCGGAGATCGGGCTGACCAGCGAGTCGGCGCCGACGAGCAAGGGCGCGCGCGGCATTTTCCTCGCGTGCTACGCGCCGTGGATGCTGCGCATCGCCGCGCTCACGAACGACGCGTTTCTCCACGACATCGCCCGCTCCGCGATCATCGGGCGCTACACCAGTTTCCCCGGGTACCACATCAACACCGCGCGCACGACCGCGTACGAGAAGCCCGACTTCGCGCAGCGCGGGAAGGACGAGCTCAACTCGACGACGTCAATTCACTACAATCATATCTGGCCGCACCTCGCGCTGGTGCTCGACTACCTGGTGGCGGATGCGTTCGCAAAGTCGCGCGGGGCGATCGATTTTCCGTCCCGCTACGCCGAGGGCTACGGCTACCTGCAGCAACGCGTGTTCGGCGATCGCCCGGGCAAGGTCCACGACGAGGAAGGCCTGTACCTGTGGATGCCGCGCGGCGCGCTGACCGTCGACCACCCCGAACTCAATTTCGTGATGGCCCGCGGCGCCGCGAAGGTGGCGATCGCCCTCACCAACCAGTCGAAGTCCGCGGTCAAGTCCCACGTGACGCTCTCGCGTGAACGCGTCGCGCCCGCCCCGGGCGCCACCGCGAAAGTGACCGTGTGGGAGAACAACCGGCGCGTCCGCGAGCAGCCGTTGGCCGCCGACGCCCGCATCGCGGTGGACGTCGCCGCCGAGGGCATCACGACGCTGATCATCAGCGGCGTCACGCCGCGCGTTGAGTTCCAGGACCAGATCCTGAGCCGCGCCACCCGGCTCCCGGCCGGAAGTGTCGCGGACCTCGGCTGGCGGGGCGCGCGCGGCGTCGTGCTGTCGTTCGGGGCGGGCGAGCTCACGAGCGCCTACGTCTATGTGCCGGACTTCGAGCGCACCGTGACCCGCTGCACCGTGCACTACCGGCAGGGCGGCGGAGCAGTCCGTGCCTTGTCGGACGCGAAGTATCCCTTCGACTTCACGCTGCCTGTCGCGGGCGACGCGCCGCTGGAGTTCTGGTTCGAGGTCCAGTCCGGCGACGGGTCCGTGGAGAAATCGCCGGTCGGGCGGCTGCTCCTGAAATGAGAACGACCGGAATCCTTGTTCTCGCCCTGCTGGCCACGGTCGTCCGGTTGTCGGCCGCGACGACGCCACTTTTTGACGGCAAGACGTTCACCGGCTGGGAGGGCGACATCGGGAGTGTGTGGCGCATCGAGGACGGTGCGCTCGTGGCGGGCTCGCGGGAAAAGAGGCAGGAGAAAAACAACTTTCTCGCCACCACGCGGCGCTACGCGGATTTCGAACTCACGCTGCAGTGGAAGCTGGAGGGCGCGGAGCGATCGGCGAACGCCGGCGTACAATTCCGGTCGCGGCGCGTCGCGGGCAGCCACGAAGTGTCCGGCTACCAAGCCGACATCGCGGTGCGCTACGACGGCTCGTTGTATGACGAAAGCCGCCGTAAGCGGATGCTCGCCGTGCCCACGCCCGAAGTGCTCGCCCGGGCGCAGAAGCCGCTCGGCGAATGGAATGTGCAGCGCATCCGCGCCGAAGGCCCGCGCATCCGGATCTGGCTCAATGGAGTCGAAACGGTCGACTACACGGAGACCGAGGCCGGCATCGACACCTCCGGCATCATCGCCCTGCAGATTCATGGCGGCGCGCCGTCCATCGTGCGTTATAAAGACATCGCGATCGAGGAGCTGAACCCGGCCGTGACCCGGAAGCCCGAATTCAGGCTGCGGTCCGGCGACACGGTGGCATTGGTCGGCGGCGCCAATTTCGAGCGGACGCGTTTCAACGCCTTCCTGCAAACCCGCCTGCTCGCCGCGCCGGGTGCGACCCCGCTGCGGCTGCGCAATCTCGCGTGGGAGGGCGACACGGTGTTCGAGCAATGGCGAGACGTGAATTTTCCCGGCGTCGCGCAGCAACTGGAGCAGGTGGGCGCGACCGCCGTGCTGGTGCAGTTCGGCCAGATGGAATCCCTCGGCGGCGCGGAGAAGCTGCCGGATTTCGTGCAGGCCTATGAAAAGCTGCTGTCGCGGATCGAGCACGCATCGCGGCGCGTCGTGCTGGTCTCGCCGCTGCCTTTCGAGCATCCGCGACGCGCACGGTTGCCGGACCTCACCCGGCATAACGCCGACGCGAAACGCTATGCCGAGGCCGTACGCGACCTCGCCGCGCGGCGCGGACTTCCGTTCGTCGACCTCTTCACCCCGCTCGGCGGCCGGCCGAAGGACGGACCGGCGCTCACGGACAATGGCCTTCACCTCAATGAGCGCGGGCATGAAGTCGTCGCCGATGAAATCGTCCGGCAACTCGGCGTCCCCGCTGGTCCGGTGGCTTCGCCAGCACGTCTGCGTGCCGCGGCGCTGGAGTTCGAGCGGCTGTGGTTCGATGCCTCGCGGCCGATGAACTGGGACTTCCTGCAAGGCGCCCACACCAACGTGCCTTTCAGCCGGAGCTGGCAGGATGGCAATCAGCGGATCTTCCCCGACGAGATGAAGGAATTCCTGCCGCTCCTCGATGCCGCCGAGGCCAACCTCGCGCGAGCCCTGGCCGGCGAGCCCGCCCAGCCCTTCGAGCGTCGCGGCAGCACGCCGGTCGCGGAGCCCTCCGTGAAACCGCAGACGCCCGAGGAGGAGCTCGCGACGCTCGAAGTGCATCCCGACTACGAGGTGAATCTGTTCGCGTCGGAGCGCGACGGGGTCGGCAAAGTCGTGCAGATCCGCTGGGACGAGCGCGGGCGCTTGTGGGCGCTGTGCATCCCCGATTATCCCCAGGTGAAGCCCGGTGCCCGGCCGAAGAACCGGCTGGTGATTTGCGAAGACACGGACCGTGACGGTCGCGCGGACAAATTCCAAATTTTCGCCGATGAACTGGA
>Ga0169931_10010085_pt1 | contig 13498 bp, 9 predicted proteins | sample Kivu_15m_20L_FD_129675 | JGI IMG/M metagenome (GOLD analysis project Ga0169931, IMG submission 129675) | Freshwater microbial communities from Lake Kivu, Western Province, Rwanda to study Microbial Dark Matter (Phase II) - Kivu_15m_20L... | ecosystem: Environmental > Aquatic > Freshwater > Lake ...
CTCTATGTATATTTCTTATCCTCAAGCGCTCTCCTATATTTATTATTAGTCTCCTACATCTCATCTTTTACTTTTTTATTCTTTTTCTTCAATTACTAATTTTAAATCTGAGTCTTTTTCATATTCTATAAATATTATGATTTTTTCTTAGCTAAAGTCTATTACATAGATGAATATCTAGATAATAATTGATTTTCATTATTTACCATATTTTGATATTTTTATTAAAGTTCTTTATGCCTTAATTATAATTATCTATATTTATCTTATAATTTGAGTAATGCTTATCGATTTACAGGATTTTATTAAGTTTATCTAGATTATTCATTTAATTTTTATTTGGCCAATGATAAACAAGACATAGATAGATATTTTAAATTATTTTTAAGTTATATGATTTATTAATCTCTATTAATCAACTTTTAATTCTATTATTTGTACCGTTTGTTGGCCCTTTAGTAATTTGCATTTGATTATTTTAGTTTTTATAATTAAGAGGTAAGATTTTAGTATTACTTTAAAGGTAATGTGATGGATTCTTATGACATATTTATAATTATTATAAATACTTGTTAATTATATATAATTCAATAAGAATTTAATTATAAATGATGATTATATATATTAAGATTATTTTTAATAAAATTAATAAATATGATAAATTCAAACTATCTTATGTTTATATTATGCTGGACTTGGTACAAATCTAGTCAATTTTTTATTATTGTAAGTATTTCCTTCAGTAGTCGATCTTTTTTTACGTTGCCAATCAGCATCATATTTTGTCTGAGCCAATTTTTATCCTTATTTTATCAATAAAGTCTTCTTAGTTTACACAGGATCCCATTATTTTTATATAGTTTTAATATTTCTGCCCTTTCCAAGTATCACTGGCTATCTTTTATAAAAAGACTTTCTTTTTACTTATTCTTAAGGTTAAATAGTTTTTAGTTCACTAGTTTAAGTCTTTTTTGTTGGATTTTTACGAACTGTAGCTTTAATTCTATATAAAGTAGTACTATGAATATCTACAGATGATTTATTCTTTTTACGAATTTATTCATATATTATATTTCTATATTATTTTAATGATAGACGTTGATTATCATCAACTGGTACTTTTATCTTTATTTATGATTTTATGATTTATGATTTATTGTAAAATTATGCTAAATAACGATGCTATAAAATTTATTTTACTTAGATTCTTTTGTCTGGATCGAATTGAAGTAATTTTGTTATAAGATCTATACAATCATCACTTGCGTTGGGCAAGAATTATTTTTTATTACATTTACGAACTTTGTTTATAAGCTTGAAAACTTAGTTACCAGACGTTGATTTTAATGACTTTACTTATTGTTCAGTAGGTATTCCAGTCCAATTTAAGACTCTTTCAAGTTGATTAAGTGTGGATGTACCTGGAAATATTGGTTTTCCTTTTTGCATTTCAGCTAACATACAACCCATACTCCATAAATCAATAGCCCTACTATATTTTCTTGAACCCAATAATATTTATGGAGCTCTATACCACCTCGTTGCAATATATTAAGTAAGCATATCTTGAGTATCTTCCGGATCATCTTAATACGATCTAACTAATCCAAAATCACAAAGTTTTGCTTAACAGTTTTAATTGACTAATACATTACTAGGCTTGATATCTCGATGTATCAATCCTGCTTCATGTAGATAGTACAATGATTTGGCTATTTGATAAAATATGTATTTTCGATGTTTCTAAGCAAGTATATCTTATCTTATTAGTGTATACAGATCGATATCCATATGCTAAAAAATTAAATAAATATCTTTATTATTTTAAGCTTTGATAACTTCTTACAATTTGATTATATTCGGATGGTTTAATTCCATCAAAAACATGATTTACCTGTAAGTTCTCTGCGCATCTGTAGAATTATTAAATGCATCAAAATTCTTTTTAAGAGCTTTTACTTTTTTAGAACGTTTATCAGTGACTTTCCATACATGTCCATATGCTCCACTACCTATTTTTTTATGTATTTAAAATCTACTAAGTATATGGCTTTATATTTATTAGCTCATTACTAAATAATTTATATTACAAATAACTAATATAAACAATATAAACTGTATTAAACTATATAATTCTACATAATATAAAAGTATATTTATTAAAGAAAATCAATCGAATACTATATAAAGCATATATTCATTTTTATTTTATCTTTTACAATTGTAGTTACTGTTTAATTTACCATTTTATACCCAGTTAAATTTATAGAATAAAGTTTAATCATATTTTAACTCATGAAAAGAAATCGTATAAAAGGAATCAAGTACAATAGAATCAGTCAACAACAAAAGTATATATTGATTCATTCTATCATCAAATAACACTGCACAATTCATTAGGTACTATTTTACTTATTAAGGCTGCCATTAAGGCCAGAATGAACTACTCAACAGCAAAGGCCACCTATTTCTTTTACAAAAAAGACCAAAAAAGTTATTTCAACAATATGATCATTGATGATACTCAAAAGAAAGAAAATATATTAAAAGAAGCTGGTTATATTGATAAAAAGAGTGTCGATCATAATTTTTCTTATAAACCAATATCAATCATCTCAACATTAATTGGATAAGATTAATCATAAAATCAAGTATAAAACAGTTAAATTGATAATAAATGTTAGTTTAAAACAACAATATAGCGGAATTGATTTAAAAAGATTGAAATATATATATGATTTTCTTAGGTTTTATTATAAATTTAATTTTCATCAGAAATTACATAATTATAATTTTGGCCAAAATATTATATATATAAATACATGCATTATAATAAGGATATTTTAATGAATTATAGTATAAATATAAATAATAAAAATACTTCCATATAAAAAATACATTTATTCTTGTTACTTAAACAGAGTTTGAAGAAAAAATGATGATTAATGATGGATAGATTTTTTTTTTTTATATTATTTTACTATTTAGTTAGATTTGATTTTTTTTACTATATCCAACGTATTTGCAAGATAAGATATTTTTACTCATCCTTAATTTTTATATTTATCAATGATTTATAAGTTTTATATTATTTAATAACAGTTTTAAACATAAATATGTAAGGCACTGCATCAAAGATATAATCATAAGCACCTCCAGTTTAATTAAAACCCAAAATAAGTCCATAATTAGTTAAAAAATATAAATAAATATTTGATAGTTTTGATAAAGAGCAAGAAGGATATGTTCAAGCAAAGGACATACCAGGTGTATTAAGGATATTAGGTGTAACAGTAACTGAACAATAAGGTAACATCATAATAATTTAGTTGTCGAGTCATTAGGAGATCGTGTCATCAAATCAGAAAATCCAATATAATCATCTAAGGTTGATTTCTCAGATTTTTTAGCTTTAATCGTAATGAAATAATTAATTTTAGGTCGATAAATAAAGTTAAATGTCTATGAAAGAATAATTAATGTAAAGTTTTAGAGTTTTTGATATATAAAAAAATGGAACTATTCAAACAAGTTAACTTAGATATTATTTACGTACATATGGAATACCTATGAATGAATAATAAGTATAATAATTATTGAAATAAAGTTAACCAGAATAAGGTCTTGTAAAATATTAAAAGTTTATTGATAAAATGCTTGATAAAGCATGATTAATTATATTGATTATTTTAAATTATTCGATATTATAAACAATGAATAACTCAAACGGCTTTCAATCGAATTCACTATTAGGCAGCTCAACTGGTTTCAAAAAAAGAAATTTACTTAGGCCACCATCAGGCATGTTAAATAAAAAGCAAGATTTTTTAAAAGCTATTGATATCAGTCAATCATAGCCAGCAATTTCTACATTGTTAAGAAGTTAAGTAGCATCTATTGATGAATAAATAAACTTACTTGATAAAGACAAAAGAATTAGACAAGGATAAGGTGGACTTCAAAAGAGTTATGTGACTGCTTTAAGAAAATGGCTTAGATAAAGTCAAAACTTCGGAGAAAAATAAGATGATGATATCAAAATTTTAAAACATATGGGTGTTGATAATTATTAATCTGGATTTAGAAAGTTATGGAAAGTTATAGGACATTTGGATTTATTAGTAAATAAAGTTTCATAATTATAAGTAGTACATTTTTTGCTTTATGATTAAATGTTCAATGATATTGGCACTGATTCAGTCAAAAGTACCGAGCTTCTTAGCAGAATATCTAACAATGGCTATAATCCTGGAACTTTCCAAATCTCACAAATATTACTTGACAGATTAAAAGATGTATTTGCTTCAAGTAAAAAAACAGGTACAACTACTAATTTTTCTAAAGTTAAATAATAATCAAAAAATCGTTAATAAGCTAACTAATTGATAAATGATTTAAAGAGATAAAATGCAAAACTAAATGCTATGCTCTAACAATTAAGCTTATAAAGATAAAATGAGAAAAAAAGAAATCAATAAAAATAAAATCATAATAAATAATTTAAATAAGTCAAACAAACTTCATCATCATCAAGTAATTAAAGTAATAATCTTAAAGTTGTTAAGGAAATATAATAAAAATATGCTGAACAAATTAAATATTTATCATCAGAAAAATATAGAGCTGATTAACATATAGTTTAACTCAAATCAAAATTAGCTTCACTTGAAACTCAACTAAAAGCTAGTATTTAATCATCAAAGCCTTAAGTTGGTCAAAAACCTAAAACAGGCAGCTACTAAGAAGCCTTAGTATAATAAATGTAAAAAATGAAGCGAGGTTTCGAACGTAAAATAGCTGTTCTCAACTAATAGTATACAACACGTGAGAGATAATTACGCAAAAAGTAAGCTGATTACAAAAACTAAAATTAAAAGATAAAATGGTAAAAATCTTTGCTTTTAAAGAAATTTTAAATGATGCCAATGCGATGAACCATCAAACCATGATAATTATGCCAACTTAATAAATATATAATTAATATATAAAAACATCATAAATATTCTTTGGACTGACTTATCATTCCTATTTTCGATTTCTTCTGCAATGCATTCAACTTAACTGACTTATTCAATTTGATAAGCTATTGATTTTGCTGAAATTATGTTTATTTTAATATATTTTAATATTTTTGCCGAAGCTTATTTTATTATTTTTGTCTAAAACGCTATTTTTATTATACTTGCAGCCTTATACGCATCTTTAAATTTTATGTCTATGCATCATGCTTAGATTTTAATATTTGTAGTGAATTTTTAGTTTTTCTACCAGTCGAATTTTTATGTTTTTATAGTTATTATCTTTATAATTTATTGGCTTTTAATTGGACTCGATGAGCCTACATATAATTTTATTGCTTGCCCAATTCTTGTTCTATTTTTCTTAATTATAATAATTTTGGACTTTAATGAAATTTTCTTTATATCTATAGTTGCCCTTCTAACTATTTCTAAATAAATTTTATTTTATACGATTTGTGTTTAATGTTTATTTTCCATTTAAGCAAGCATTTTATCAATTTATTTATTAAAATTAGCAATATTTTATTCCCATTATAACCCAAATAAATTCATCTAAGCTTAATGAGCTTCTGCCAATTAATTTAATTATTTTTGATGACGATTTTTAATCTAAAACATTTATTTATCTTATAATTGTTATCGTATTGCTTTAGCTTTACGTTTAAAGCTTTATGCTTCTACATACTTTCCTTTTGACTAACATTCTTTCTGTTTTGATATTGTCTATTACCTATGATATAATTATTAATACAATATTTCAACTAATTTATCTAAGTCTTATAATGTTGGCTAAGTCTTTATCTTTTGGACGACATCTTTTTGTTTTATTATTTTTGGGGATTGAAATGTTTTTTTAGCAGTTGTTGGCCTACTATATTGTGAACTACCAATCATTAAAATTAATAAACAATATTAATAATCATTCAATATAATTTTGTTTTTTATGTCGACGTCTCGTTTGACCTCTACTTATATATTCCTTTATTATATATTGAACATTCTTTTTTTACTGTTAAGTCTAAACACCGATTGGATTATCAAATATAGCACTCCATTTTTGGTAATTTTTATCTTTTATATTTGACTGTTTTGGAGGAATTCTAAAATTTGGATTTATCTTTTTTTAAAATGAGTTTTATGGATTACTCTAAGCTCTTGATGATAATGCTTCTTGATTATTATAATTAATTAGTTGATGTTTTATCTTACCTGTAATGATATTCGTCTTTGAAATAGCTTTTATATTTTGCTTAAGCTTGTCTGTTGAAAAATTCAATGATTCTTTTGATTAAATAGCAATATTTTTATTATTTTCTTTGGCGACTTTAGATTAGATATCTTAAACTTTAGTGATGCTTGATGTCAGCTGTATAAGCTCAGTGAAGCAGTTTGATATTTTTGGTTAAAGATACTTATTTTATTCCATTTTTGAGAAATGGGCATGAAGACTCAGCAGAATATTATGAAATTTTGTCTAATCAGCCTGTTATTAAACATAAAATTTGATGATTCTTCGTTGTAATACTTGTATGAGATCAACTATTAATTGATCATATGCATTTTATTGTACTCTAGTTGCAAAACCTGAATAAATTGACATTTTATTGTGTTATTAATTATTTAATAAATATACTTCATATATAATTAAACAGAATAAAACTTTAAAATAAATATAAATCATAACTTATCCTCTGAATTTTCAGTAGAAGACAATATTTTTAACCTTTTAGATGATGAATATTTAGGTATCTATATTTAAGAACCAAAATTTATCAAGATTTATAATTATTTATATAAGTTTTAACTATTATCTGATTACTTTTTGTGAGAAAAATTACAATCAAGGCCAAAAGAACAAAAACCTTTACCAAAAAAATGATGACAAGGCTTAGTTTTAAATAAACTCTATTTATACTATTTTACTCTTAATTATTTGACTCCATGAGCAAATTGGCATCTATATCCATAAGAGCAACTCCCATGTTCCTAATAATTCATACAAAGTATAGTTTTAATTTTATTACATTTTCCTTAGAATTGCCTATCTTTTCTTGTTTTATACTAATATAAATTTTAATTTTAATAGTCTTCTTCACTCTAAGTTGATCCATTAGATGAAAGCTAATATTGTTTGTGTTGATGTTTGCTGTACGTTTTTTTGTAATTAGACTAATACATAAATAAAATATTATATCTATATTTATAAATAAGCTGATAATAAATAAATAATATATTTAGTAATATAAATATCTTTAATATAATAATTTTATATGAAAAATCAACTTTTTTATCAGAAAATAATATATTATTTATCATAAATATAAAGACATTTATCATTTCTTATATTAATTTATTTCATCTTTTCATTATCATTCTTATATAATTATACTATTATACTAATTATTAATATAATTATATCAGTTATGACATACTCAAACTCATCCTACAAATCCTATGACTACAACTAATAAATCTCAATGCTTCAATAAAAAATAATGTAACTTCATAATAAACTTATCGATCAATTAGACATCTGCAAATAACAATAATTAACTATCATATAATTAAATCTAAAGCTATCAAAAGATAACAGACAATATGTCTAATTTGATACCTTTAAAGATCAATCATTTGGTCAAAAATATTAATCATCGAATAATAATTCATCAAGTAGTAAGGAATATTTTAGAGATGGTAAAAGTGAAGAGATGAAAAATTAATTATTGAAAGCAGATTTAGAAGCTATGAGGAATAAAGTATTAATGTAAATTACATAAAAGAATATGTTGAAATAAGAATTAAAATAAATTAAAAATATACATAAAAAATAAATACATGCACATATCAAAAAGTATTAAAATTTATAAGATAAATATAACAAATTACAATAATAAGCTTAAGAATTAGAGTAAAAGTATGTTAAATTAAAACAAGGCAATTCAACTTAAGCTTAAAATGATAAAAGGATTTATACAAAAGATTATTAAATAAAATAAAAATATAATCGAAATAAAGATAAGTAAAATATCAATAAAAATGAGATAAAAAATAGAAAAATAGATGAATTATAGCATTATAAAATGTAAAAAAGTAATTAATTTAATAATGATATGTTCAAAAAGAAAGATCAAAAACAGTATTAAAAGATGCACAATAATATGAATATATCTTCTTCCCCTTAAAGTAAAAAAAATCATGAAAATAATACTATGAATAATAAATATTTAATGAATCATTAGAAATAATTTTAAAGGAATGATAATCGATAAAAGCATTATTATGTAAATAACAGTTAATAGAGTTAAGATCAAGATGATTATAGATATAAAGAAGAAAGGAGATATGTATAATAAAAGAAGTATAATGATGGATATGATCGATATGGTAAAGAAGAAAAAACAACATAGAAAAAAAAGAATAAAGGTTTTTAAGAGACTAAATAAATGATAAAAAAATTATAGCAAGCTGAACTTTCAATGCGCAAAAATCGTAAACAAATATTATGATTATGCCTATATTCTATAATACTATTTATTATTAAAATATTTAATTAACGATATGCCCTCGATCCAAAAACTCCAATAAAAATAAAATCAAATTAATAAGCCGCCATCTTTTAATACATAAAAACCTAAAAACACTTATCGTTCATAACTCAGAGTACTACATATATTAACATAAGTAATTAATAAACGAATCAATGAACTAAAGTAGATATTCTTAAGTATCATAATCATCATAAGATATTTTAACATAAGGCAAACAAAAATTAATCGATCTAACAAGACAATGCTCAAATTATTTCTAAAAATTTACTATCTAAAATGACAATTATACTAAAACTATCATAGACTTATTTAATGATTGTTATAATAATATCTAATCTACTTTCAATGAAATTAAAAAATCAATGTCCTTAAAACTAGAATAATTAAAAAATAACTTTAAAGCCTAAGAAACTCGTATAGTAGCATAACGTAAGTAACAAGAATAAGACTTGAATGCACTATTGATGAAAATACATACAATTCATCTTACTAAAATAGAATAAAATGATATAGTTAGTAATTAATGTCTGACTGAATATGCATTTACTTTGAACCAATTTTTCAATAAAATGTAAGATATATAGAGTAAGATCAATTAAGATAAAGCAGAAGATAGAGTCAAGTATGTTAAAAATTAGATAAAAGATTAATTGATGATTTTGATTGTTGAAAAATTTAATAATCATCATGCAGTTTTTAAGATCTAGGCATAAAACTGTTTTACTTTTTAAGATTAAAGTATAAAACATGATGAAACATAGGTCAATCTTCAAGATTGCTCTACTATAAAATCAAATGCATATTTTAATACCCCTATCAATAATAATATACAGATTAATAATGAACTTTATGAATAATTATAAAAGATAAAACAAAATCATTTATTAAGATAACAAAGAATCAAAGATTATAACTTATACATCTATAAAAATCCATTTACTTCAGTTAAACTTAAACCATGATTGTAATTCTTTATTATTATTTGTATAGTATTTAAATTTGTTTTATAATTATATATTATATTTATTCGTTAATTTTTATTTATGAAAAACTATAGCTTCTCTAATCTATCTAATTAAGACTCGTTTGCCGCACGCAAAAATAATGAATTTACAAATTATTATCGTCATTCATAACTTAAATCTTCATAAACAAACCAAAAAATCTAATAGATAAAGAAAAAGTATGATACTCCATCTCGTCGATAAAGACTATAAAGTTTAAAAAAAAGTACTAATTATGATACCGGATCAAGGCTTTTAAATAAATAATAAGCTAAATAAAACATATATGATCATAAAGCTATGCCATCATTTGGAAACATTCCTCAAAAAGAAATAGTTTCAAGCACTAGATTCGATAGAAATATTCAAAAAGATATATAAAATAAATAATATAATAACCCTAAGTTCTAACCTAAAGATCATAGAAGATCATACTAATTTAGATAATCATAACCACTCTCTATAAAAAATATGAATATAAAAGAATAATAAGAAAGTATTTTTACTAAAATGAGATAAATGAAAGAATCTCTTGTTAATAATGATTATATGAAACGATCTACTAATATGGGCAAATCGACTTTAAATACGGCTAAATATAATGATGATAAAAATGGCAATAAAAAATAATATGATCCAAGAGTATAAAATATTGATAAGATAAACTCAAAAATCAAACAAATATTATCATGTTTGTCATAAAATTAAAAACAACAATCAACATACACCCCTTCTTATAAATAAAATTCTTATTTAAATCGAGATAGCCATAGCAGAGCACCTTCTTTTAATTATTAATCATCTTTTACTAGAGACAACAGATAAAATAAAGATAGTAGTAAGTCTTCAGCATTTTTTGGAATCAATAATGTCAACTTTAAAGAGATTTCTTAGTCTAAAAAATCATATTAAAGCAATCATTTTCATAGAGGAGGTTCTGATATATTATAGAAAATAGATGTGTTTGATCCTACAGGTAGATAAAGCATGAAAACTGATAAATTCCCATAATCTAGTTCAAAACATTAGACTAAATCAATATCAAAATCAATCATAGATTATTAACATCCAAGAAACAGAGACTATTCAATAACTAGATTACAAACATAAAAACCTGTCTACTAAAATAAATAAGTCGATATCAATAAAACTCCAGCACATAACTATGTTAACAGATAATATTCATAAATCAAAGGCTTAAGAGTTTCGCAATCAAAAAGTCAAATATAATCAGTAAGAAAATCAATATTAACATCAAAAGATGAAAATAATCTCAATAACGGTATTTTGAAGAGTGGCAAAAAGTTAAATGACTAGATCACTAGAATCCAAAAGAAAATATAAGATTTCGAATCATAAAAACGTAAATTAAACATTTAATTTACACCATTTTCATCTAAACATAATAAATCCCAAAATAATCTAAACAGTGTCTCAATAAGATAGAAGAATGTCTCCGATTATTCCCAATAAACAAGAGTCTAAAATGATTAAACTCGTACTTTATCAAGAAATACTACCACAAACCGTTCATCTTCATACGACATAAAATTAAAAAGCTATATGAACAGAGCTTCGCTTTATTAATAAAAAATAAACTAATTAAAACAAAATAACAAAATGGATAAAGATGAATATCCAGTTAAAAGTGTAATTAATGCACCTAATTATCCATTCAATTATAAATAGATTGTCAATTAAAGAATCAATAGACCTAGATAATCATCAGAATTTTAATTAAAACTTAAATAAATATAAGTAAAAACTGTAAGAATAGAAAAAGAATCTTAAGAAAATAATATGAAAGAGTTATAACCTTAACATTATAATACTAATACAAGACATTAAGATAATTATAGTACATCGCGTATTAAATAAAGAAGATAATCAAATATTGATTAATAGTTAATCAGAAAAAGAACTGATGAAGGTATGCAATAACGTAAAAAAAGATTGATGAGCTCAGAAAATATAATAAAGACTTAAACTATCAAGAAAATGGTTGCTTTGTTTTGTCAACAAGTTAAACTAGATGAAAATTTCAGAAATTTAAAGATCTGGCTATAGGGATAATTCAAAAAAGATAAATTTGATGTATTATCAACAATGTTAGAGAAAGAGGGTATCAAAATGACTAATAAATAGTGCTAAAAATTATTCAGTGTTGATTAATCATAAAATAATCCTTTCTTTTCAACTCAAAACTTTGATGGCAGCTATTAACTATTGATAAAATCATATTTATAATGCCAAAATCACTGGAAAAATGATATATGCCATAAATTTGATAAGAAATCATTGTTAAACTAAGGATTCGCAAGCCATAGAATTGACCTTTAGAAAAAAGGATATATCTAACTTGAAGATTTGGTAAGATTCTTAAATATTGAAAGTGGTACTTTCTATCGTAATCGGGATCTGTTCTTAATTTTTAATAGATTTAGTAATGCTTAAAAGATGAATTTTGATCAAATTATTGAATAAATTTCTGCTTGATATAAATATTCTTTTCATACTTAAATATATAATATTTATATTAATTAATCAATTTAATGGGTAAAACTACTTATTCAAGAACCCCAGCCACTTCCAAAGGTATAAATGTATATAATTTAGTTGCTAAAAGCTCAGCAAGAGATCTTAGAGTTCACTTCAAAAATACATACTAAACTGCTAATGCCATTAAAGGATTAACCATCCCAAAAGCCAAACAATATCTTAAAGATGTCTTAGCTCACAGAAGATGCATCCCATATTTAAAATATTTCGGTGGAATCGGTAGAACTGGACAAGCTGCTTAATTCGGAAAAACATTAGGAAGATGGCCATAAAAATCAGTCAAAGTTGTTTTAGGATTAGTCAATAATCTTTAATCAAATGCTAATGTCAAGAATCTTAAAAATTTGGTCATTGAACATGTTTCAGTAGATAGAGCCGCAAAAGGACGTCGTCGTACATATAGAGCTCATGGTCGTATTGGTCCATATCTTTCATGTCAAGCACATATCCAACTTTTTGCAGTCTAACGTGCAGTAGATGTTAAAAAATAAGGAAAGAATAGAGCTGTAGCTAAAGGAAAAATCCCAGTTGGATAACAATGATTAACATATTTAAATTGATCTACATTTACAATATAATATTATGGACATTAATTATAAAGAAAACTTTTTATGTCCATTATTTTTATGATAAAATTATCTCTGTAAAGGCTATGATTTTATATTTGTTTATCAATAATTGAATTAAAATTTTATCTTATAATTATTTTAAATCATGCAACAATCAAGCATAAGTCGACAAACAATACAACCTTATTATAAATAACACACAGTTTTTTAAAGAGATGAAGCTTATTATACTCAAATGCTTACAGGTACTCGAAGAATTGGAAATAATTTAACTGGAACAGTACGATAATCATCATTACAAAAATCTCGAAGCAACCTTGGCATATCATCTCACAGTCCATCAAATAGAATCAATCAATCAAATGTCGTAACAAATGCCTATCAAACCAATATCAATAGAAATATAGGTCAATCACAAACAAGAACAGCATATAGCTAAGCATTATAACTTAATCGACAGTTAAATCGATAAGTAAATTAATTATTAAATGATACTAATGATTATGGAAACACCACTAATGTTGTTACTTTAAATCATTATACTCAAACCAAATAAGAAATATAATTTCTTCATGGGCAGTAAGAACGTATAAGAAGATTAAATGAATAATTAAGGATCAATGAAACAAAAATAACTAATTATAAAAAAGCTGCATAGTAATTAAGAGTTAGAATGAATAACATTCAATCAGCTGATAAATAAATATATAAATTGTTACAAAGTTCAGTTAATAGAGATAGAGAATTATTGTAAAGAGCAGCTTCAGGTTTGTCAAGAGGGTAAAAAAGATAAGACA
>Ga0169931_10010086_pt1 | contig 13498 bp, 9 predicted proteins | sample Kivu_15m_20L_FD_129675 | JGI IMG/M metagenome (GOLD analysis project Ga0169931, IMG submission 129675) | Freshwater microbial communities from Lake Kivu, Western Province, Rwanda to study Microbial Dark Matter (Phase II) - Kivu_15m_20L... | ecosystem: Environmental > Aquatic > Freshwater > Lake ...
AATCAATCACCTAATCAGCCTCAAAAGAATAGCTTAGAATACTTCTATTATAGCCTTGATTTTAGAGCCCTTACATAGGCTCCCAGTACACGGCTCTCGATCTGGCGATCAAAGGATGGATATAATCTGGGATGCTATTTTTGCCCGAGGTGATGATAACTATATATAAAGCGCAAAACAAAAACAAACCATGTTCCATTTAGCCTCTTCTCTCATGATGCCCCTTAGAGTGCATTCAGCCCTTTCGCCCCTCCTCCCCCTCTCAGAATGCCCTTCTAAATCGACCCTTGTACTTGACCTTGATGAAACGATGGTCCACTTTCATCGAGAGAAGCCAGAGGTCCCTGCTATCGCCCTCGAACTCCTTGGTGGTTTTCTCTCTGTCCGGCCCTATGCTAATGAGTTCCTTTCGTCCTTGGCAGCTTACTATGAGCTTGTTGTTTGGACTGCTGGTGAAGAAGCTTATGGAAGGGCTGTGGTGAGTGTATTGGATCCCTCGGGATCCTACATATCCCATAGCCTGTACAGACAGCACTGCACCTATCTCTGCCTCGATGGACACGAGTTCTTCATTAAGGATCTTGATCGTCTTGGGCGAGAAAGTATAAGAATCTTGGATAACAATCCAATTTCTTATTCTTTTCAACCAACGAAAGGGATTCCTGTGAAGGACTATCGTGGGGACCCTCAAGATTCGGAGTTGTTGGGTCTAATGAGGGAGTTGACGCCTACGGAGGACGTTGACATGGTCGATGTCGAGCCAGTCCTATCATCAGCTCGGCGGGTTCGTTTTGGATTTGTACACGTCAAAATGTACTGTCCTAACGAACCTGCCAGCACTGAGGATGTGGAAATGCTCGACGCGGATCCTCTCCAGGGGGATGAACCTGAGCCTGATACTGTCCCCAAGAAGCGTGAAGACCCTCAAGAGTCGGAGTTGTTGGGTCTGATCAGGGAGTTGACGCCTACGGAGGACGTTGACATGGACGATATATGGCCAGTCCCATCATCAGTTGAAATGCTCGACGCGGATCCCCTCCAGGAAGATGAACCTGAGCCTATTACTGTCCCTAAGAAGCGTACCCCAAGGCCTAGAGTGTCCAGCAGTGGACCTCTGAGGAAATCCCCAAGGTTAGCGAGGCTCTATCCTCGACGTTCCCCTAGGCTCGCAGCGAAGCGTTTGGCTGCAAAGCTATAACGTGGAGCGGAGCCTCATATTACTTTACTCCGGCCTAGATGGAGACGGCCAACTCCCCTATTGTTATCTGAATTTACCTGAAGTCTAAGTAGTGGAGTGGTTTGGGGTTCCACTCGTCCGCTTTAAGCGGTACGTCCCCCAAGGTAAATTCAAATAACAATCGGGGAGTCCCGTCGAAGTCTAGCGCCGTTTTACCTTTACTCTATCTATCACTTGTCGTATCGTTTCTGGATTAGTTCCATATGTTTCGGTTTGTATAATTGTATATGTGAATGATGTTTATGTTTGTATATCTCATTGTCGTTCTTATATGTTACATATAGTTAAGAAGAAAAATCGAAAAATGTAAAAGCCCCTGCGGATGGACCACCGTTGGATATAAAAAATGAAAAACAAAAACAGAAAAACGATTTCACTTGTATGCAATTATATTAAATGTAAATAAATATGCCGTTGTTCTATCAAATGAAATCAGCCGTAGTATTTATTCAAACACTCTTGACCACCAAGCTTTATCTAGTCGAAAACGATTCAACCGATTCGAACGACTGGACGATTTGCGCCCTTGCGATGTTTCGATATATACAGGATTATAAAATTCCAACTCGCAGCATTGAAGAGCTAAGTTTCCGGAGCTTGTAAAGCCTGGGATAGAACTCCGATTTGTAGCCTTGGAGCCTCCATATAGCGTATCTCCACATATTGGCATACCCTCTAAAGCAAGCTGACCTCGTATCTGATGACTCCTACCTGTCAAAAGCTCAATTTCTAATTCTAAGACTCCGATGCATTTATCTGGAACCTTGTCTACGTATGGAGTGAATGTATGTTATATTTTTGTTTGTGAAACTATGTATAACTGAAACACCATCTTAACCAGACTCACCTACTGATCCCCACAATGATTGAATCAAGTTCGGATGGAAGTTATGGTTTAAGAAATAAGGTCCTATTCTCGTTATTCGAAGGAGACATTCAAGCCATGTAGAGTTACTGACGGTTGGTGGTATTGGAACAAATACTTTTGGGGCTCGAACACTTTCTTCCATATAATGACGTAGTATTTCGCCATTGTAGACAACACGTGCAAGACTATCCAGTCGATCTATGAATATAAGATATCACAGAATGAATCCAATTGAGTACTCTCTTTCATAAATATCTCAGTACACACGATCTATATGTGATTTGCTTCGTAGTCTCACCTTGCACATTGGAGTCAAGTAGACATACGAGACACCTATATCTTTTATGAATACCATCGAGGATATGTTCTCCAGCAAGATGATTTTTCTTTTCTTTTGTATTGGAATTCATACCTAGATGAGAATCAGTTTTATTCCTCAGTAATTTGGAAAAATAGGCTGCAAATTCTGGTTTCGTACAGACAACGAAAAGACCTGATGTATCTTGATCTAAACGTTGAGCAGCAGAGATGTAGGTTGGTGTTTGTTGTCCTTGGATCATGGCTCGACCCAGTGCAGCACATACATTTTCTAATAGATTATCCACGGATGCATGAACAGGTACAGCCCCTGGTTTCTGCACAACAATATAACCTATTGTATCATCTTGAGCTACGATCGTACCCCCTGGTGATAATTCGGATCGATCTATGGATTTCCCCCAATCATAACAACTTACAGTAGGAAAACGTCTTGGATTATGATGTATACGTAAATAATCTCCTTTGATGAGTGTTCTATTCAAGTCTTGAACTTGTAATCGATTCGGCCGCACACCTAAGGATGAATCTCTAGGAGCTGTATGTGGTAGGAACCAAATAGAACCCATGGCTAAAAGCTCCACAGGTAATAATGATCTATCGATTGGAAAGGATGATGGATCATGTCGAAATTGTGGTTCTAAGCCTTGCGACAAACCAATACGCTCTTGTTCACATATACCTTGGCGAATATGTATGATATCAATATCCAATGCAGTAGTAGATGTTTCGTCGTGTTGTTCGTCATCATACTCGTCTATTGAGTTGGATTTGAGATCTTTCACAAGGGGAAGCACAGACCAAATTGCAGATTCGACTGTTGTATCATTATCCGTTGTAGCAATGAAATGAGTAACATGCTTGGACGTCACATGATGTGATCCCTTCCATTCCTTGATGGTCTCGAGATATTCATCCTGTTTGTGTTTTTGTTCTGCTCTCAAAGGGAAAGTCTGCAAAGTGTTGGAGGTATAAAAGGACGGTTGGGGTTTGGCTTGTTTAGGACGCAAACGGGAAAAAATTCTCCTCGGTGACGTCTGAAAAGGTATACTCCCTCGAGTATGAAATAAGACAAGAAGAGAGTCCATGCTGATTACCTCCATTGTCTTCGTTCTCGTGTGATGTGAAATATATATTGTACTCTAATAGCCGGTAGAGATGAACGACGAAGGTGCCGACGACGAAGTGCGCGATCGAGTGTCAAAACGGTACTGTAGAAATTTTAACTGTATTTGAGTCTATCGGCTCATGTCTCGTATTGCCGGTTTCATCCCATCAAATCTCATGATGATTATCCAATCGCATATGATCGCTATTCTCAGTTTGGCCCTGCAAACGAGGGCTACGAATTGGGCGTCAGCATTTCAGTATTATTATTCTTTACCACAATATACCTCGACATTGAGCCTAGTACACAAGAATCATCCGACACAGTATCTTCAACATGTAATTCCTAAATCCATTGTAAGATCAACCACACCTCTAGAGTCTAGTGAACAGTTACCAGATTATGGTAAAACATCTGTGGATATTGATCAGCATACGCTTGATGCACGACGGACAAGATGGCGACGACCTGAATTATTTGGTACATCTATAATCAAGGATACATCCGAAGACCCTGCTCTTCCCGCCACGGTAGAAATGACCAAGGAACAAAGACTCAAACGACGGAGAGCCTTAGATAATCTAGGTATTACCTCGTTCAATCAATACGTATCTCAAAAACAAGGAAACAAAAAGGACGAATCCTCATTATCATCAGAAATAAACAAGTCTATCATCAAGACACAGGGTCTCAAAAGGAAACAACCAAAAGTTTTACAGCTCAATATAGGATTATATTGTAATCAAGCATGTAATCATTGTCATGTGGAGTCATCACCACTACGAAAAGAAATGATGTCTTCGGAGGTTGCATCACAATGTCTAGAACTACTAAAAAATACTCCATCGATACAAACGTTGGATATTACTGGAGGTGAGTTTATTTGAGATGATTCAGATATGCAATTATCTATTTCGTTGTCCTTTGAATGTTGCACCTCCAACTTTGGCTTTACCCTATAATAAGGAGCTCCCGAATTGAATATGCAATTTCGTTATCTAGTATCCATGGCACGAAGTTTACGTCCATACGATTTAGATATTATTGATCGATGTAATCTTACTGTGCTACAAGAACCAGGACAAGAAGATTTGATTGATTTTCTTGTTCAACATAACGTTCATATTATTGCAAGTTTACCCTGTTATGGTGAGACGAATGTCGATGCTCAAAGGGGGGTTGGAGTTTTTGATCGCTCCATTAGTGCCTTGATTGCATTAAATGACGCAGGATATGGTAAACCAGATTCCAAATTACTTTTAGATCTTGTTTATAATCCATTAGGTGGATTCCTCCCACCCGAACAGAGGAAATTAGAGGTCAAATATAAGGACGTTTTGCTTGAAAATTTTGGTATCGTTTTTAATTCACTATTTACCATTACGAACTTACCCATCAAAAGATTTGCAGACTTTCTTTATGAGCGTGGAGAATTGGAGCAATATATGGAATTGTTAGTGAGAAATTATAATATTCAAACATTGGACCATTTAATGTGTTTGGACACCATCAGTGTTGGTTGGGATGGTAAAGTTTATGACTGTGATTTCAACCAGCAATTAGGTTATGCCATTGGACCTCCATCATGTAGTAGTGGAGAAATCAAGTCAGTCTTTGATATCAAAAATTTATATGAGCTACAGCAGTTTGATATTTTCACGGATAATCATTGTTTTGGTTGCACCGCTGGCAAAGGATCCAGTTGCGGTGGAGAAATAGTTTCATAACATTAGGATCACTTTAATTAGATTCCTGTGACGATCGTCCTTATCTATTTCAGTAATTGAAAAGTTATTGCAAAGTTTCTATTTTATTTAGAAGTCTTCCTTGAATGATTACCTTCACTTGGAGCCTATTTACTTGTAAATCTTGAGATGTTTCAATTACAATTTGAAAATTGTTTCAATAGATCAAAGAAATAATTGCTCCATTCATGAAATGATAGTCCAGGGGAACGTCTATCGATATAAGTATGACAAGATTCATGGCGGTAATAAGATGAATTGTCTAATAGCCTTATTTTCATTTTCAAGCAAATATACCAGTATTACAAGTTTAATCAACAAACTTAATTTTATGCATAAGAAACCACGTCAAAACATCCAGCGACTGCGAGTGAGTACGATTGTGATTGAGTCGATAAATTGTGTGCTTTAACGGTGATGCGGTATCTTGACCCAGCAGTAGTTTGAAAGCGAACTCTCTCCACATTGTTCTTTCGATCCGGAGTGCTGACGCCATTAGGATATAATATATTTCCGACTCTTCTCCCAGACGTATCTATGTTTTCAACAAATAAATCTAAGTCATTCAATAAGCAGCTGGCGCAACCGTTTGTACCAGCGGGGTCGTACCAAGCAATGGTGCTACTCAAAATTGGCTTATTGCATGCTTTTGTTTGAACTATAAGAATATGCGACCCTCCATCAATAATTGTTTCCCCATTGGCTACAAAGGCATTTATATTATTTTGATTTGCAAGTGGGAGGGATTGGAGCATATTAACAAGCCCCATTCCTTGATTACTATCATAGTCCTGAAGAGAAAGAATGATCGGTCCTTTCGGCACACTCTGAATACTTGTTAAGGACTGGGCGCCGTTCATCAGTATAGCTTTGACTAATGAACCAGCGGGAAGTATGGGCTTTCCGCAGCCTTTGAGACCACATGGATACCAGCCCTCTTCAAAGTATTGCCGAACCAAGGCTGCACATCCAGCAATAACGGGAGAGCTGAAAGAAGTGCCGAATGTCTCAGCAGTTCCAGTGGTATTTTGGGTAGATCCTGCTCGTGCGGCGAGCACCGTATAACCCGGTGCAACTATGTCAGGCTTTAAGCGCCCTAAATGCGGTAAAAAGTCATAAGGGTACAGTATAAGAATCAGGCAAGAAAAACCGATTTCACGCTCTCAAACTAAAATAATAAGTCTTACCATCTGAAGTTGGCCCCCTTGACGAGAAATCTGCGAGGTAATTTATTCCTAAATCGCCTATATATATACGCTGTCCTGAACTCTGACTTGCACCAACGGCCATAATATTTTTGCATGAAGCTGAATTTGAGAATCATTTAAAACCATCCGTCATGAGTAAGACGTAGATTTTGAAGGGAAAACAGCTGTGTAAGATCCATCAACTCACCTGGATCACCAATCGTATTTCTCGATGAGTTCGGTTGATTTTTCCCAAAGTTCCCAGCCGATGCGACGAATAATATGTCAGGATATTGACTGTAAAGGGCCTGATCATATAAACGACAACGAAGAGAGTACGGACGATAAGTGGATGACCAGCTACCGTTTGTAATCTTGGCGCCTTTTCCGTTGCTGTAAATTGACGGAAATAATATAGATGGACCAGGATCAGCGTACCCACCTATTAAAGACCGGTGAGTTAAGAAAGAAAAGAAAATAAGTTGAATAAACTCTTTCGTTTTGTAAGATCAATATATTCGTTGACTCACGATATTGGACTTGTAAGTCTGTGATGACAAGCTTTGCATCTCTGGCAACGCCATCTGCGGAATAATCGACTTAATTAGACATTTATCATATGAAAATTATCTAAGTTAATTACGTTTTACTTACCTGCCTCATTTTCTTGGTTCCCGACAAATTTACCAGCGATAACAGACGCGACACTTGTTCCTAATCGTAAATAAATGATCATCAGTAGCCAGCACAAACATAAAGATAGAAAAATGAGAAAAAAGATCACATACCATGACCTCCAGGAGGCTCAAACTGATCGCCATTCGACGAATCATAGCGGACAATTTTTCTCTCAGTCATGGACCAGCTCTGTATTACAAAAATAGCACGGTTAGAGAAATTATCAGACATTTAAATGAAATCCTTTAATTTTCTTACCGAATATACTTTAATGCTTGTTGGTCCAAAAAACCTTGGCTAATGTCTAACCTGTAGGATATAAAGAATATTGTAACCAATAGGGCCTATCCATCAAATTCAATCAAATATCGATAGATTACGCCTTACCCCGAATCTGTAATTGAAACTATCTGCCCTGCACCTGTAAGACCAACGTCGAATAAGGGACGATCACCTTGGACTTTGCTCTGCGTAATCCATTGTGCTTGAAAATCATCCGGTGTGATCGGAACGTCAGCTTCGACTCCTATTACATCTGCATGAACAGCAAGTGCCATAATTAAGGACACCACACAATCGACATTGGAGGCAGACGCGTTAACACTTGCATCATCCCATGTCTTGAAGCATGTTTGATCCTCGTCCAGGGGATTCAAAATTATGTCGAAAACACTAAATTCACGATGTCCAGGTCGAACGATCAATGAAGAAAGCATAACATTACAGCGGTGATCAGCATCGAGTCCGTTTTCAAGGAAGCGCCCCCATTCAGTCGATCTGGGACTGGAAACAGAGGCCAACGCTCTGGTCCATGAAGAGGATCCAAACGAAGTCTTGGAGAGAAGGGAAAAGACATCGCCAACAGATATCTTCGTATTTCTTTCAGCTTCAGATTCTTCGTCTTTCTGAAGATTACGGCGTCTATAAGAACCCGTTTGAGCCATAGCCTCGACATCTTTCAGTATTTCCTTGGCTTTTTTGATAAGATCATCATCCGTGGCAAATGTAAGGCCTGGGGACAACGTAACATGAATAATTCTCTCCCAATGACTATCCAGTGGTTGTTGCGTAATACCAGCGGAAATGAAATCAAATGGAGATGGAACACGCCAATAGGGTTTACTTATTTCATCAATAGTACCAGCAGGTATTTTCAAGATATCGATAACGGGCATTATGACTAATTCATCATTTGAAATGACAGAGTCAACATATCTGGCCTTAGCTGCAGTGCAAGAAATATGGTAGCACGTTTGATTATCTTGGTTCGCTATGGGAATGGCGTCAAGTTTTTCGGACCCAGCTGCATAAACAGTGGGCCAGAAGCGTTGAATTCCAGAATGAAATAGTGGTGACCTATTACAAATGATAAAAGGATAAGGATGTTGCTCCTCATGACTTTGAAGGTGCCGGAATGAAAAACCTTGATGTTCCCCATCAGCTCCAGTAGTTTTAACCAAATTTTCAGCCAAGGCCCAACCGTGTACATTCATACGACTCCAGAGAGATTGTATATCCCATGGAACATCTTCCTCTGTTGAATAACGAAATTCATTCATGTTTACGCTCTTCAGGTTTCTTGGGATCTCTGATGATGCATTGAAATTCTTTGTTTCATGTACAAAAATTTCATTATTCAATTCAGTCAAAAGAAGATTCTGAAATTCGGTAATTTTTATTGATGGTACTATCTCCATCTCCAAGCTCACATTATATGCGAAAGCCCATTTCAGCTGCAAAATTGAAGGAATGAGCAGTGAACGAAGTAAAAACATGTTGAGCGAATCGTATATCTCGTATGATAAAATCAGACTATTGCTCAATTTCATGAAAAATGAGCAAACGTTATACAAGTCATCGCTTCGTATATCAATCACGAGAATTTAAACCTGGGAAAATATCACAGGTTTGGATCTACGTGATTGAATAATGACGATATTGAATCTGACGACAACTCTGACGAGATAGAGATCAGTCGTCTACATGTTGTAGTATTTCATACTTATCATGCTTTCATCATGACCTAGCGTTGTAAGTATGAAACACTGCAACAACTAACTTCACGGCTTATCTTTATCGCGTCAGAGTTGTGCACGGCTAATGTCTATCTCGTCATTATTCAATCACCTGCGATTGTTCCCAGGTTTGATTTCGTGAACTATTACAACCGGTATAATAGAGGGTTGTGTTCAGGTAGGCCGGTAGGCCTACTTATTAGGTACCTCTCTAGAGAGGTCCCTACAGTACGTACAGGCTACTGTAGTAGGCTGGTGGCTGGTGGCTGGTCCTTGCTTGAAAAACTCATCCCCTCCATTTTACTGTAGTACTGCTATCGTCCATTTTATCGTACAGTATAATACGTTCTCGTCGAATCAATCATAAGCTCTAGTCTTTAATTGAAACCCTGCTGCAGGATCTTTCCTTATCAAGCTGTTGGTTCGTGTACGTTCATAGTCTTGGTTGGTTTTAGGTTATGGTTATGCATCATCTATTTGAAAAATAAAAAAATATGGATCACTTCATTGATGCAATCAACATGAGTTTACATAGTCCCAATAATAAAATTGGATTGAAACTTATGTCTGCTCCTGCAGTAATTGATCAGAGAAGTAGCATTACTAAAGAAAACATCCCTTCAACTAATCGTAGGAGGGATCAATCGTCGAGTATTCTACAGGATGGTAGCGGGAAAAGAGCTAGAGCAGCAAGCGAGGGATGCAACAATCGTGCGACAACAGATGAAGAGCAAGAGCCTTATTCCAGCCACATGAGCAACTTGGCGATGGATTATGACGGATCTCATGAAAAGAATGATACAAATACAATATCCAACAAATCGACTACATTCAATCCCAAAGAATTCATCACGGTACATACGACGAAGGAAGTGTCATTGGATAGCTATGACCATATATTGGATGAAGCTGATTCCTTATTGAGAAGTTTTGAAATTCTTCATGATGAGATGAAATACATCTCCATAAAAAATGTCATTTTGATGGATCAGCTGGCTTCTCTTGGACTTGAATTGTAAAAAGATTGTTGAATCACTCATTTTAAATTCTTTAGAAATGAATGGATCATTGTCTGTAGAATTTGCTAAATGTGTTTGAGCGAACCCATCATTTTTTCATCAGAGGAAATGTAGCTCACTCTAGTTTATTATCTGTTTGATTAAACTAATCCTTTGAATATCAGTTAAGTCAAAGGTTGCTGTAGTCAGCAAAACCTTCTTGACAAGCCTAGCAAATGATTAACGATCCTAATTATTCTATTCACCTTTCGCTATGTACCATATGGTCTATCTTCACCATGTGTTTATGTCTCTGCTTGTAAATCCATAATGCATCAGCTTCAAGGAATCGAGTGGATTTTCGTTTAATTGATTAGGGGGTTGCTTCTTGCATAGTTTTAGTACATGCCTGTATTTACGATAGATCGATAATCGGTGTATGTAGTCTGTACGTCTGTACAGTACCACGAAGTCGCTCATACTCGATTTTTTAATTGATATGCAGCAGCACAGAAGAGGTTCACGCATGAACGTACACAAACAATTGTATTTGTAGTTTAAATTTTTTTAACCATTACCTTTATCTCTAATCTCTACCCGATTGGTTGACGATCCATTCATCCACAACCATCCATCTCTACTACAAATATTTCCATGTCAGAATATTCATCATCGAACATGATCTCACAATCTGATTCCCAATCTCATTTATTGTCTTTTGCTGCCTCCTCGCAGTAGCCTTGCTTTGTAACTTCTAGCCCTAAAACCAAAGGATAGACTTTTAGCCTCAAGGTTAGACTACCAAATAAATTTTATTTTGCTACAAACGCCTACGATTAAAGAGATCAATTTGAAACTGCAAAATCATATGAATATTTGATAGTTTTTATCTATCCATTTGAAAGAGTTGGATTGGTACCATGTACTCGGATGAGGGATGAATCAAAAGTTATTATATTTGGTCATACATATATGGATCCAACTATTATTCACTGGCACCTTGACTCCTTAAAAATGTTTTTCCAGCATTGATTTTATATTCTACAAATAATTGTCGATGTATGTTTTTTTCATAACCCGTAACGTCGACATGAAATACGTTATTTTATGATAATTGAAAATTATTAATATCATTAATGAGTCCATGAAAAAAGCATACAATAAATTAATTCGAATTCAATTAACGTAAGAAACGTTAATTGCGAGTCATTATCGCTAGGTTTCTTCACTTCTTTTTCTTTATTCCCAATAAACTTTAACCTCCTCCGGTGATTTTCCTGGGAAAAACAAATCTGCTTTCTCAGAGAGATGAGAATTATCCAAAGATTCTTTGAACAGAGACTTAACCAATAACACATTGTCGGATTAAATTAACAGGTTTCCGGGTAGTATCTCTTCGTATGATGTTTGTTGTTTATCAAAACAAGCTTTTATCGGGTACGTAGCGTTACAAAGCTCCGAATTGTTAAGAAACTAAATTACTATGAGAAATATTGATATACTAGAATACATAAAACTAATAGTAATCACTTACCTTTTTTAGTTTCTCTCCAACAATTGAACAAAACTCAGTCTTGGACTTTTCCATTGAACTGTAAACAGGTAATAAAAGGGTCGAATAGGGGAAATCATAAGTGGAAGTAATATATTCATTTCGCATGTTTCATTTGAAGCTTTCCAAGCATCATCTGGTAATCGACCTATTAGAAAGTTACTCGCAAATGAATATTTTGGTGGTACAGATTTAACATATCTATCACAAAGAGAACAATAACATGTTGAGCAGCTTAGAAATCGATTGTTATGTTTTCTAGACCTTGGACTGAGCAATAAATTCTCGAATCCTTCTTCAGGGTAAAGGTATTGACTTCTGAGTATCGGATTGATTGTATTCGTTTGTGCTACTTTCATCCAACTTTCAATCGATAAACGATCAGCATGTTTGATAATAACTTCTTTCGATATCCAATCTTTTGTATGTGCTCCAATAATAAATGAATCACAGACAATACAAATGTTTGGATATATTGTTTCTAAAGTAAATGTTTGATCATGGTAATTTGATGTGCGAATGAATGATGCATAGTCTCTCTCAATGATTTTATAGCACTATTAGTAAGAAGATTTAAATTAAAACCGTTTGGCATAGATATATTACCAAAACTACAATTAGTTGAGTTAAATGTTTCATTATTGTATAAAATCGTATTTGTATTTCATAGTTCATTATTGTTTAAAATTACACTTGTATTTGTATTTGATTGTTCATTATTGCTTGAAATTATATTTGTATTTGTATTTTTGATAATTGTATTTGTCTTTGCGTTTGAATTTTTGTTTGTGATTGAGTTGATTTTTGTATTGTGATATGTTTTTGTTTTTTCATTTCATAATATGCATGATTGTGCGCTTCTTTTGAAAAGGACTCACCTTGTCTCTTCAATGATTGCCCCTTTCCATCATTCCGATGTTTTTGATCGTAATGTTTCCGCTGAACATCCAAAGATTGAGCAGGACACTGGTAATCACAGAATGGGCATTGATAGTAATCGAATATACCGGGATCAAGATCAGGATCAGAACTAGAAGTATTCATGAAAAATAATTATACAGTACGCAAGAATTAAAAACAACAATATTATTTATCTAAATAATAATCAATGGGATTATGACAAAGTGAATACAGTTCGCTTGAAATAGCATCCAGATACGAGAATCGTTTGACTTAAATGCCAGAAGTAGCAGTATCTAGCAGTAGGTCAGTACTCAGTACTGTACTGTAGGTTCTAGCCGAACCGGGTGTAATGAAAGAGATATGTAAAATGGTACATATTAACCTTGTCCGAAAAGTCTGAATTTTTTGGTATAAAAGTCCACATACAGGGATTTTTCTGTTCAGTCGGAATAACACAGAGGTGAACCTCTGGACTCTAACACAATGCTTATCTGGGACGGGACACGGACACGGGACCCAGCCAACAGCCAACCTACACATACTGTGAGTTTCACCCATTCAAAACGTACGTACAGACGACGAACAGGTTGAATGCAGCGACTTCGCCTATTTACGTAGCGGGCACCCGAATGAGTCGCTGCACTTGACGACGTGCAACGTTAATCTAGTATTTTTATTATCATCATGTCATCATCAACATCAACATCACTTCCTAATAATAATAATGATATTACTATTAATATTCGATCATTTGAAGAACGAGATTCTGCAACTGTAACACGTATATGGGTTGATGGATTAGAACAAACAGTTCAAGCAGCATCTTTATTTACTCGTCCACTTTGGCGACGTCTTATGATGAATCTTGCAAATCAAGCAACTTCAATAG
>Ga0169931_10010087_pt1 | contig 13498 bp, 10 predicted proteins | sample Kivu_15m_20L_FD_129675 | JGI IMG/M metagenome (GOLD analysis project Ga0169931, IMG submission 129675) | Freshwater microbial communities from Lake Kivu, Western Province, Rwanda to study Microbial Dark Matter (Phase II) - Kivu_15m_20L... | ecosystem: Environmental > Aquatic > Freshwater > Lake...
GAAGCGCCTGTAGGCCGGTGACGGCGGGTGTTTGGAGCAAGAGCGTCGGGGTGCGGGCTGCCCGGACCCAAGGGAAAGAGCGGGGGCGGGGGCTTGTCCGTCACCGCGCGGCGACCGCGCCCGGGCAACTCGTGCGCCCTTCAGGCACACGAGTTGCGGCGAGCGCGGTTGCGCCTCGCGGTGACTACGGGCCCGGCGAGGTGTACGTCTCCTGCCCGCCCGCCTGGGAGGCGAGCGGGCGGGCAGGTGACGAGAGCATGGAGCTCGGAGAGAGAGCGACGGCGCGGTGAACGGGAGCGGAGGGTTCAGAGCGGGATCGACGGCGCAGCGAACGAGCCTGGGGAGCTCAACGCGGTGCGAGCGGGAGGCGGTATCGCTGTGAGTGGTGGGCGTGCACCGTGATGCGGGCAGGCGTGCGTTAGAGTCTTGCACCGGCGTAAATGTCGGCCTGCGACATGCGGACGGCGCGTGCCTCGTTGTGGAGTCTCTGGGAGAAGGCTGCGATGCCGCTTCCTTGCGGCGGGCTCGGCGCGGGGCCAACGTGCGCCGATTCAAAGCTTAGGACAGCTCTGGGCGTGGCAGCCGGGCTCTCCCTCGCCCGCGCGGCTTTCAACGGTCCTTGGTCGCTCACTCCCCTGTGCGCCCTCTCCGAACATCAAGTTTCGTCTCCTGCCCGCCCGCCCGGGAGGCGAGCGGGCGGGCAGGAGACGAGAACGTGGAGTGCAGAGAGAGAGAGCCACGGCGCGGTGAGCGGGGGCGGAGAGTTCAGGGCGAGAGCACCGGCGCGGCGAACGGGCGCGGAGAGTTCAGTGCGGCGCAGGCGGAGAACGGCCAGGCTGCGTGGGGAGAGGCGTGGTTGTGATGCGGGTGGGCTCGACGGCAACGCGTGCGTGCGTTGGCTTGGCGCTTGCATCGGCGTACCTCTGGGCCAGCGAGGGCCGGATGACACCAGCCTCGTTGCGATCGTCTCGGGGTTGGTCCAGCTATGCCGATCCGTGGCAGCGGGCTCGGGGCGGAGGCAACGTGCGCCGATTCAAAGCTCAGAACGGCTCTGGGCCTAGCACCTGGCCGTCCCTCGCCCGCGCGACTTTCACCGTTCCGTGGTCGTTCACTCCCCTGCGCGCCCTCTCCGAACATCAAGTTCCGTCTCCTGCCCGCCCGCTCGCCTTCCAGGCGGGCGGGCAGGAGACGTCGCGCGCGCCGGGCCCGTAGTCACCGTGGAGCGGTACCGCGCTCGCTGCAACTCGTGTGCCCGAAGGGCGCACGAGTTGCCCGGGCGCGGTCGCTCCGCGGTGACGGACGAGCCCCCGCTCGCTCTCTTTCCCTTCGATCTGGGCAGTCACACGGTTCGTGGAGGTGTGTGGGGCTTTCGCAAGATGTCACGGCGGGATACGGATCGCGCGGTCATTCGCTCGGGTGGGATGCGGGCTGCCCGGACCCAAGGCAAAGCGCGGGGGCCGGTGGGCTGCGGGTCGCCCGGACCCAAGGCAAAGCGCGGGGGCGGCGGCTCGTCCGTCACTGCGCGGCGACCGCGCCCGGGCGAATCGTGCGCCATCTCTCCCTTGCGCGGGCCTCCACCCCACCTCCAACTGACCCCTGCAACACGCTGCGCTCGGCCCAGGTACGTACTCAGAACCCTGGAACTACGGCGGTCGGCCCATCGCCAGCATCAGCGCCGTTCATTCGACTGCGCGCGTGCAGCCGAGCGGCGCACCTCACCATGCAGCGCATCCACCTCACCCTCACGACCCTGCTCCTCGCGGCCACCGCTGGGGGCCGCCACTTCCAGGATTCGAATGACGCGGGGGACCTCGTCCCGCGCCTTGCAGCGCGCCTCGAACGTGCGGCGGAATGGGCCGTCGGGCTCGAGGCTCTCGTCGCCGTCGGGGGTGAGCCGCTCCTTCATGCGGCGCTCGGCAAGCGCGAGCGGGGAGCGGCGGTTCCGGCGGCGTCGATGCAGCGCGCGCTGACGGCATTGGCGCTGCTGCGCAAGGTCGGCGGCGAGGTGCCGGCGGTGGCGGAGGGCGCGGGCGGCGGACGGTTCGACCTCGATCAGCGACTCGCGGCGCTCTTGCCGAATGCGGTGCCCGAGGGCGCAGCGTGCACCGTCCGGCAGGCGCTCGCCGGTACCTCGGGGCTGGCCCCCTACGGCGCGCTGCTCACGCGGGAAGAGGAGCGAGGTGCTGACGCCGCGGCGCTCACCGCGCGGGTGCGCGAGGCGGGCCTCGTCGCGACCCCCGGGCGGTGCTTCGATCCGAACGAGTCGGAGGAGCTGCTCCTCGGACTGCTGGTGGAGCGCCTCTACGGTGCGACTTGTGCGGAGGTGTTCACCGCGCTCATTGGGACAGCGGAGCTCGCGGGCACGGGCTATGTCGACGCGGCGGCGCTCGCCCTGGCCGTGCGGGAGGACGAGCTCGACCTGGAGCGGCGCGAACGGCCGGCCTTGGCCCCATTCGGAGAGGACCGCTTGCGGACGACGGTGCCAGACCTCGCCCGGCTCGTCGAGGCCCTCGCGGGCCGTGACCTTCTGGACGAGGCGGCGCTGCGCGCGCTGCTGACGCCGCAGCCCGCGTTCACTGCGCGGGGCGTCGCGACGACGACGGGGTACGGGCTCGGGGTCGACCTCGTGCGGCTCGGAGAGCACAGCGGCGCGACGGTCGGCGGCGCCGTGGACGGACCTGAAGTGGGCGCCGCGTTCCACGTCGTGCGCTACCCCGACGTCGAGCTGACGATCGTCCTCGCGGCCGATGGTCGCGGCGCGCCCCTGGCCGAGCTCGGGCGCGACCTCGCCAGGCTCGTGCTCGGGTTGCCGCCGCCGGGTGTGCAGGACCTCGAGCTGGACGCCGCCGCGGCGGGACCGCTCAGCGGCACCTACCAGTTCGGCTGCGATCGCCTGAAGGTGGCGCGCGGTGAAGATGGGCGGCTCACGCTGTCCTGGGTCAACCGCCCCACGCGGCGGCTCCTGTGGCAAGGCGGACTCGAGTTCGTCGCGGCGGACGACGGCGAGTGTCGCTATTTGTTCCGCATGGCGCCGGACGGCACGCGGGCCGAGGCGCTGATCCTGATGGAGCACGGCTCGCGGTCCGAGGCCGTGCGCACGGACTGAGCCGCGGAATTCTCCGCACGCGGGCTGCAACCCGCGGGGCGCCGCTGCGGTCCGGTCCGCGTGGCACCCACGCTCGAACTCCCCGCTGCTGCCGACGGGCCGCTGCGCCTCACGCCCGACGCCCCCGACTGGCCCGAGGCCCTCGAACACGTCGAGGACCCACCCGCCGCGCTCTGGCTGCGCGGCGACCGGCGGCTCCTGTCCACGTGGCCGCGCATCGCGGTGGTCGGCACACGCGCGCCGACGCCCTACGGCGAGGCCCAAGCGCGCCGCTTCGCACACAGCTTCGCCCGCGCAGGCGTGGGCGTCGTGAGCGGGCTCGCGCGCGGGATCGACTCGGCGGCGCACCGCGCCGCCCTCGACGCGGGCGGCGCGACGCTCGCGGTGCTCGGCTCGGGCGTCGATGTGCCGTGGCCGTCGGGGCCGCTGACGGATGAGGTGCTCGCGCGGGGCCTCGTGCTGTCGGAGTTCGGCCTCGGGGTCGGGCCGCGCCGGCACCACTTCCCGCTGCGCAACCGCGTCATCGCAGCCCTCGCGGGCGCGGTGCTCGTCGTCGAGGCTGCGGCGCGTTCCGGGTCGCTCGTCACCGCGCGCTTCGCCGTCGACCTCGGCGTGCCCGTGTTCGCGATACCAGGGCGGGTGGACCATCCGATGGCGCGGGGCACCCTGGAGCTGATCCGTGCGGGTGCGACGGCGGTCGGCTCACCCGAAGAGCTCCTCGCGGACCTCTTCGGGTCGGGCGCGGCGCGCACGGGCGCGGACCCGGAGCACAACCTCGCCGGCCCGGCGCCGGGCACGCTCGCGCGGGCGCTCTACGATGCCCTCGCGGGGGAGACGGCGACCGCAGGAGAGCTCGCCGCGCGGATCGCTGCGGACGTCGGCGCGACCCTCGCAGCGCTCGTCGAGCTGGAGCTCGACGGGCGCGTGCGGCGCGCGCCCGGCGGCCTCTATTCGCGGACGGCGGGCGCATGAGCGCCCGCTCAGGGGCGCAGGGACTGCGCGCTCGCTTCGAGGTCCTTGCGCAGCGCGTCGAACTGCGGCTCGGGGCCATAGGCCTCGAAGCTGAGGATACGGCGCTCCGTGCGCACGAGGACCAACATGTACCCGTAGCGGGCCCCTGCGACCTCGCGGGTGCCGCGGAGCAACGTGCGACCGCCGGGCAAGTCGCGCTCCTCGGCGATCGCCACGCCGCGGCCCTCGACGAGCGCGCGGCGCGCGAGCTTCTGCCAGAAGGCGAGCGCGCCCTTGTCGAAGTTCTCGTGGCGCTGGACCTTGATGCGCACGCCGTCGGCGTCCATCGCCTCGACGAGGTGCTCGGATTGGTAGTACCGGAGGAAAGCCGTCGGCACGTCGAACGCGGGCCCGCGCCCGAGGATCCGCGGCGCCCGCGGCCGCGCCGCGACGTTGCCGGCGACGAGCCCGTCGCCGAGCTGCTCCAACCACGGGAACGGGACGACCAGCCCATCGCGCGGGCGGACGCTCGGGTCGTTCGAGTCGAGGTGCACGGTGATCGTGCTGAGCGCGACCTGCGCGGCGAGGAAGCGGCGTCGGCCCTCCATGCGCTCGAGCTCCTCGGTGACCCGCGTCAGCTCGCGCTCGAGCGCGAGGGTGTGCTCGAGCTCCTGGCTCGCCGCGAGGTGCGCGAGGAGGCGCTCGCGCGCTTGGCGCGCGTTGTCGATGCGGATGTCGAGGTCGAAGAGCTCCTCGGTCACGTCGGCGGCGGAGAGCTCGCGGCGGACGAGCTCTCCGAGCCGTCCGATGCGCTCCAGGGCCTCTTCGAAGCGCGCCGCCGGCACGCGCACGACGACGGTGCGCGCGTCGCTCTGTTGCAGATGGCCGCCGAGCTCGCGGGCGATGGCGACGACGGCGCCCTCGGCTTCGCTGCGCGAGACGACGACCAGGCCGAGCACGGCGCGGTGGATGACCTGGCGCGCGACGTCGGGCTCCGACGGGTCGTCGCGGGCCGCGCGCTGCTCGGCGGTCGGTTCGGCGGACTTCTGGAATCCGTCGCCCTGCGGGAAGGCGACGGCGGCGGCCCAGCCGGGCTCCCCCGCGGCGTCGAAGGCGCCAGGGCCAGGGGTGCCGCAGGCGACGCAGAGGGCGAGCAGGAGCGGGAGGAGCAGGGAGGGCGAGGGGTGCGTCATGGGCGGCGGGGGCGCGGAGGTCGAAGCGCGCTCGCCCGAGCTACGGACGGGGGCCCGCGACCTTGGGGAAAAGCCGCGAATCGGCGGCGCCGCCCCGCGCGGAGCCTCAGCTCACGGCCGCGAGCGTGTGCTCCAGCGCGAGCATCACCCCGAGCACGATCGCGGACCCGATGAGGAACCGCGCCAGCCGGCGCGGGAACAGCCGCAGGGCGGCCGCGTCCTCGGGCTCGGAGAACATGCAGCTCACCGCCACGATCACGGTCGTCGACACGAGGAACAGCAGCGCGTGGAAGCCCAGGTCGTGCATGGCGCTCAGGCGGTCGGGGCGGGCGCCGGCTCGGGGCGCTGGAACCACTTCGTCTCACCGTACCCGTAGACGTCGAGCATCAGGAGCACGTTGAGCATCCCTGCGATCGAGCCCAGCACGACGCCGGCGTCTTTGTAGTCCGGCAGCGACGTCAGCGTCGGATGGCCGTGGGCGAACTCGACGGCGAGCGCGGCGGGGCCGAGCAGGAACTGGCCCGCCCAGTAGTAGAAGTGCCGCTCCCGGTCGAGGTTCGACCCCTCGGCGAGGAACGTCGCGAGCGCAAAGAGCCCGACGACGAGCGCGAGCGCGACCAGGCCGCGCGCGCGGCGGCCCTGGGCGAGGTGCCCGAGGCCAGGCAGGACCCAGGTGAGCGCCGCGGCGGCCGCGGGGCTGGGGCGCTGCGGCGTCGACGGGCCCGCCGCGGGTGTGCGCGCCAGCAGATGCGCGTGGCTCGCCAGCAGGAGGTTCAAGAGGCCGCTCGTCGCGGTCAGCGCCATCCCGAGGTCCATGTGCGCCGGCCACGGCCGGGGCTCGAGCCCGCCGAAGCCGTATTGCCGCACGTGCAGGAGCAGCGCGCCCAGGTTGCCGGCTTCGGGCGTCAGCGCCGCCGCGAAGCGGCCGCGCATCTCGGCGGGCAGGATCTCGAGGAACATCCCCTGCGACAGCAGCACCCCGAGCACATAGAGCCCCTCGAGCAGCACAAACGCCGCGAGGGCGATCCGTGTCTGCTTCAGATAGAGATGCCCGGCCCCGGGCACCAGCCAGGTGAGCAGCGTCGCGACCGTGGGGTCGCCCGTCCGTTGCGGCAGGGTGGGTGTCATCCGAGGGCCGGGGAGGGTACCAGGTGCGGGCCCGCGCGGCGACGGTCCGGCGGGGTAGCATCCCCGGGGTGTCGGAGCCCCCTCCCTTCGTGACCCGCGTCCGCGTCCGCTACGGCGAGACCGACCAGATGGGGGTCGTCCACCACGCGGCGTACCTGCACTACCTGGAGGACGCGCGGACGGCGTGGCTGCGGGCCCTCGGGCTGCCTTACTCCGAGCTGGAGCGGGGCGGCATCGGGCTGCCCGTGCGGCGCGCCGAGCTCCGCTATCGGGCCCCCGCCCGCTATGAGGACGAGCTGGACGTCGCGGTCCGGGTCGTGCGGCTGCGGGGCGCCTCGGTCACGTTCGCCTACACGGTGACCCGCGCCGACGGGACGGCGATCGCGGAGGCCGAGGTCGAGCTCGCCTGCATCGAGCTGGCCTCGGGCCGGCCGCGCCTCCTGCCGGACGAGCTGCGCGCGCACTTCGCGTAGCGCCAGAGCCGAGCCAGAGCCGAGCCAGAGCCCGCAGGCGCCCCGCCCCGCCCCGTCCCGTACCGTAGGGGGCGCATGCAGATCCTCCGTACCACCCTGTGGGCCCTCGTGGGCGCGGCCCCGCTCGGGGCACAGACCAAGCTCCTGCGCTTCCCCGACATCCACGGCGAGCACGTCGTATTCACCTACGCCGGCGACCTCTGGCGCGCCCCCGCCGCGGGCGGCGACGCGGTGCGCCTGACGTCGCACCCTGGCCTCGAGCTCTTCCCGAAGGTCTCCCCCGATGGCCGCTGGGTTGCCTTCACCGGGCAGTACGAAGGCGACGAGCAGGTGTACGTCATGCCGCTCGAGGGCGGTGTGCCCGAGCAACTGACCTTCTACCCCGCGCGCGGGCCCTTGCCGCCGCGCTGGGGCTACGACAACCAGGTGTACGGCTGGACCCCCGACTCCGAGCGCGTGCTCTTCCGCTCCATGCGCGCGGGCTGGGACCTGACGGACACGCGCCTCTACACCGTGCCGCGCACGGGCGGACCCGCCGAGGCGCTCGCGCCCCCGGTCGCGGGCGGCGGCGAGCTCTCGCCCGACGGCAAGCGGCTCGTGTACTCGCCGCTGACGCGCGACTTCCGGACGTGGAAGCGCTACGAAGGCGGCTGGGCGCAGGACCTCTTCGTGTTCGACCTGGAGACCTACGCGAGCACCCCAGTCGCGCACCACGTGCGCACCGAGCGCGACCCGATGTGGATCGGCGAGCGTATCGTGTTTGCGTCGGACCGCACGGGGACGTTGAACCTGTTCGAGTACGACCTCGCGAGCGGCGCGCTCGAGCAGCTCACGCAGAGCACGACTTGGGACGTGCGCTGGCCCTCCCGCGGAGCGGCCGGCGAGGTCGTGTACGAGTTCGCGGGCGAGCTCCGCGTCTACGACACGCGCACGCGCACAGACCGCGCGGTCCCGATCCGGGTGCCCGACGATGGGGTCGCGAGCCGGCCAGCGCGGGTCTCCGCCGCGGACCACATCGACGGCTTCGCGCTCGCACCGAAGGGCGAGCGCGCTCTCTTCAGCGCGCGCGGCGACGTCTTCAGCGCGCCGATCGAGAAGGGCGCAGTGCGCAACCTGACTCAATCGAGCGGCGCCCATGACCGCAGCGCCCGTTGGTCGCACGACGGCCGCCAGATCGCGTTCATCTCCGACGCGTCGGGCGAGGACGAGGTCTGGATCGTGCCGCAGGATGGTTCCGCACCGCCCAGGCAGCTCACACGCGGCGGCGATCGGATGCTCTTCGGTCTCGAATGGTCACCGACGGCCGCCCACATCGCGTTCCACGACAAATCGAACCGCCTGCGTGTCGTCGAAGTCGCGACCGGCGAGGTGCGAGACATCGCGCGCAACCCCGGCGGCGGCATCGGCGACGCGAGCTGGTCGCCCGACGGCGGCTGGCTCGCGTTCTCGCTCACGGACCCGAACGGGATGCGCTCCATTCACCTCTGGAGCGCCGCGGACGGGGCTGTGCACCGCGTCACGGGTGAGCTCTGGAGCGAGTACGAGCCAGTCTTCGCGCCGAGCGGCGACTACCTCTACTTCCTCTCGGACCGCGATTTTGCGCCGCAGCTCTTCACCGGGCTCGAGTGGAACTTCGCCGTGAACCGCACCACGGGGGTCTTCGCGCTGGCGCTGCGCAAGGATGTGGCGCACCCGCTGCCGCCAGAGAGCGACGAAGTCGACCTCGGAGATGAATCGGCGGATGAAGCCGACGAGGGCGAAGACGAAGAGGACCAGCAGAAGCCTGAGCCGCCTGCGCCGGTCGAGATCGACCTCGGCGGACTGGCGGAGCGCGTCGCGCGCCTCCCCATTGCAGCCGACAACCTCTCGGGCCTCTCCGCGAACGAGGGGCACCTCTTCTACCTGCGCTCGGGCGCGCCGTATTACGGCCGCGACAGCGAGCGCGAGACGGCGCTGATGGTCTTCGACTTGAAAGAGCGCGAAGCGTCGGTCCTGGTCGACGGGGTCGACGGCTACACGCTTTCGCCGAAGGGCACCCACGTGCTCGTCGCGGCCGACGGTGAGTTCCACCGCTACGACGCCGCGCCGAAGTCCGCCGAATCGAGCGCGAGCGTCTCGACCGATGGGCTCTACGTGGACCGCATCCCGCGCGAGGAGTGGGCCGAGGTCTTCCGCCAGGTGTGGCGCCGCTTCCGCGACTTCTTCTACGTCGAGAACATGCACGGCTACGACTGGGACGCGCTGCGCGCCCAGTACGAAGCGCTACTCCCCCACGTCGGCCACCGCTCGGACCTGAACTACGTGATCGGCGAGCTGATCGCCGAGCTGAACGCCGGCCACGCGTACGTCTCGGGCGGCGACTGGTACAGCCCGACGCGCCCGCGCGTCGCGCTGCTGGGCGCGGAGCTCGAGCTCGACGCCGCGAGCGGCCGTTACCGCATCACGCGCATCCTGCGCGGGCAGAACGAAGAGGAGCGCTATCGCTCGCCGCTGACCGAGATCGGCGTCACGGTCGCCGAAGGTGAGTTCCTCTTCGCCGTCGACGGCGTGGAACTGACGGCCGCCGCAGACCCCTACCGGACGCTGCGCCACCGCGCGGGGCGGCCGATCGAGCTGCTCGTCGGCGCCACCGCTGAGATCGGGGCGGCGCGCAAGGTGACTGTGTCCCCCATCTCGTCCGAAGCCGAGCTGCGTTACCTCGCGTTCGTCGAGCGCAACCGGCAGCGCGTCGCAGAGCTGTCGAACGGGCGCCTCGGGTACGTGCACGTGCCCGACATGGGCGAAGACGGCATCCGCGAATTCATCAAGTGGTTCTACGGCCAGATCCGCAAGGACGGGCTCGTCGTCGACGTGCGCAACAACGGCGGCGGCAACGTCTCGCAGATGCTGATCGAGCGCCTGCGCAGGACGCTGCTCTCGACGGGCTTCGCGCGGAACTCGGATTACACGGACACTTACCCGAGCGCGGTGTTCACGGGCCCGGTCGTGTGCGTGCTCAACGAGAACTCGGCGTCCGACGGCGACATCTTCCCGTGGATGTTCAAGACGGCGGGCCTCGGCCCGCTGATCGGCAAGCGCTCGTGGGGCGGTGTCGTCGGCATCACGGACCACGGCCCGCTGATCGACGGCGGCTCCTGCAACGTGCCCGAGTTCGGCAACAACGACCGCTTCGGCGATTGGGCGGTAGAGGGTTATGGCGTGGACCCCGACATCGTCGTGGAGAACGACGCGCTATCGGTCCTGGGCGGCTTCGACCGCCAGCTCGAGCGCGCCGTGGCGGAGGCACTGCAGCGCTGCGCGACGCAGCCCGCGGCGCTCCCGGCGCGCCCGGCGCCGCCCGTGAAGACGAAGTGACCCGGTCGTTCGGCGAGCCCGCGCAACGGGCGTACGGCGAGGTGTCCCAAGCAGGGACACCCCGCCGGGAGCCAGCGCCGCGCCTGGTACCATCCGAGGGAATCCCCTCAGCGCCGGAGGCCCTCGCCGACGGTCCACCCGGACCTCGGGGCCCTCGGCCTGCGGAGTCCTCCCCCTACGATCCATGCGCACTCCCGTCTGGCTCTCCCTCGGCCTCCTCGCTGCCCCGAACGCGGCCGCTCAGCTCCTCGTCCCCGAGAGCACGAACGACGACGTCATGCTGTTCGACGCGTTCGACGGCTCGCTGCTGAACCCGCAGTTCCTCGACCTCAACATCTCCGGCGGCACCGCGCCGGGCACGCCGCAGGAGCTCATCTTCGCGCCGAACGGCGACATTCTCGTCTCCGACCAGATCGCGGACCGGATCTTCCGCTTCTCGGCGGACGGCACGACCTCGCTCGGGGAGTCGACGACGCCGCTCGACAACCTGCGCGGCCTCGAGTCGGCCTACGGTTTCATATGGGCCGCGAATGCGGGCACAGCCAACGGCGCGCCGGGCAACGCGATCGTGCAGCTCGACCTGAGCCTCAACTTGGTCGCGGTGCACCCGCAGACCTACTCGCCGTGGGACCTCAAGGCGTTCCGCCGCGGCGGCGTCGACGGCCTGCTCGTGACGGACGGCGGCCGTAACTTGCGCTTCTTCGATCCGGCGAACCCCTCCACCCCGGTGCTGCTCGCCGACCAGACGGCCTCGACGCTGAACTTCGGGCAGTACATGACCGACCGCCAGTCGACCGGGAACCTGCTGGTCGCGGGCTGGTCGGCGCCGTCCGGCGGCTACGAGTTCGAGACGACGAACTTCACGCTCGCCAGCTTCATCGACATCCAGGGGCTGTTCGCGGTGAGCGGCGTGCGCTCGATCTACGAGCTCGGCAACGGCAACTTCCTCGTGAGCGGCTCGGGCGTGCGGGTCTACGACCCGATCGCGGGCACGTTGACGGACATCGTGCCGACGGTTGCGGCGCGCGCCATCACGGTCATGCCGGCGACGAACATCGGGACGAACTACTGCGGCCCGGCCGCGACCAACGCGAGCGGTAACTCGGGCGTGATGAGCGCCACGGGCAGCGCCTCGGTGTCCGCGAACAACCTGACGCTGACCGCGACGGGCCTGACGACCAACGCGTTCTCCTACTTCATCGCGGGCCGTACGCAGGGCTTCATCGCGAACCCGGGCGGCAGCGCGGGCAACCTGTGCCTTGCCGGCGCGATCGGTCGCGTCGTCGGCGGTTCGATCCTGAACTCGGGCGCCGCGGGCTCGATCTCGGTCGCGGCGAACCTGACCGCCCTGCCCCAGCCGACGGGCCCGGTGGCCGCCGCTGCGGGCGAGACCTGGCACTTCCAGTGCTGGTTCCGCGATGTCGCGGGCTCGTCCGCGACGTCGAACTTCTCCGACGGCCTGCGGATCACCTTCAACTGACACCGAGGCGCCGGCGCCCACTGCGAAGAGGGTCGCCGGCGCGACGGGACGGGCGAGGCCCGCGAGGGAGCGCGCGTGTGCGCGCTCCCTCGCGGGCCTCGCCCGTCCTGTCACACCAGCGACCGTTTGCTGCGGGCCAGAGCCCTACGGGCCAGCTCCTCAGGCCCGCACCTCAGGCCCGCCGCGGCGGGTCGTCGTCGTACGGCGCCGGGCTCGGCCCGAGCCGCCGGGGGCCGCGCGCGACGAACTCCTCGACCACCTCGTCGGCGAGGGGCGCGCGCTCGTGCCCCCACGGGCTGTGGAAGACGCCGCTCAGGGTCTCCAGGAGGCGCTCGGCGCATGCGGGGCAGTTGCGCCCCTCCTCGAGCTCATTGAGCTGGTCCGCGGGGCCTCCGCAGCGGAAGCAACGGGTCGGGACGGGGTCGGTGCTCATGACCCCGCTTGCATCGACCTGGGACGCTCGGGCGCTTGAGCGGCCACCGGGCGCAAGATTTTCCGTGCATCCAGCCTCGCTCCGGCGCGAATCCGCACTAGAATGGTGCCGATTGAGGAGGCAGCGCGCCTCCCGCCCACCCGCTCCCATGCTCAAGCTCACCCGACGCACCGAGTACGGCCTGATCGCCCTGGTCCACCTGGCGGACCGGGAGGGCGTGGTCGTCAGCTCGACCGAGATCGGGGAGCGCTACCCGGTGCCGAAGCGCCTCCTGGCCGAGGCCCTCAAGGCGCTGCAGCACGCTGGGCTCCTGACCTCGACCCGCGGCGCGCACGGGGGCTACACCCTCGCCCGCCCTGCGGACCGGATCACCCTGGGGGAGGTCATCACGGCCCTGGAGGGCAGCCCGACCCTGACGAGCTGCGAGGGCCTCGGCGCCCTCGGCCCGTCCGGCAACTGCGACGTCGAGCACGTCTGCCCCATCCGCACGCCGCTGCAGCGCCTGCGCGCCGGCATGTGGAACCTCCTGGAAGGCGTGAGCCTGCGCTCCCTCGCCGACCGCACCGTCCCCGCGACCGAGCTGTTCGGAGTGGCCCGCGAGGCCGTCCCGGCCAGCGCCCTGCACACCACCACGAGCCCGCGCACACGAGCCCTCGGATGAAACTCCCGATCTACCTCGACTACCAGGCCACGACCCCCGTCGACCCGCGGGTCCTCGAGGCGATGCTGCCGTACTTCACGCAGACCTTCGGCAACGCGGCGAGCCGCAGCCACGCGTTCGGCTGGGAGGCCGAGACGGCCGTCGAGCGCGCGCGCGCGGAGATCGCCGCGCTGATCGGCGCCTCGGACAAGGAGATCGTCTTCACGTCGGGCTCGACGGAAGCGATCAACCTGGCGCTGAAGGGCGTCGCGGAGATGTACGGCGCCAAGGGCAAGCACATCGTGACCTCGCAGGCCGAGCACAAAGCGGTGCTGGACACCTGCAAGCACCTCGAGAAAGAGGGCTACGAGGTCACGTACTTACGGCCCCAGCGCACGGGCGGCGTGACCCTGGAGCAAGTGCGCGAAGCCATGCGCCCGGACACGATCCTCGTCGCCCTCATGTGGGGCAACAACGAGGTCGGCACGCTCAACCCCGTGCGCGAGATCGGGGCGCTCTGCAAGCAGCACGGCGCGCTGCTGTTCACCGACGCCACGCAGACCGTGGGCAAGATCCCGGTCGACGTCGAGCGCGACAACGTGGACCTCCTCTGTGTGTCCGCGCACAAGCTGTACGGCCCGAAGGGCGTCGACGAGATCTACGTGCGCCGTAAGAACTCGCGCGTCCTCGTCGTGGCCCAGATGGAAGGCGGCGGGCACGAGCGCGGGATGCGCTCGGGC
>Ga0169931_10010088_pt1 | contig 13497 bp, 10 predicted proteins | sample Kivu_15m_20L_FD_129675 | JGI IMG/M metagenome (GOLD analysis project Ga0169931, IMG submission 129675) | Freshwater microbial communities from Lake Kivu, Western Province, Rwanda to study Microbial Dark Matter (Phase II) - Kivu_15m_20L... | ecosystem: Environmental > Aquatic > Freshwater > Lake...
AAGGAGCAGTAGCAGCCGAAAACGCCACAATATCTTACCACGAGCCAACATATGAACACAAATGTAGTAAAAACCACTAGTTATTAACAAGTTTGCTAGCGTATTCCGGCGCTGTCGAGCCAGTCAACATAAAGCCGGCGGTTCCGCTCGTGTTCTTGAAGTGTTTTGGCAAAACGATGTCTTCCCGTTCCTCCCGGCTCGGCACACATATATATATAGCTATGCACCTCCGGCTTTAGAACTGCATCGATATAGGATGCTTCCGGAAAGTTGATCGGTCCGGGTGGAAGTCCTTGAAACCGATACGTATTATAGGGGTTGTCACTTTGAATATCGCTGAGGTATACACGTTGGGTTTTCGCTTGCCGACCAAAAATGGCCGTGGGATCAGACTGAAGGGGCATTCCTATTCTGAGGCGGTTTAGATATAATCCCGCAATGCGGGGTGCCTCGCTTAAGGCTGCTGTTTCCGCTTTCACGATAGACGCCAGAATAATAGCATCCGTCTTCGATAACTGCATTGACTCGCAGGCTTGAGTGCGCTCTTGGGTCCAAAACTTATCATTTTCAATTTTCATTCTTTTCAGAAATGACTCAGCGGTCATATTCCAGTAAAACTCATAGGTGTTTGGTCGAATAATCGTGGCTAGCAGCAATTGGTCGGTACCAAAAACGGAGAGCAGTGAATCGTCCGTGAATGCTTTGTGAAAGTATGCGCTGTCGTGAAGAAGATAGTGCCCCAATCTTCCGGCAAGTGCCTCAGGGTTTGTTATATCGTCTATGCGAATGGTAACGGTTGACTCACCACCTGAGCGAAACACATTGATCACATCCCGATTCGACATGCCGGGCAGGAACTTATATCTTCCCGGTTTTATGAACTCGAGTCGTTTGAGCCGACACGCTATGCTCCAGGTTAAAGTATTGCTCAACTTGATGCCTGTTTGCTGAAACGGATCTTGAGATTCCCGCTCCGAGCGAATTTCCATCACGCATGAATCCGATATGCATTCAAGGTTTGGTATTCTGAAGATTATATAGAAGCCAAAGGCACCTATCGTCACAAGAGCGATTACCAATGCAACAGCAATGCGATATCGATTCATTTTCATTTTTATAAGTCCTTAATATATTGTGTGGCTGTTTTGCCTTTGTACGGAGTGGTTGCTCCTTGTCTGAAACCAACTTTCAGAAAGAGGCCTGCACTTGAGTGGTTGTCATCATAAATTATGGCGCGAACTTGCCTACAGCCCCGGTTGGTCAACGTGTCTAGGATGTATGCGATGGCTTCTGTTGCATATCCTCGTCTGCGATGTTGTTCTTCGGCTATGAATATTCCAATGCCGCAGTGATGATGCCGATGGTCATAGTCAAAAATGTCGATCGCACCTATGGGCTCTGAGTCGAAGCAAATTATCCAGCGCTCAACGTCGTGCTGGTTGTTGTCGAGACAACGATTCATGAATGCCTGAATTTCATGCGAATGAAAGGGCCCTGTTTGCTCTGATACCCGCCAAAGTTCGGGTAGGTTTTCCCAAAAATAGACGGTGTCGAAATCATCCTCGTGTAATGGGCGTACGCTAAGCATGTTCGCGGTTAAAATTGATCGGTAGCAAGTAAAACGAGCGTGCAGGCATGTTCGACTTCAATACCCCTGGACCTGAGCAGATTTTCCAGCGAAGGGTTTTCAGTTCCCGGATTAAAAATGACCCTTCGCGGGTTCAGCTCAATAATCCTTGATGTCCAATAGTCTTGGTGCGCAGGACCTACATAAAGGCTAACCGTATCGATTTCAGATAAGTTGCCCGGTAGCGTTACTATGGGAATATTGGCAACCATTCCCTCGCGAAGCCCGAGGGCGTATGTTTCGACGCCATGGGACACTAATGCCTGTATCGCCTTGAAACTGTAGCGTTCAGGATTGGTGGATGCTCCAATGACGACTGTTTTTTTCATATTGCAAAGATGGTGAATGGCATTGCCCTTTCCATCTTACTTTTGCGTCAAACTACAACCTACATGAACAGGTTTTCAAGCCTACTTTTCGTAATCGCAATTTCTATGTTGTTTGCTTCATGTGGCATCAACTCGGAATTCATGTTTCAAGCGCCGAAAGATTTCGTTTTTGATGTGCCGGTAATCGACTCTTCCAGTATTGATTATCGCATACAACCCAACGACGTGATTTCATTTGAAATTTTCACCAATGAGGGGGCACTCATGCTGGAAGTATCTACCAGTTCTGCAGAAACACAGTCCGCTGTTCGAACAGCGAATATTGAATATCTGGTTAACTCGCAAGGTTTCGTAGAGTTTCCGATTATCGGAATGCAGAAAATAAGTGGACTGAATATCGCCGAGGCCCAAGATTTCATCGAAGATTTATACACCCCCCAGTTCAATCGTCCTTATGTTCAGCTGAAGGTGATGAACCGCCGGGCAATCATTTTCGTAAGTCCCGCGGGTAGCGGATCCGTCTTGCAACTAGGTAAAGAGAGCATCAGCGTTGTGGAGGCTTTGGCTAAATCGGGTGGTATAGGTCAATATGGTAAGGCAGAAGACATCAAACTCTTCCGCAAGATTGAGGGAGGGGAACGCCAGGTTTTTCACATTGATCTCTCAACTATAGAAGGTGTGCGTTACGCGGACATGTCGGTAGAGGCCGGTGATATCATTTACGTCCAACCAAGAAAGCGAATTGGCCAACAAGTATCTACAGAGGCCCGCTCATGGGTATTCTTAGTTTCGGGTATCACTTTGTTGTTTACACTGCCTCAACGTCTGCAATAACATGCTGATAGAACGCACTGAGTTTCGTGATTTACTGATCATTCAACCTTCCGTCTTTGTGGATGATAGGGGAGCTTTTCAGGAATCATTCAATGAAGCACGATTTAGAATTGAGACCGGGCTTAATCTGACGTTCGTTCAGGATAATGAAAGCATTTCCAAAAAAAATGTGTTGAGAGGTATGCACTTTCAACTCCCGCCAAAGGGACAGGCAAAGCTAGTGCGCGTTTCTAAAGGAAGTGTATTGGATGTTGTGGTTGATTTGCGACGAACAGAACCCACATTCGGTAATTACTTTTCAAGAAAACTATCTGCCGAAAACGCTACGCAACTATTCATTCCGGAGGGCTTTGCGCATGGCTTTCTTGTATTGGAAGATGATACTATCTTCAGCTATAAATGCACGAACTACTATAGTAAAGAATTGGAAAGAAGTATTCGATGGAATGATCCTTCCATTGGTATTGAGTGGCATTGTGAGAACCCATTACTATCCCCGCGTGATGAGCAGGCCGTTCTGTTGAATGAAGTTGAGAATCCCTTTTTCTGACGCCGCATGAACGCACGATTCTACAGCATAGCAGCTATTGCAGGTTTGCTTATTTCGATTATCACGCTCGCATTGTTTGCATTCGTAAATAGATCCAAACCAACCAAAGCTGAAAATGATGCATACCGGCAATTAATCAATGGTGAATATCGAATTTTTGCAATGCCTATGCCGGAGAAATTGGAATTCGCCGGAGAATCGGTGCCAATGGATAGACCGGATATACGCGAGAGTTTTGATCGCGAACTGCTCGTTAATACTTACTGGCATAGCAATACATTGCTGGCTATAAAGAGGGCCTACCGTTGGTTTCCGGTCATTGAACCCATTCTGAAAGCGAATGAGATTCCGGATGATTTTAAATACCTGGCTGTGATAGAAAGCTCTCTTTCTAATGCATCATCTCCTGCCGGAGCCAAAGGCTTCTGGCAGTTGTTAGAGGAAACCGGAAAGGGTTACGGGTTGCAAATAGATGAGCAGATAGATGAACGCTACGATGTGGAGAAAAGCACCTATGCCGCTTGCCACTATCTCAAGGATGCATTCGATATACATGGTTCCTGGTCCATGGCGGCGGCTTCATACAATATGGGCATGGGAGGACTTCAACGACGAGCCGGGCAGCAATATCAAAATTCGTATTGGGATTTGTTGTTGAACGAAGAAACGGCGCGCTACGTGTACCGCATTCTGGCCATCAAGGAAATCTTCAATCACGCCGATCAGTATGGTTTTGTGATTCGTCCGGCAGAGCTGTATGAACCTTTGGTGTATAACAAAATTCAAATCAATTCTTCTATCTCCGACTTGGCTGCTTTTGCGAAGGAACAAGGCATATCATACAAACTCTTGAAATGGTATAACCCATGGCTAAGAGAGAACTATTTGAAAGTGCAGCCTGGACTGACCTATGAAATTAAGGTTCCAGCCTAAAGGCAATGCTACTCATTCGCCTGGTCATTTTACCTTCAATCATTTCTTCCCGAATCATATGCTGAGCAGCGCTGCTTTCCATTACTTCATCCATCGATTTTATGGCTGCGGATGGTATGCCACGTTCAATTAATTCGTTCATCCAACTATCTCGTGACTTCTTAGCAAAGACTTCTTGTAGTTTCGATGCCAGTTCATGGCGATTTACTACCCGGGCTTGATTATCTGCGAAGTGAGCGCTCGTAATTAGGGAATCTAATTCTAACAATTCGCATAGTGATGCGAATTGTCTGTCGCTGCCCACGGCTAATACAAGCGACTTTGAGTCGGAACATTGGAAAGTTTCACCGTAGGGAGCAATATTGGGATGCAGCGATCCCGCCGCTTGTGCCACATGCCCAGCCATTAAATAGTTTCCGGCTTGATTGACCAAAGCAGATAGGGCAGCTTCTTCCAGCGTAACTCGAACAGTTCTGCCTTCCTCCCGGTTGTGTCCTTGAAGCAGTGCACACAGAATTCCTTCTTTCATTTGATGAGCTGCGATTACATCAATAAGAGCAACAGGCATTTTTAAAGGTCCACTCTGTTCGTTGCCATTCATGAACATAAAGCCACATTCAGCCTGTAGTACCACGTCGTAAGCAATTCTGCCGGGGTTTGATTGAAAGCCTTTCAGTGATGCATAAATTGTTTTCGGTTGCATCCGATGTATGTCTGTTGCTGTAAGTCGGAATTTTAAATCATCTCCTTCTTTAAAGTTAACCACAACAATGTTGCTCCAACGGATGAGCTCTTCGACTCGGTCACGGTTGTTGGAGTCCGTAAAGTCAATCCACTCATATGTTTTTTTGTAGTTAACCGATGAAAAATATGCGCTTACACGAGAACCTTCTTCCTCGGATTTTAGTTTCCAGGAGCGTGTTACGTCGCCGTTGGTTCGCGGATTCTCCACTTTTATGACTGTAGCACCCAGCTCTGCAAAAAAGCTGGTGACAGAAGGTCCCGCAAGCACTGTCGACAAGTCAAGAACATGAAGGCCTTCGAATAGCGTTTTCATAATTCAAATCTACTTATTCTTGCTTGAGAGCTTCCTTAAATACTTTCAAAACCCGATCTCGCGCAAAGCTGTGCTCTACAATGGGTTTTGGATAGGCGGGAGTATTTAATTCAGGCACCCACTTGCGGATGTATCGAAAATCTTTGTCAAATTTTTCAGTTTGCAGGGCCGGATTAAAAACACGGAAATAGGGCGCAGCATCACAGCCACAGCTGGCTGCCCATTGCCATCCACCCACATTGCTCGCCAAATCAAAATCTAACAGCTTGCCGGCGAAATAACGCTCCCCGAGTCGCCAGTCAATGAGAAGGTGTTTTGTAAGAAAACTGGCTACAATCATGCGCACACGATTATGCATGAATCCGGTTGCATTTAACTCTCTCATGCCCGCATCAACAATGGGGTAACCTGTTTGACCTTTGCACCAAGCTTCAAATTCAAGTGGGGCAATGCGCCATGGAATTCTGTCGTAGGCGGGCTTAAACGCAGCTTGGGTGGTATGAGGAAAATGATAAATAATCATTTGATAGAAGTCACGCCAAATCAACTCGTTTAGCCATTTTTCATTTAGTGACATTCCGAGGCGGGCCAGTTTGCGAATACTCACCGTTCCGAATCTCAGGTGCAGACTGAGTCGAGTGGTGCCAAGTATAGCCGGCAGATCACGCGTGAGATGGTAGTTTTTAATTATCTCATCGGAGGCTTTTAAATCAGGGAAGAGAGTAGAGTCGGCCGATCTCATATTCATGCTTTCCAGCGATAATATCTTCTCATCGGGAAGCACATGAAGCATTCCCTCGGACGGCACACTATCGAAAGTGTCGAAGGAATGGGCATTCAATGTTGATTTCCATTTCTTACTATATGGGGTGAAGACCGTGTATGGTTTACCATCATCCTTCACTACTTCACTTTTCTCAAATATGACATGGTCTTTATAGCCGTGCATGACGATGCCACGACTGAGTAGCAGGTCGTGCACTGCACGATCACGTTGTTGAGCATACAGCTCGTAGTCTCGGTTGCAGAAGACTTCTTGTACGTCGTATTCATCGATAATTTGTTGCCATACCTCTATGGGTTGACCGTAGTACGTTTTTAAACCACTTCCCAACCGGCGCATTTTATCGTGAATTGAAACGAGTGTAGAATGTATGAAGGTGAGTCGCGCGTCTGCCTTGTCCTCCAGCTTGTCGAGAATAAGTCGGTCAAAAATGAAAATACAAAGCACCGGTTTCCCGCTTTGAAGAGCTTTGCTCAGCGAATGATTGTCCTCAAGTCTTAAGTCACGGCGAAACCAGTGAATTGCAATGGGTTCTTTCATGGAATGTTCTTTTCTCCATGTAAACAACGCATGAATCTATTCGTTCGGTGAGGTGTTCTCTCTATTCTGATTCTCCTCCTCCAGGAGTTGTTTGCGGTAAAGGGAAGCATATGCACCATTTAGCGCCACTAATTCTGCGTGTGTGCCCCGCTCGATGATACTTCCATGCTCCAGGAAAATAATTTGATCGGCTTCTTTTACAGTGGAGATTCGATGCGCAATCATGATACTGGTTTTGCCATTCATGACTTGCTTGAGTTCGCGAATGATGCGGTCTTCTGTATGAGTATCCACGGCACTCAGGCAATCGTCGAATAGAAGAATTTGCGGGTTTTTAATGATTGCCCGCGCAATCGAAATGCGCTGCTTTTGACCTCCACTTAGATTGATACCGCGCTCGCCCAGAAGTGTATCATACCCTTCGGGAAATCCTAGTATGTTTTCATGAACATCTGCAATTCGCGCGGCACCGGTAATGGCTTGCTCAGATGCAGGTGCACCAAATGTGATGTTGTGGCGGATGCTGTCACTGAACAAGAATACTTCCTGCGGAACGAATCCAATATTCTCCCTGAGATCAGCTGTCTGGAGTTCTTTGAGTGAAACTCCGTGAATAGATATGCTGCCTGATGTGGGGTCAATCATGCGCGGGATTAGTTGCGCCAGTGTCGATTTACCGCTACCGGTTCTGCCAATTATACCGAGCGATGTGCCTGGCTTTATTTCGAGATGAATGTTTCTGAGTGCTTGAATACCACTGTCGGGATATGTATACGAAACATCTTCTAGGCGAATTATTCCCGATTGAAAGGGTCGTGCATTCGGTGAGTCTTGTATATCAGGTCGTGTTTGCAGAAACTCATTAATTCGTGCCTGACTGGCCTCCGCTTTTTGAACCAGACTTGTTACCCAGCCTACAACAGCAAAAGGCCAGGTGAGAATATTGACATAAAAAACAAACTGCACAATGACACCCGGTGACAGCTCACCGGCCATCACTTTCTGGGCGCCTACATAAACGGTGAATATGGTGCTCAGGCCAACCAGTATAACGATTACGGGCATAAACAGTGCGTCGATACGAACGAGCTCGAGCTGTTTCTTTTTATAGTGCTCACTCTCGTCTGAAAATGTATTGGAAAAACTTTGCTCTCGCGCGAATGCTCTTAAAACACGGATACCGGAAATACTTTCTTGTACAATTGTGCTAAGCTTTGATTGCTGTTGTTGAACTAAGTCACTCTTCTTGTTTATAGTCTTACTCACATAAAAAATAGCAATCATCATGAACGGTAGCGGTGAGAGAGTATAAAGGGTTAACTCAACATCGATTCGAAGCATGACAATTGTGCACATAATCAAGAGCACAAGTAAATTCAGGGTATACATCACAGCCGGTCCCACATACATGCGTACTCTGTTGACATCTTCACTGATGCGATTCATCAAATCGCCGGTGCGGTTACGTTTGTAAAAGCTGAAGTCTAATTCTTGATATTTTCGATAAACTTCATTTTTCATATCGAACTCTATGTGTCTCGACATAACAATTAAAGCCTGGCGCTGGTAGAATAAAAAAACTCCTTTGATAACGTACATAATCAGGTACAGCGCTGCGAGCATCAGTCCAATCTTGACGACCGTTGCGGCGTAGTTTTCCGGATTTAGGCTAACTACCGGCACATCATCCGAGAACCACGAAGCAAGGTATCGAAAGGAGCTTGGGGCCGAAACATTCGTTGTATTGCTAAGTGTATCGCGGACGCGTAATGCATCTGTCAGAAAATCAATTCCATCGCGCACTACAACAGGCGCGTATACACTGAATATGTTGCCGAATATGATGAGTATGAATCCAGCTAACAGCCTTCCGCGATATTTCCAGAAGTAAAAGTTGAGCCGCGCGAGATTCTTCATAATGGGCCGAAGGTACAACTTACTCAGAATTCAAAATTCCAGGTAATACTTGGTAAAATCGGGAATAGACTAACTTGATATGCCTTCACCTGGAAAACGCCATTCTGAATTTGTCCATCAGTTCCAAAGTAGATGAAGTATGGGTTCATTCTATTGTATAGATTATAAACGGAGAAATTCCAGTTGCTCTTGAATTTTTGGGCTCGAACAGGTGCATTGGCGTCTACTTTGTTTTTTCGCTCAGTATGCTTCATGTGCCAGGTGGCAGAGATGTCAGCACGATGGTAAGGAGCCATTCTATAGCTGTTTCGGTCGCCGTAAACATCAATTACTTTGTTCTCATAGAAGTAACGTTCAATAGGAAGTGTAATGGCATTGCCTGTAGCATAGACGAATACAAAACCCAAATCAAGCCGCGGATGCACTTTGTAGTTTAGAACAAAGCTTATGTCGTGTCGTCGGTCCCACCTTGTCGGAAAAGGGTTACCCTCATTGAGCATTTTGAAGGTTCGGTCGGTTTTTGACCAGGTGTAGCCTATCCAACCATTCAGCTTACCTGTGGCTTTCTTTAGAAAGAACTCTGCACCATAACTTCTCCCAGATCCGAACACGAGCAAATTGTCGATGTTGTCATTGATAGTTTGATCTGGTTGAGCACCTTCCGCGTACTCGCTTTGATTCTGCAAGGTCTTGTAGTAGATTTCGAAGCTACTTTCCCACGTATTGTTGTCGAAGTTTCGGAAATAACCGGCACTGATTTGCTCTCCAATTTGTGGTTTAAGCACTTCGGTACTTGGCAGCCAGACATCTGTAGGCAAAGAAGTCGGTGATAAACTGGTGAGGTGGATATACTGATAGTTCTTCATATATCCGGCTTTGATGCTAGCATTTCGACCAAGGGCCCATCGAAGATTCAGCCGTGGCTCGAGTCCTCCATAATCCTGCACCAGCTCGCCCTCTAGATAATTAATTGTGGAAGTGGATAAGCCTGACCCGAGTGGTCCTGACTCAGATTTAATGTAGCGTGTAAAAGGTCCTACATGCGCAAAGTAGGAATATCGAAAGCCTGCGTTGATACTTATAGTTTCAGTCACATCGAATTCATCCAGTAAATAGCCGGCGGCTTCATGTGAGAGCAGATGAACCTTACTGCCTGTATCAAATTCGGTGTCACCACTTCGCGCATACACGCTGTTGGGCATAAAGTCATGATGGGTGTAGTCAACTCCCCATTTGATGCGATGGCGATAATTTGGATAATAGCTCCACTGAACCTTAGCCCCAATATCCTGAATGCCACTTGACAGAGTAAACTCAAATCCTTCCTGCTTCGCCCCAAAAGAGAATGCGTAGTTGGTGAAAGTCAAAATGGAGTTCATGAAAAGCTTTGGATTCATGACTCTGTTCCAGCGCAGGGTCCCTGTTGAGTTTCCCCAAGGAATGCGTGTATTGAAATTTGTCTTCTGGCTGTTGAAGTTAAACACATCCCTGCCGAAGTATCCACTCAAAAACAATTGATCCTTGGGTGAAAGTTTCCAGTTAATCTTCGCATTGACATCATAGAAATAGTAACCGGAACCGTAAGCATTGGCAGTAGGCTTAATGAAAGGCTTCAGGAGAACATCAATATAGGTTCTGCGTGCACTGATGATAAAAGATGCCGTGTCTTTTTTGATTGGACCTTCCAGGGTGAGGCGCGAGCTAATCGTTCCAATACCTCCTTGTGCATGAAAAGAACGTTGATTGCCTTCTTTAAGTGAAACGTCCAAAACAGAAGCTAGTCGCGTCCCAAAATTGGCAGGTATGCCACCCTTGGTAAGCTCAAGATTTTTAACGGCATCTGCATTAAACACTGAGAAGAATCCGAAGAGATGCGAGGCATTATAAACCGTTGCATTATCGAGTAGGATCAAGTTTTGGTCAACCCCACCGCCACGCACATAAAATCCGGCGTTGCCCTCACCACTGCTTTTTACACCGGGCAGAAGAGTGATGGTTTTTAGAATGTCAATCTCACCGAAAAGCACCGGCAGAGTCTTCACCTGATCCATTTCTAACCCAATTTTACCGATGTCAGTGCTGCGTGTATTATCGCTTTTCTTTCCTTCAATCGTTACTTCGTTGGCTTGAATGTTTTGCGGACTGAGAAACCGATCGACTCGGGTGTCATTTTTTAGATCAATAACGAATTCCAAGGATTCATAGCCGAGTAAACTGAAACGCAAGGTTTGCTTGCCCGCCGGCAAGGTCAATGAATAGAAACCATACAAGTTGGTTGATGAACCCTTTCCATTCTCGATGCTGGATACCACTGCGCCGATGAGATATTCTCCCGTGGAAGCGTCCTGTAAAGTTCCGTTAACCGTGAAAAGGTCAGCTTTCGATTCAGTCTGCCCTTTGGACACAAAGGTTAACAGCAATAATGGCACTATGAGCTGAAAAAAACGCATAAGAATGATGGCGAAATTAATTCGGCACGCAGTTGTTTTCGTTGACCTGATTATTCGCAGCATTCAAACCACTGAGAGCCAAAATTGTTTGTTTGATTCAGCGAAACGTACTTTTGCAGCCGTTTCAATATGAATCTCCACTCTCGCGTTATAATCTTTCTAATGGGTTTAAGCATGTTGCTCGGTCGAGCTGCACATGCACAGTACGATACCAAGACAGCCCAAGCCGTGCGAGTGGAATTGGTCCCAAAAATTGATGGTCTTCTCGACGATGAATGCTGGAAATCAGCGCAGCCTTTCGGAGATTTTATCATGGACGCCCCAACGCCCGGAATACCACTAACACAGAAAACAGAGGTACGCGTGGTCTATCATGATGACGCTATTTATATTGGCTTCATGTGTTTCGACACAGCGCCCGACAGTATTCTGAAGGAATTGTGCGGACGAGATAAAAATTGCAATACGGATTATGCCGGTGTGGTATTTAGTTGCTATCGCGACGGAATGAATGGTTTTGCCTTCTACAGCTCTCCTAATGGGGAGCAGTATGATGCTAGAATAGATAATTCCGGCGATGATGCGGGTTGGAATGCTGTCTGGTATTCCAAAGCAAGAATTATTGAAAATGGCTGGTCGTTGGAGCTTAAGATTCCGTTCGCCGCCATTCGTTTTCCGGATATGGAGGAACAGGTCTGGAACATCAATTTTGAACGTGATATTCGCCGCACACGCCATCATGGTTATTGGAACGGCGTGAATCCGATGGTCGCCGGTACCCTCACTCAAATGGGTCGGCTCACGGGTATTAGCAATATCAAGCCACCAAGAAGAATTTTTCTATTCCCATACACTTCCGGTTATTACAACACGGAAGGGCAGCCCGATGGAGGCAGCAATACCTCGTGGAGTTACAATTTTGGTCTCGATTTGAAGCTTGGTCTCAATGATGCCTTTACGCTAGACGCAACCTTAATCCCCGATTTCGGTCAAACAATCAGCGACCAAGAAGTGCTGAATCTAACAGCATTTGAACTCCAGTTTACCGACAACCGACAATTCTTTACGGAAGGTACCGAGTTATTTTCCAAGGGAAACCTGTTTTACTCCAGAAGAATTGGTTTTGAGCGGCCTTTGCGCTATTTCGATGCATACAGCAATTTGAGTGAAAACGAAATCGTTAGGGAAAATCCGGCCAAGGACCAGATTATTAACGCCATGAAAATTTCAGGTCGCAATAAAAACAAATTGGGAATTGGATTTTTTAATGCCGTAACAGCTCCGAGCACGGCCATTGTGGAAGATACACTCACCGGCGGCGTCCGAAATGTGAATACCTCCGCATTAACCAATTACAATGTCACCGTTTTTGACCAGGTACTTGCAAATAATTCATTTGTTTCGCTCATCAATACGAGTGTTCTCAGAAGCGGTGGCGACTACGATGTAAATGTGACAGGAACTTCTTTTGAGCTGCGAGATAAATCAAACTCATACAGCGTTTCAGGAAGTGGAGCCTATACTCTGAAAACCGGACCACTGTTTGACTTCGAATCTTCCGGGGCCAACGGCTTTCGAGAAGATCTGTCCGTAAATAAAATCAGTGGTAATTGGACATCTTCTTTGGGGCAATGGATAGAATCCGATACCTACGACCCGACCGATCTTGGTTTCTTGCAGGCCAATAATTCCATCGGCGGCTGGCTGATGAATGGTTACAGCATCTTTAAACCCTTCGGTCGATTTAATAGAATGTGGAGCGACCTCACTTTTACATGGGAAAACCTCTACGCTCCCCGTAAGTTTTCATCGCTGGCCTTTGAAGGTTCTGCCGGCATAACAACCAGAAAGTTTAACACCTGGGGAATTAATTTGGATGGTAACCCCATTCGCGGAAACGATTTCTTTGAACCCCGTGTGTGGGGTCTTTACTTTCGAACCTATTCGAATGCTATGGTTTACGCCTGGTATAGCAGTGATTACCGAAAAAAAGTGGCGATTGATATCGGTTCCGGATACGGGTTTTACAAAGATCAATCAAGGTTCCGCTACAATTTTCGCCTAGCTCCACGACTTCGATTCAATGATCATCTGTTTCTCACATACGTATACAGCTATCAAAGTCACTTCAACGATATTGGGTTTGCTTATGCCTTTGAAGATGAGCAGAGCTTGATGCCATTGTTTGGTAAACGAGACGTTATATCACATACCAATGTGCTTACTCTGAAGTATGCAATGAATGCGTTTGCTGTTTTGAATACTCGTGTAAGGCATTATTGGGGTTATACTGTTTTTAATGAGTTCTATTCCTTAGCTGAAAACGGCGAGGTAGTCCCTAGCACTAACACCGGCCAAAATCAAAATTTCAATACGTTTACGGTTGACATGGTCTTTACCTGGATTTTCACACCCGGAAGTGAACTGAGCCTTGTCTGGAAGAATAATATCAGTGACTTTAACAATGATATCCAAC
>Ga0169931_10010089_pt1 | contig 13497 bp, 13 predicted proteins | sample Kivu_15m_20L_FD_129675 | JGI IMG/M metagenome (GOLD analysis project Ga0169931, IMG submission 129675) | Freshwater microbial communities from Lake Kivu, Western Province, Rwanda to study Microbial Dark Matter (Phase II) - Kivu_15m_20L... | ecosystem: Environmental > Aquatic > Freshwater > Lake...
CATTAATGGTTATCAAAAAAATAAAAATTTAAACTTTGAAATAGCTGATAATTTCTTTTTCTTTGCCGTAGTATCTGCTGCAATTGGCTATACCGCAGGTGTAAAGCTTACAAATATTTTTGGCTCAGTTGATGTCATATGTTGGACTTTAGCTCTTGCTTTTCCATTTCATTTACTTTTAGCACTTAACTACTTTCCAGCTATAGAAATTTCTACGTACTCATGGGTTGGATTTTTATACAATGCACTTTTTTCTCAATTCATTGGTTTCTTCTTTTGGTACAAGGGTTTAGATTTAGGAGGAGCCGTAAAAGTTAGTCAAGTCCAGCTTTTAATGCCCTTTATGACTTTTGGATTTTCTTATCTTTTGCTCAATGAGACGCTAAATTCTATAACTATTATTTTTTCTCTTATAATATTATTGATTATTTATTTTTCAAAAAAAGCTTAACTTATTTTTGTTGTCACACTCCCTAATTTTGGAATAGATCCTATAAATAAATCTCCTTTTTTTATAGGAGCAATTGGAGTGGTCGTACCTGAGGTAATCCAGAAATCAAAACTTAAATATTTTTTTTCTCGTTTAAGTCTGTTTAATAACCAAATCACTGGATTAATTGGATGTTGAAGAACAAATGTCGTATTGCCTGTATATTCTTTTTTTTGTTTTTTATTAATGAGTGTTGTTTGAATGTTTGATATTTTTTTCAATGAATATTTCTTTATTTTTCCAAAAACAAATGCAACGTTTAATCCAAAGTCAGAAATCATTCGTCCAAGACAGTCTATTTGATTTATTCTTTGTCTGAATCCAACAACTTCAATTGCAGGAGCAATACCAATAATAAATTTACTTACATTTGATTTTGTAATTTTTTTATCTGAGAAAAAAACTTTATTTTTAATTTTAAAAGCAACCTCAAGTTCTGCTCCTAATAGATGCTTTTGAAAAGGGATTGAACTTCCACTTGCATATGAAGTTTGATCATAAAGATAAGAAAAAAAAGGTTCTTTGCATTTAAATCTTTTCTGTATAACTTTATTTGTTGCCCCTGCCTTAAAGCCAATCGGATCCCACAGCAATTGCTCCTCGGCACCTCTACAGATTTTTGTTGCAAAGGACAGGTTGTGAAGCTTATTTTTTGAAATTTTAGGAATAAATCTGTGATTTTCCCTTGCTTTTGCAAGGCTTACTTCAAGTTTGTTAAATTTCATAACATTAAAATATGCAAAGATAAGTATAAAAAGATTAAAATATGTAAATTGAAATGTTTATAGATCACAGGGAAGAAATTCTAAAGTCAAAAATACAAGTACTTCAAGAACTAATAATTCATGTTGAAACTAAAGAACAAGCAAAGAACTTATATAACGGTTTATTTAAAGACTGTCTAAATCTCTCAGCTGAAATAGGAAATTTAGATCAATGGTTTTATCTTGAAGATAATGGATATAATTATCTTATAAAAAAATTTGAGGATGAAGAACATTATAATTTTTGTCTAGGTATTTTAGATCAAATGGCAGATCAAATGGCAAATACTTTAAAAAAATTACATCCTCATTATTTTTTTGATAAAAATACAAATCAAAAAAAAAAAATAATTTTTTTCATTCATAATTTAAATTTAACTCTTGCCCATGTAGAAGTATTCTATAATTTCATCAAATCATTAGATAAAGACTTTATAAAAGAAAAAAATATTACAATTGAAGTTATTGGTTTTTTTAATCAAAGTATAATTTTGTCATATTTTCTTAAGGAGCTTGAGGAATTAAATTATGTTACTATTCATAAATTTCCAATTGAAGATTCAGGAGCAAAAAAACTCGTAAATATATTTAACTATATAAGTTCTGAAAATTATATTAATTGTATTTTTCTTTCAGTTTCTGTTTTTGTAAGCTTATTTTCTAAATTGTTTAAGAATATTTCATTATGGGGACATAGATTTAATATAAAAAAATCTTTTAAAAATTTAAAAAATTTTTATTATTTTTTATCTTTTCAAGGTTTAAACAGAGAGGAAATTGAAAAACTTAGAGAAAATAAAAAAAAAACATTTGGAATACCTAAGATAATTTTTTTTTCTATTAATAGATCGCAAAAGATGGAAAAAATTTTATTTCTTAATTCAATTAAAGAAATATTGTTAAATATTCCTAATTCTGAGTTTCATTATGCCTCAGATGCTAAAAGCGAAATGATGCAGTCTTTTTTTTTTGCAAACAAACTTGATAAAAGAGTGAAATTCCTAGGATTTGTTGATACCAAAAATAGATTAGATTATGGTGATATTTTTCTTGATACTCCAGATCTGTCAGGGACTATAGCAGCAAAATGTTTTGCAATAGGAATTCCTGTAGTATGGTTTAGAAATTCATTATTTTGGGGAGAAAAGTATTTTAAGGATTCTTCAAATGATGAAATGTTTAATTCAATAAGTTATTTTCAAGAAGATGTTGGCGCAAATGATGCAAGTTATTATATAAATTTTGCAACAGAGATATCGAAAAATCATATTTTAAGAGAAAAATATATTAATTTTTGTATTAAAATTGCAAATAAAAGTTTTTACAATAAAGAAGGCTTCAAAAAATTTTCTAATGATTTAATTAATGAAAATAATTAATTTTAATGAGCCAACTTTTGTTGGTAACGAATTTAAAAATATTTTTTCGCTAAAAAAAAAAAGAGTTTTCTCATCTAATTTTTATTTTACAAAACAATGTCAACAATGGCTTATTCGGAATATTAAATGTAAAGAAGCTTTACTGGTACATTCCTGTACTGCAGCTTTGGAAATGTGTGCATTATTATTAAATATAAAAAATGGCGATGAAATTATTATGCCTTCCTATACCTTTGTCTCAACTGCAAATGCATTTGTATTAAGGGGAGGGACTCCAGTATTTGTCGATATAGACCCCAACACATGTAATGTTGACTCAAATAAAATTGAAGAAGCAATTACAAAAAAAGCAAAAGCAATAGTTGTCGTACATTATGCTGGAATTAGTTGTGATATGGATCCGATATTAAAAATTGCAAAAAAACATAAATTGTATGTCATAGAAGATGCTGCACATGCCATTTTATCTAGTTATAAGGGAAAACCGTTAGGATCAATCGGAGATCTAGCTACATTATCATTCCATGAAAGTAAAAATATTCACTGTGGTGAAGGAGGAGCATTATTAATAAATAATAAAAAATTTATAAAAAGAGCCAAAATTATAAGGGACAAAGGTACTAATAGAGATGATTTTAATAAAAATATTGTAAAAAAATATAGGTGGATAGATTATGGTTCTTCTTATGGTTTAAGTGAAATTAATGCTGCTTTTTTATACCCACAACTAAAACAGGCCAAAAAAATAATAACAAAAAGATCAGCTATATTTAATTACTATCATAAATTACTAGAAAACCTTGAAATAAAAAAACTTATTAAGAGACCAACGATCCCAACATATGCCAGAGCTAACGGGCACATCTATTATATATTAGTAAAAAATAATAAACGCGATAAGCTTAAAAAATACTTACAACACAAAAAGATAAGTACAGTTTTTCATTATATTCCATTACACAGTTCACCCTTTGGAAAATTAAAAGCAACCACAAAATCAATTATGCATAATAACAATATGATATCAAATACTCTATTAAGATTGCCTATACATTTAAAATTAGACAAAAAAAACATAATAAAATGTGCTGAAGAAATATTTAATTTTTTTGAAAATCAATAAATGGTCATTACATCTCAATTATAAAGATATGGAATATCAGGAATTATACTTATTACTCTAGGATTTGTATTTTACGTAATTTTATTTGAATTATTTAATTACTCTCTCATAATATCTTTGTCAATTTGGTGTCCTATAATTATTGCAATATATTATTTTTATATTTGGTTAATATTTGGTTAATATTTTATTATTATTTATTCGGATAGAAAAATTTAATTTTAGCTAACAACAGTGCAGCTTTTTATTATGTTTTTTGATTTTACTTAATTACTTTGACCAGAATAAGTTTATATTCAAATCAAGTTAAAAAAAATTCAAAATGAAAATAATAAATTTTAATTGGGAAAAAAAAGGTAGATTATTTTTATTAAAAAAAAAAGGTTGGTCTCATTCATCTCATCCTTGTATAAATAAAATAAATGAAAGTTTATATGAGATCTATTTTGCATCTAGAGACATAAAACAAAGGTCTCATATTTTTAAAATTAAGTTCAGGATTGATAATGGTAAATTTACTAAAATAGGAAAAGCACAAAAAGTTTTATCTCCAGGAAAATTAGGACATTTTGACAATGAAGGTTGCATTCCAGTTAATATTGTTAAAAAAAATAAATCGACATATTTAATATATGTTGGGTGGCAAAATTTTAAAAATAATATTTGGATATGTGACACAGGTCTTGCAAAAATTCAGAATAATGGCCTAAATAGAGTGTATGAAGGACCTATTGTAGGAAGATCAAAAAATAGTCCGTTATTCACTGCATTAACATCAGTTATAAGGGAAAAAGGGTATTATCACGCTATTTGCAATATTGGTATTTATTGGGGGAAAAAAAATAAAAATTTATCACTAAAATATGGCCTTCATTATGCAAAATCAAAAAATTTAGTAAATTGGAGTATAAATAAAAAAATTATTCTTCCATTTAAAAAGGGAGAATACGCTTTTGGAAGACCATCAATTATTAAAATGAATAATTTTTATTACATGTGGTACGCTCACAGAGCAACAAAAGCTTCAAAGCTCTACAGAATAGGCATGTCAATTTCTAAAAATTTAGTTAAGTGGAAAAGATTTGACAGTTTTTCGGGGATAACAGTTTCAAAAAGAGGTTGGGATAGTAAAATGATATCCTATCCTTGTGTTACTAAAATACGTAATAAATATTTTATGTTATATAATGGTAATGGGTATGGAAAAACGGGATTTGGATTAGCAGAAATGATCACGAATGATAGCAAAAAAGTACAATAATATTTATTCAAAGCAAATTAAACATAACAATATTCCACTAAATGTTATTACAAAAGTTTTTTTGTCCAGATTTAGTCCAATAAAAACAAAATTTAAAGATAAAAAACTTTTAGATTTTTCTTGTGGATCTGGTCCATACTTAAATTTTTTTCTAAATCTTGGTTTTAAAGTGTATGGAACGGAAATTTCAAATGTAATAGTAAATCAGCTTAAAAAAAAATTTAATAAAGTACAATTTAGTATTGCCAAAAATAATTATATTAATTTCCCTAATAATTTTTTTAATTTTTTTATTGCCATTCATTCAATATATTATTCTGAAAATGAAAGTGAATCCTTTGATGACACTATCAAGTTAGTAAAATCAAAGATAAAAAAAAATGGTTATTTTATATTTACAATTCCTAGAATTGAACAAAAGCATCTCAAGTTTAGACATATAAAAAATAATCTGCACAAAATTGTTAAAGATAAATATAATTTAAGAAAGAACTCCTTTATTTTTATTTTCAAAAATTATAAAAAAATTAGAAAATATTTTATGAAGTTTTTTAAAGTATTAGAAATAGGGTTAATTTACTCTGATTTTAAGAATTTAGAAGAAAATTATTATTTATGCATAATGAAAAAAAGATAGCTAAATGAATAATATTTATAAAAAAAAAATAAAAAAACGTATAAAAAAATTGAACGTTTGTGTTTTTCCATTTAAATCAAAAATTACAAAAGATTATTCTCCAAAAAATGCAGCTGAAATTCATGATAATTCTTTAATTTGGTTGTGCAAAACAAACAAAATAAGCGAAAAATTTTTTAGAAATAATATTATTTCTAAACTTGGCATAAAAAAAGACTCTAAAATATTAATTGTGGGAGCTGGGGCTGGAAATGATATTCCGTTTATAAAAAAAAAAATTGGGACTAAGGGTAAAATATATGCTCAAGATATTTCAGAACCTATGATACTTGAAGCTGCAAAAAGATATAATTTTAAAAATAATTCAAAAATAAATTTTTCTGTAAGTGATGCATGTGATTTACCGTATCAAGATAAAATGTTTGATATCACATTTCATTTTGGTGGAATTAATCTATTTTCTAATATCAAAAAAGGTATTAACGAAATGAGCAGGGTAACTAAACTAAATGGTACAATAATGTTTGGAGACGAGGGAATTGGTGAATGGCTAAGATCTACAACCAACTCTAAAGCATTGATTAATAATAATAGCCTATATTCTTTTAGACCTCCGATATCATATTTGCCGTTGAATAGTAAAAATGTCACTATTGAGTGGGTTTTAAATAATACATTTTATATTGTAAAATTTAAAAGAGGCGAAGAAGACTGGTCAATTGATAGAAATGTAGAGCATAAAGGAATACGTGGGGGATCTATAAAGACTAGATACTTTGGAAAATTAGAGGGTATAAATCCAATCTTAAAAAATAAATTTTATAAAAAAATAAAAATGCAAAATAAAAGCAGAGTATCAGTTATTGAAAAAATAATTAATGATTACCTTCAAAAAACATAACTGAATTTGAGAAAAATTGAATACTTTAAAAAAAAAAATAGTTATTGTTGGTAATGGCTCTTTAGCAAAAACGCTTGGTTATTTTGTTATGCAAGATGGTAAATATGATTTAATAGGATTTGCAATTGAAAAAAAATATATAAAAGAAAAAAAATTACTTAATAAAAAAATTTTTACTTTCCAACAATTAAACAAGTTGAAAATTAATAATAATTTTGAAATCATCAATGGTATTGGATATCAGCAAAATTGTTTGATTAGAAAAAAAATCCAAGAGAAGTTGGGTAAAGAATTTAAGTTTCATAAATATATTCATAGCAAATCTTATGTTTCAAAATTTTGCAAAATTTCACCAGGAGCAATAATTATGCCAAATGCATCACTTGAAACCAACTCTGTAATTGGCTTAGGAGCTGTTATTTGGTCAAACGTAGTTGTGGGTCATGGCTCTAAAATTGGAGATTTTTGTTGGTTGTCAGCAGGTTGTGTGGTTGGTGGAAACACAATCGTTAAAAAAAATTCATTTGTTGGAATAAATGCATCTATTACAAATAAAATTACTATTGGTGAGAATAATATTATAGGAATTAATACCTCTATTCAGAAAAGTACGAGTAAAAATGGTGTATTTATCACAAAACAAGGTGAAAGAATTAAAATTAAATCGGACTTATATTCAAAATTATTTTTAAATTGAGTAAAGAAATCGAATTAAAAGTCTTAGATGAATTTTTATGTAATTTTTTCAAAATAGAAAAAAAAAATTTAAGTAAAATTAATTACAATAAAAGTGATTTTTGGGATTCCCTTAGTCATATGAATCTAATTGTAGAAATAGAAAAAAAATATAAAGTTAAATTAGGTTATAAAGAGATGACTAAAATGACTAATTATAAAAATATTACTAAAATTATAAAAAAATTAAAAAAATGAAAAAAATATTAATAACTGGTGGAAATGGATCTATTGGCAGGGCTACTGCTCTTCATTTATCAAAAAAAAATAAAGTATTTATTTTAGACAAAATAAAAAAAAAAAAAAAAAAAAATATTTTTGATTTTCAAGTAAATTTATCAAATTTTAATAGTGTTAAGAAAACTTTAAATAAAATTACATCTGACCAGAAACAGATAGATGTGGTAATTAATTGTGTAGGTAATATTAATAATTTATCATTAATAAATTTAAATGAAAAGTTATTAAAAAAAAATTATTTAAATTTCAAAAAAGTAATTCAAGATCACTTATTCAGTGTGTATTTAGTAAATATGCTGGTAATAAATCAAAATTTTATAAATAAAAAGAAATGTATTATAATAAATTTTGGTTCGATTTCATCCAAAGGGAATCCTGGGCAATCAGCTTATTCAAGTGCAAAAGGTGCAATTAATTCATTAACCATAACAATGGCAAAAGAGCTTGGACCGTTAGGTTTCAGAACCAATTGTATTTCACCTGGTTTTATAAAAATATTATCAACAAGAAAATCGTTGAATGATAATTATTTAGAAAAAGCTAAGGATAAAATTTCCCTAAAAAAACTTGGTAAGATAAAAGATATACTTCAAACAATAGATTTTATAATTAAAAACGAATATTTAAATGGATCAATTTTAAAAGTTGATGGTGGGACAGTAATTTAGGTGATTTATGAAAATTATTATAATTTAGGTCAATTATTTGAAAGCGTTGTTAATAAAAATAAAAAAAGAATTGCAATAAAATTTGAAAAATATGAATATACTTTTGAGGATGTCTACAAATATTCAAATAATTATATAATTTTTTTAAAAAAGAAAAAAATTACAAATAAAATCATTGCAATCTTTAGTGACAAAAGTGCATCTAATTTTTTTTTAATGATTGCATGTATAAGATTAGGCGTACCTTATGTTAATCTTGATAGCACAGTTCCATTAACGAGAAATCTTAAAATATTAAGAAAATTAAAACAAGTTATTGTTTTCATAGATAAAAAAAATAAAGATCATAATCATTTAATCAATAAAAAAATAACTAGCTTTAATTTTATTAAAAATAAAAAAAAAAATATTTTAATTAATAGTAACTTTGATGGTGAAACAACTTGTTACATCATGTTCACATCCGGTTCAACTGGAGAACCAAAAGGTGCAGTCATAAGCCATTCAAATTTAATAAATTTTATTGCTTGGATAAATAAAAGATATGATCTTGAAAAAAAAGATAATTTTGTAAATTCAAATCCTTTATATTTTGATAACTCAGTCTTTGATTTTTATGGCTCAATTTTTAATGGATGTTGCTTAACACCTTTAAATCATGATCAAGTAAGAAACTATAAAAAAATAATTAGTTATATAGAAAAAAAAAGATGCACAATATGGTTCGCCATACCATCAATGTTTATTTTTTTATTAAAAATGAAGGTATTTAAAAAAAAATCACTAAAATATATAAAAATACTATCTTTTGGTGGAGAGGGATTTCTAAAAAAAGATTTAATTCAAATTTTTAACTTATATGAGAACAAAATAAAATTTATAAATGTTTATGGTCCAACCGAGTGTACTTGTATTTGTTCTAGTTACGATGTGAAAAGAAGTGATTTTAAAAAAATGAATGAATTATTACCACTAGGAAAAATAAATGAAAATTTTTCATATTCAATCTCAAATAAAGAGCTTATATTAAAGGGACCAAATGTAGGAAAAGGATATTTTAATGATGAAAGAAAAACATCTGAATCTTTCTTTTTAGAGTCACACGCCAATTACCTGAATAAAAGATGTTATAAAACTGGTGATATTGTAATATCAAAAAATAATATTCTTTTTTTTAAAGGCAGAATAGACAATCAAATAAAACATATGGGTTACAGAATTGAACTAGAGGATATTGAAAATAATGTAAATTCTATAGCCTCAATTGATGGGAGCATCGTTGTGTACCAAAAAAAAACAAAAAATATAAGTGGTAAAATTTTACTATTTGTAAAAACAAATATTAATGTCGAAAAAGTTGAGAAATTAATAAAAAAAAGATTACCTAAATACATGTTACCAGAAAAAATATTTAAAATTAAAAATATTCCATTAAATAAAAATGGAAAAATAGATAGAAAAAAAATTTTTCAAACATTGTGTATTTAGTTTGTAATAAAGAAGTTATTCAGCGAGTTTTGGATTTATATAAACAAGAAACGTATCAATTTTCTTTTATAGGTTCTGTTTTAACAAAAATTCAAAAAGGTAAGACTTATGTTAATAACAAAAGTAATCCAACTTGTGCATTTATTATTCACAAATTCGGTTGGGCGCAAATTATTGGAAAAGAAGATCCAAATTTTCTAAAGTTACTAATTATAAAAATTAAAAATAAAGAATTCAAACAAAAAATAAGATTTTATAATTGTAACCTTAAGTTCTTAAATTCAACTAAAGTTATAAAAGGAAAGAGAGTCCAATATAGTTTGGATAAACTATCAAAATATAAATTGTTAAATAATAAATTTGAGATAAAAAAAATCTCTAGTAAAAATTTTTTTCCGATTTCTAAACAATGTAAATTAGATTTAAATAAACGATTTTGGAATTCAAAAAAACATTTTTTAAAAAGTAGTTTTGGATATTCTATTCAAAAAGATTCTAAATTTATTGCTACTTGTTATTCCTGTGCAAGTTATGGAACGCAAAGAGAAATAGACATAGTTACTTTAGAAAAATTTAGAAAGCTGGGCCTTGCAAAGGTTTTGGCCTGTCAATTTATATTGGAATGTAAAAAAAAAGGCCTGGAACCAAGATGGGATTGCTATAAGGATAATTTTGCATCGAATAAATTAGCTTTGTCACTAGGATTTAAAAATAATCTTAAATCGTACGACTTTATTATAATAAATGCATAAAAGGAAAAATGTTGTTATTTATCAAAAACAAAAAAATTGACTTTGAATATTAATAATTAAAAAGAAAAAACCGATAAATTTTTCGCTTTAATGCAAAGCTGTAACAGCTGATAAAATCATTTACCTATAAAAACTTATATTCAGTATATTAATAGACTTATTTTATTGGAAGATCAAAATTCTTAAAATTTAAATATAATAAAAACTTTATCGCTTTAATTTAATTTTAGTTATAGCAGTCATATATATTAGATAAATTTGATTATCAAAATTAAGAACTAACAACATAAAATAAATAAGTAATTTAAAGAAGAAAAAAATTTATTATAAGTTTTGAAACCTTTATAAGACTTAAGTTAAATTTATTAAGATGAAAATAGCAATATCTCAATCCAATTATATTCCTTGGAAGGGGTACTTTGACTTAATTAATAAAGTAGATGAATTTATACTCTATGATGATGTTCAATATACAAGAAGAGATTGGAGAAACAGAAATAAAATAAAAACTTCTAATGGTACGCAGTGGTTAACGGTTCCCGTTGATGTTAAAGGAAAATATTTTCAAAAAATAAATGAAACGAAAATTAGGGATAAAGGTTGGACCGTTAAGCATTGGCAGCAAATCAAACAAAATTATGTAAAAGCAAAAAATTTTAAAAAATATCAAGATATATTTGAGGAATTATATTTAAACTGTAAAGAAGAATATTTAAGTCAAATAAATTACAAATTTATAATTGCAATCAATGAAATACTTGGAATAAAAACTAAAATTAGATTTTCAAGCGAATTTGAAATTTATGGCAATCAAACTGAAAAGTTAATAAATATATGCAAACAATGCAATGCAACAGTTTATATTAGCGGACCTGCCGCAAAAAGCTATTTTGATGAACAATTAGCTAACAAAGAAAATATACAAGTTAAATGGATGAATTATGAGAATTATAAAGAATACGAACAACTGCACCCGCCTTTTGAGCATGGAGTGACTATTCTAGATTTAATATTCAATGCAGATGCAACAAAATTTATGAAAAGTTTTACGTAATGAATACTATTGAAAAGTACTTTTCTGGTAATTTTAATTAAAAAAATTTAAATATAAATAATTCGGAAGAAGTAAGAATATATTATCAAAATGCTCAGGCGGATACTATTCATTGATATCAAAGTATTGAAAAGTATTTACGCAAAGACAAAAAAATACTTGAGGCTGAGGGGCATTCATCTGCTTACCAAAAATCTCAAAAAATATTCGCAATTTTTCACTATGTGCCCTTACGTTCATCGAATTTTTTTATAGAATAAAATAAGAATAGATATAATCTTACTAATATAGACTTAATATCAAATTCTTTGATAAGTCTTCCGATTCATTATAAATTAAAAAAAAAAAAATTGCATAAAATTTTTAGAAAAATTTAAAATTTTTTAGTCATTAACCTTGATAAATATAAATTATGAAATGTTACATATTGGCTATTGCATTTATATAGTTCAAAAAAAATAGGTTAGTTATTGAAGAAAATTATTTTAGATAAAATTCCAGGTCAAATAGAGCCAATTGAGCAAGAATTACTTCTTAAGTATAGTTCTCTATCTAATCTTTCTCTAGGATACATAGTTGAAATTGGTTGTTTTTTTGGAAAAAGTACAGCTTGTTTAATAAATGGGCTATTAAAAAATCCAAGTTTTAACAATCAGATTTCAATTTATGTTTTTGATTCATTTAAAACAACTGTTGGAAAAGGATTTGATCAATATGTAGAGGCAGCAGCTAAAAAATCGAATTTAACAAATGCATTATTATACAAAGACAACATGATTGATTTTCGAAATATATTTTCTTTTTTTATGGCAGGTCATGAGCATAAAACAATACATGTTCAAGAGGTCTTCCTCAAAGAACTGAAGCCTTTCATCCATCCCATATCCTTGCTCTTTATTGATGCTCCAAAGAGTTATTATGATTTAAAATATGTGCTAGAAAATTTTTTTATTAAACTTCAAAAAGGATCTGTTATTATTTTTCAAGATTTCTTCTACCATTGGTCAAATGGGTTAATTGCAGCGATAAGCTTAATGTTTAGTTTTAATAAAATTAGTTTTATTGAAACTGCAGCAAGTTCCTTAGTTGTTAATCTTGTAGAAGGATTTACAGAGGAAGATATTATTTCTCTTGATGAAAAAATGAAAAACAAACAAGAATGGAATACCTATATTGATGATATAAAAAATATTTTTAATTTAAAAACCATGGATAGGTATTATCAATTTTTTCCAAGAATAATTACCTCCCAAATTCAACAGACGTATGAAATTGATGACAAAAATAATTTATCTAAGTATGTTAAAGAGTTATTTGAAAATTCTAACTTCATGAATAATCAAACGGTGAATGACATATTCGAGTTAATTCTATACAAATTTAAACTCCCCAGAGAATGAAATCAAACATGCTAAAGATTTTTATAGGTTACGATAATCGTGAAAAAATAGCATTTCACGTATTATCCCAAAGTATTATTGAAAATTCTTCAATTCCGGTAACGATTACTCCAATTAAACTTGAAAATTTAAGAAAATTTTATAGAAGAAAAAAAGGAAAGAAAGATAGCACAGAGTTTTCCATATCAAGATTTTTAACTCCTTATCTTTCAAACTATGAGGGTTATAGCCTATTTTTAGATTGTGATTTTATTGTACGCGGAGATATTGCGGAGTTATTCAAAATAATTAAAAAGTCTCCATCAAAGACTATTTGGTGTGTTAAACACAGACATATACCGTCAGAGACTAAAAAATTTTTAGGTGAAAAGCAGTTGCAGTATGGACGTAAGAATTGGTCTAGTTTTGTAATTTATAATAATAAAAAGTGCAAAAGACTAACACCAAAATTTATTGCAAAAGCAAACGGTTTATATCTTCATCAGTTTAGATGGTTAAATGATAGTGATATCGCCTCTCTACCTAAGGAATGGAATATATTATGTGGTTATCAAAAAATTCCAATAAACTTTAAGGCCCTTCATTTTACAAAAGGGGGACCATAC
>Ga0169931_10010090_pt1 | contig 13497 bp, 12 predicted proteins | sample Kivu_15m_20L_FD_129675 | JGI IMG/M metagenome (GOLD analysis project Ga0169931, IMG submission 129675) | Freshwater microbial communities from Lake Kivu, Western Province, Rwanda to study Microbial Dark Matter (Phase II) - Kivu_15m_20L... | ecosystem: Environmental > Aquatic > Freshwater > Lake...
GAAGTTGAACCCGAGCTCGAGGACATCGTTCGCAAGTCATTGACTCGCCGCCTGGAGGATCGCTTCCAGTCAGCGACCGACATGCAGGATGCCCTCGCGCATTACCTTTTCTCGCGTGGATTGAAGATGATCCAGCGCGACATCGCCGAGCTCGTGCGCAAGTGCGCCGATGATTCTCTCACGGTTTCCGGCGTGACCCGTCAGAAGCAGGTGAGCGTCGTGGACACGATGCTGCAAGAGGAGATCCGCGCGTTCACGTCGATGGATTTCGACGACGATGGCGCCTCGGGCTCAGCCGATGCCGGACGTCCGAGCGGCGATTTCATCGATCCACGAAGCTGGGCCGACGACGACGATGCGGGACGCAAGGCCGGCGGACGCCGTTCCATGGCAGGTCCTGCCGTGGGTGGACCCGCCGCAGCGGGCGCCTCTGCACCGCAAGCGGCTCCAGCACAGGCTGTGGCACGTCCCTCACAGGCTGTGGCACGTCCCTCACAGGCTGTGGCAAGGCCCGCTCCCGTCGAGGAGCCGATCCCAGCCCAGATACACCTGTCCCCGGTGCCGGCGCCTTCGGCCGCGCAGGCTCAAGCCTCGCAGCCCGCCCTTGCGGCCGCCGTCGCTGCTGCGCCGACGGCCATGAGCGGCACCGCCAAGGGCATCGTCATCGCCGTCGTTTCAACGGTTCTGGTTGCTGCCGGTGCGGTGGTGTTCCTGTTGACGCGCGGCCGGTAGCGACTCAGACGAGCGCTTTTTCGACCATCGCCTCGAGCTTGGGACGGGGAACGGCCCCAACCAGCTGTCCAACGACCTGGCCGCCCTTGAAGATGAGCAGCGTCGGGATCGAGCGAATATCGAACTGGCTGGCGACGCCCGGGTTGGCATCGATGTCCAGCTTGCCCACGGCGACCTTGCCCTTGTACTGGTCGGCCAGGGCTTCCACGTGAGGCGCGATGGCCCGGCAAGGCGCGCACCAGACCGCCCAGAAGTCCACCAGGACCGGTTTGTCCGATTGCAGGACCTGGCTCTGGAAGTTGTCGTCGTTCAACTCAAGTACGTTTGCGCTTGCCATGGGAATTGTACCTTTATCATAAAACGCCGTCACTGAAAGGCGTGTTCTGTTCAGATTCCGCATCCGTCTTTTGGTTACCGAAATCGGAGAATGCTAAGTTTCCCTGTCCCCGATCTTCGGCTGAGGCGTCGCGTCATCATGAACATCCGCGTTTTCGTTTCCCAAACCACCATCGACAACTGGGTGCTGACCGATCAGGTCGAGCTGGCCGGCGACGTCGTCTCGATCAAGCCGAGCAGCATTCGGTTGAAGCTGCGGGCTGCGTCGTACTTCCGCAGCGTGGCCGGTGGTTCGGTCGATTCGCAGGACATCATCGGTCGTGTCAAGGACGAGGCCGAGATCGCAGAGCTTGGTGGAGAGGCGTACATGAGCTCAGTCGTGATCGGCGATGCGGCCTACGACGTCGAGCCTGGCTTCGTCGCAAGCCCGATTGGCACCGAGGGCGCGCGCGCCGTTCTTTCGGCGCTGAGTCTGATGCGGCACTAGTTGCCCATGAATCCCGCAGCACTCGCACTCGCACAGATCGGAGCCTACGGGCTTGCATCTGGTTTGTACCTGGGACTTTTCCTGGGTGGTGGGCAGCGCCTTGCCGGCTGGGCCTGTTTTCTATTCCTGCTGGGATTCGCAGCACACCTCGGCGACATCGGCATCGGCTGCTTCGACGCGCGCCACCCATTGTCGTCCACCTCCGAGGCGCTGTCCTTTGTGGGATGGTTGCTCGCGGGTGGCTTTCTGCTTGCGTCGCTGCGCAACCGATTGGCGACCACGGGTGCATTCGCAGCACCGACGGTCCTCGTCTTCGTGTTGCTCGCCCGGGTGCTACCCGACTCGGGCGCTCGTGCGGGCGGCAGTGGCCTCGCGACCATTCACATTCTGTTGTCGACTGCGGGCGAGGCCTTGTTTGCGCTCGCCGCCGTACTCGCGCTCATCTACATCGTTCAGGAGCGCCGGCTCAAGCGTAAGGACTTCACCGGTCTGCGCGATGGTGCGGCACCGCTTGAAACGCTGGATCGTCTATCGCGGCTTTGTGTCTTGATTGGCTTTCCCATCTTCACCCTCGCCATCACGACCGGCGCAGTGCTGGTCGCACGGCTCGGCCTTTTGCGCAGCGGAAAGGATATTCGCGCGGAATACCTGTTCGCGGTGGTCTCCTGGTTCGCGTACGGCGCGCTCATCATCGCGCGGCGAAGCGCCGGATGGCAGGGCCGTCGCGCAGCCTGGTTGACGGTGAGTGGATTCGCGGCGGCGCTCCTGGTTTTGGTCGGCTATTTCCTGCGCCGGTTGTCGTAATCGCCATGACGAACGCCCTGGAATTCGTGATTCTTGGTTTGTCGCATCGAACGGCGCCGCTCGACGTCCGCGAGCAACTGGCGGTGTCGCCCGACGAGCTGGCCGAACGCCTGCGGCTGCTTCGAGAGCTGCCCGGCATCGCCGAGACGGCGCTCCTGTCCACCTGCAATCGGGTTGAGATCTACGCGGCCGTGAGCGATCGTGCAGCGGCGTTCACTGCGTTGCAGGGGCATCTCAACACCCAGGTGGCGCCCATCGCAGGCGATCGGGATGTCCATCATCTCATCGAGCCGCATCTGTACAGACGTCATGGCCGTGCTGCGATTCATCACCTCTTTCGTGTGGCCGCGAGCCTCGATTCGATGGTGGTGGGCGAGCCGCAGATCCTGGGTCAGGTCAAGGATGCCTTTAAAAACGGTGCGGACGCCGGGACCACGGGTCCCACGCTCGACAGCTGCTTTGCGCGCGCGTTTCGTGTGGCCCGCCGTATTCGTCGTGAGACGGGGATCGGGACGCAACCGGTCTCCGTCAGCTCCGTCGCAGTCGATCTGGTTCGTCGCGTGTTCGCGGGCTTCGCCGGGCGCAAGGTGCTGGTGATTGGCGCGGGCGAGATGTCGGCCCTGGCCGCGCGCTCGATGGCCAGTGAAGGGGCCTCGATCGTGGTCACCAACCGAACTCGCGCGCGCGCCGAGGCGCTGGCGCAGGAGCACGGCTTTGGCGTGGCGGACTTCGGCGAGCTGGAGAAGGCCCTGGCGGCGACCGATGTCGTCATCACCTCCACCGGCGCTCGCCAGCCCATCCTGGATCGCGCCCGCCTGCAGCGGGTACAGCGCGCGCGCCGCTTTGCGCCCATCGTCATCGTCGACATCGCCGTGCCACGCGACGTTGAACCCGCCGCATCCGAGATCGAGGGCGTGTTCCTGTGGGACATCGACGATCTGCAGAAGGAGACGGCCTCGCATCTTGAAGGCCGCATGCGGGAAGCCGAGCAGGCCGAGAACGTCGTTGAGGAAGAGGTGGTACGCTTCCTCGGGACCGTGCGCGGTCAGGCCGTCGGCCCCACCATCAAGGCGCTGCGGGAACGCTTCTCCGAGCTTGGCCGTTCACATGCCGAGCGCGCGCGCTCGCGCGCCGGAATCACGGACCCCAAGGTCGCTGTCGAGTTTGATCGCATGGCCGACGCGCTCATCAACGAGCTCTTGCATGCGCCTCAGGTTGCGCTGAAAAAAGCGGCGGCGGTCGACGACGCGGATGTGCTCGCCGGAGCCGTGCAACGGCTGTTTGATCTCCCCATTGCGGCCGAGGCACAAGTTGAATCGGATGACGACGCCGACGATGCCGATGATGACGAGGTGAAAAAGAACCCGTGAAACGCATTGCGATTGGTACCCGCGGCAGTCCACTGGCGCTATGGCAGGCCCGATACGTCGCCGGCTTGATTCGAGAGAAGCACCCCGGCATCGAGATCGTGGAGACGATCATCGTGACAAGCGGTGACAAGTTTCAAGGCAAGACCGCCGCCGAGATCTCTGCGGGCGGCAAGGAAGTCTGGGTCAAGGAGATCGAGGAAGCGCTGCTCTCGGGCGCAGTGGATCTCGCGGTGCACAGCCTCAAGGACGTGCCGGCGTACTTGCCCGAGGGACTCGTGCTCGGGGCCTATCCACGGCGCGCCGATCCGCGTGATGCGCTTGTCGGGGCGTCGTCCCTGGCGGCGCTGCGGCCGGGTGCGCGTGTGGGGACCACCAGTGTCCGGCGCATTTGCCAGTTGCGGGCAATCCGACCCGACCTTGAGTTTCATCCGCTGCGCGGCAACGTCGAGACTCGGCTTCGTCGGGTCGACGAGGGCGTCGTGGACGCCGCGATTCTCGCGTGTGCCGGTCTCGATCGCCTCGGCTTTTCGGACCGCATTGGCGCCCGCCTCGGTCTTGACGAGGTGTTGCCCGCGGTGGGACAGGGCTCGCTCGCCATCGAGATCCGCCGCGACGATCCCGAGCGTCAGGCGCTCTGCGCCTGGTTGAACGATGCCGACACCGCCTGCGCGATCACCGCCGAACGGGCCTTGCTCGCCGCCCTTGGTGGGTCGTGCCAGACCCCGATCGCGGGCCACGCCTGGCTGCAAGACGGACAGCTTCAGGTTCACGGGGTCGTGGGAGAGCTGAGCGGAGGCCGCCTGCAGCGGCAGAGCGCGACCGGCGCGTCGGCAGACGCCGCAAAGCTTGGCGAGCTCGTCGCCAGTCGCCTGAGCCTGGCCTAAGACGCCGATTTTGTTGGCGGGCGTCGGCGAATACGACAAGAATTTTGCGCGCAAACTACATGTAGGATAAAGTGTGTTTTATCCTGCTCGAAGTGCAATGCCCAGGTTGAACCCATCAATCGTGTCGTCCCGGCTCAAGCCGAGCGGCAGAAATTCCGATCATCTCTCCCTGCAGATCTTCCAACTCCACGAGATCTGGGGGTTTTGTAAGGAGCCTCGCGTTTTGTCCACAACCCTGAATTCCATCCACATGAGAATCGCCGTCCGTGCAGCGCTTTGCGTTGCGACGCTGGTCAGCCTTGTGGGTTGTGCCCACAAGGCGCCTGCCGAAAACCAGGACGAGATGCAGCGCTCGATGGCAACGCTGCGGGCGCAAAACGCGGCCTACCTGAAGAAGATCTCCGAGCTCGAGAATGAGGTCTTCATTTTGCAGGATCGCGTGGAGACCACGGAGGTGGCTGCACAGCGCGTGGGTGCGCCGGCCTTGCCGAGCGTCACGCTCACGCCGGCCGCCAACGACGACAGTCATGCACCGGTCGCAGGTGGCGCGCTCTACAACACCGAGATCGTGACCGACCCGGACGGGCCGGTGACGATTGAATACACCGGAGACGCCGCCAACAAGCACGAGGCGCGTCCTGTGTTGCGTTTGGTCGGTGACCGGGGCGGCGTCAGCGTGGGCGCCCCCGAAGAAGTTTCGCCCGTCGCACCCGTTGCGCGTCCTGCGGCGCAGCGCGCGCCTGCTGCCGAGGTGGCTGTGGTGTCGGTGGAGAAGCGTGGTACGAATGCGGTCGCCAGTGGGAAGAGCCCGGCGCTTGAACTGTACCGCACCTCGCTTGATGGCCTCACGGCTGGGACCCACGCCGAGGCGGCCTCGAACTTTCGTGAGTTCCTTCGGCGCTATCCAACGCACGACTACGCCGACAACGCGCAGTACTGGCTTGGCGAGTGCTACTACGATCTGAAAGACTACGCGACGGCGGTTCGTGAGTTCCGTCGTGTCGTTGAAAAGCACGCTTCCGGCAACAAGGTCCCGGATGCCCTGCTCAAGATTGGGTTCTCCTATCTTGCGCTCGGTGAAAACGGCGCGGGTCGCCGTTCGTTGCAAGAGCTTGTTCGTACATTCCCCCAACATCCAACCGCACGCCTGGCGGGCGAGCGATTGGCCACGCTGTCGGTTGAGTCGTCCCCGGCCCCCGGCACAAAAACCGCTTCCGTCGCTGCGTCCAAGGAGGTCCCGTGAAAAGCCCCAGGTTGTTCAACTCTCGTATGCTGGCCCTCCTGGCCGTTGGCGCAATGCCGACCGTTGCGCTCGCCCAGGGCGGCGCCGGTAAAAAGGTGGTCGCCGACGTGAAGGCGATGGCAGACAACGCGGCCGAAGCGCCGTTGCCGGATGTCGACGCGGTCGAAAAAGGCCAGAATCCGCCTGCCTCGGTCTCGTTCCGTCCGCTCGATCGCCGCAAGATGGGGGAGAGCGGGGCCGACGCAGGCAACGGCGCACAGGGCCGCTCGGCGCAGGCCTCGGGCACAGATGCGGCCGAGGGCCTCAACCGTCCCACACAAGTCAGCCGCATCGTCCCATCTGCGCAGGGTGATGATTCGAGCCTGGAGGAATTTACCGAGGGTCAACCCGCGGCGCCCGTGCAGGTCCCCGAGTTGCACACGGTCGCAGCAGGCGACACGCTGTGGACACTCTGCAAGACCTTCTACAATGATCCGTGGTCGTGGCCGCAGCTCTGGTCGCTCAATCCCCTGGTGACGAATCCACACTGGATCTTTCCCGGCGATGTGTTGCGATTGAAGGCCGCAGAGGGCGACGGCAACACTGCAGTCGCGCAGCAGGAGGATCCGATCGCGGCCGAACGTCCTGGCCTCTCCCGATCGAACTCGAACGCATCATCAAGTGAGACCTCGATCGTTGTGGGACAGATCGGCTTTCTCGATACCGGTGATCTCAAGCATTCAGCCAAGGTCACGGGCTCGCGCGAAGAGAAGATCATGCTCTCGCAGGGCGATCAGGCCTATCTTTCCTTTCCGAAGGAGAGGCCACTCGTCGCAGGCGAGCGCTATTCGGTCTTTCAGGTTGAGACCGACCGGCCTGTCCTCGATCCCACGACGCAGAAACCGGTGGGTTATATCGTCAAGGTCTACGGCGATATCCTGGTTGAGCAAATCGCAGACGAGAAGACGGGTCGAGGAACACTCGGCCAGGTCACCGATCCGGTCGAGCGCGGCTTCTTTATCAGCGACCGCGTGAAGCCCTTCAAGCGGGTGGACGTGCGACCGAGCAACGTGAACCTGCAGGCCAACGTGATCGCCTCGTTCACGCCCACCAACCTGCTGTCGGCCGCGAACTTTGTGGTCATCTCGCGGGGGGCGCAGGATGGGATCGAGGTTGGCAACCGGACCTATGTGATCCGGCGTGGTGACGGCTATGCCCGCCTGATGGAAGGCTGGGAGGAATCCGATTCGACCTATCCCAAGGAAGTGGTCGCAGAGCTCGTGGTGATCGACGTGAAGGAGAAGATGTCGGTCGCCTGGATCACCCGCTCGACCAAGGAGATTCGGGTCGGCGAGGTCACCGAGATGCGCAAGGGTTACTAGCCCGGCGTCCCAATCGACCGCGCTTCAAGGCCGGTAAGCGGCTGATATTACGGCCAAAACAGGGGCCTACCTTGACCCCATCGCAAAGCGGCGGTATTTGCTTCGACCACCGATGGTCGGGACTTTTCGAGCAACCAGCGACGTTTCGGGACCGAAATCCCACGCGATGCCCGCATCGATTCCGGCCCCCGTGCAGCGCGACGACGCCCGCTTTCCGCGCATCCTTCAGGCTCTCCGTCGTTCGCCAAAAACCCTGTGGTTCTGGGGGGATAGACTTCCAGATCCCGACGCCTCCGGGCCAGCCCCGGTCGCTATCGTCGGCTCTCGAAAGGCCTCCGGGTCCGGTTGTGGCACGGCGCGAACGATGGCCGCAACGCTCGCCTGGGCCGGTCACGCTGTTGTCTCGGGCGGCGCGTTCGGCATCGATGCTGCGGCCCATGAAGGTGCACTCGATGCGCAGGCAGCGCCGACCTTCGCGTTTCTCGGCTGTGGCATTGATGTTGTCTATCCCGACCGTCACGCGGCCTTGTTTGCCCGCATTCGCCGCTCTGGCTGCCTGATCTCGGAATTTGGGCCGGGCGTGGCGCCCCGCAAACAGCAGTTTCCGGCCAGAAACCGCCTGATCGCGGGCCTCGCGCGCGCCGTGGTTGTGGTCGAGGCTGCCCCGCGCTCCGGGGCGCTTGGCACCGCAACCCTGGCCCGACGGATGGGCCGCATCGTCCTCGCCGTGCCCGGGAGCCCCGGGACAGATGCCCTTGTTCGTGCGGGACACGCCGTGGCGGTGCAGGACGCAAAGGATGTACAGGATGCGCTCGCCGGTCGTCTCGCGCCGGCATTGATATCGACTGAGACTGTCGCGGAGCGGGCCATGCGGTTCTCTCCGCAGCTTGGGGCCCTGGTCGCAGCAGTTGCACAGGGATATGCCAATCCGGCCGCACTCGCCCTGGTCTTGGCGATGCCGGTTTCGGAGGTGTTGGCGCTTCTCATGGTGGCCGAGCTCGAAGGGTTTATCCTTCGCGGCCCCCTGAACCATTACGAGGTTGGCCGTGGCCACTAAAAAATCTGCAAGCAAGAACCCATCGGACACCGCCGCTGTTGAGGCTGAAGCCGAAACGGAAACCAAGCCAGCGGCCAAGTCGGCTGCCAAGTCGGCTGCAAAATCGGCAACCAAGTCGGCAACCAGGTCGGCTGCAAAGCCGGAAGCAAAACCGGCAGCGAAGAAGAAGACCGGCGCAGCCAAGGCCAAGAATCAGATTGAGCTCGACGACGAGCCGCCACTTGACGATCTGGGCGAGGAAGAGGAAGGCGGAGACGAGGCCGAAGAAAAGGTTGCCGGTGCCAAGCCGCGCAAGCGCTCCGGGGCGCTGGTCATCGTCGAGTCGCCCGCCAAGGCGAACACCATCAAGCGTTATCTCGGTGCCGGATATGTGGTGAAGGCCTCGGTTGGGCACGTGAAAGATCTGCCCAAGAAGTCGATCGGCGTGAACGTCGAAAAGCAGTTCACCCCCGAGTACGTCGTCATCGACGGCAAGACCAAGGTGCTGTCCGAGATCAAGGCGGCGGCCAAGAAGGTCGAGCGCGTGTTTCTGGCGCCGGACCCTGATCGCGAAGGAGAGGCCATCGCGTGGCATATCGCGGAGGAGATTCGCGGCGCCAACGACAACATCCAGCGGGTGTTGTTCAACGAAATCACCAAGCGCGGCATCACCGAGGCCATGGGCAAGCCGATGGAGCTCGACATTCACAAGTTCGAGTCGCAGCAGGCGCGCCGCATCCTTGATCGCCTCGTCGGATACCAGATAAGCCCTGTGCTCTGGACCAAGGTCAAGCGTGGCCTGTCGGCTGGCCGCGTGCAGTCCGTTGCCGTTCGCCTCGTCGTCGAGCGCGAGAACGAGATCAAGGCCTTCGTTCCCGAGGAATACTGGACCATCGATGTGGACGTGCAGGGCCACTCGCCGCCGCCATTCGTCGCACGCGCCGTGCGCTACAAGGGCGAAAAGCTCGAGATTCACGAGGAAGGCCTGGCCCGCGAGGTCGAGGCTGTCGTGAAATCCTCGGCGCTCAAGGTCTCGACCATCGAGCGCAAGGAGCGTCGCAAGAACCCACCTGCGCCCTTCATTACCTCGAAGCTGCAGCAGGAAGCCTCGAGCAAGCTGCGGTTTTCACCGAAGAAGACCATGGCGCTGGCGCAGCGCCTTTACGAAGGCATTGAGCTTGGTGCCGAGGGCCCAACTGGTCTCATCACGTACATGCGTACGGACTCGACGCGTCTGTCCGATGACGCGGTCGCCGATGTGCGACAGTACATCGTCGCACGCTACGGAGAGCGTTCGCTGCCGGAGAAGCCGAACACCTTCCGCACGAAGAAGAGCGCCCAGGACGCCCACGAGGCGATTCGTCCCACGGCCACCAAGTACGATCCAGAATCGGTGCGACGTCTCGTTGCCGAAGGTGGTAAGGGCGGCCGCGACGAGCGCGAGACCGAGGATCTGATGAAGCTCTACAGCCTCATCTGGAACCGCTTCATCGCGTGTCAGATGGTGCCTGCGGTCTTCGATCAAACCGCGATTGAGATCGAGGCGGGGACGGTGGGTCTCCGCGCGACCGGTCAGATCTTGAAGTTCCCGGGCTTCCTTGAGGTCTACAACGAGACGGTGGAAGACGCCGCGGTGGACGAGGACGCCGAGGGCCGTCTGCCCGATCTGCAAGAGGGCGAGTCGATTCAGCTCATCGCTGCACGCCCGGAACAACACTTCACCCAGCCGCCCCCACGTTTCTCCGAGGCCACCCTGGTCAAGGAGCTGGAAGAAAAGGGCATCGGCCGTCCGTCGACCTACGCTGCGATCCTCTCGACCGTGCAAGATCGCGGTTACGTCGAGCGCAAGGAAGGCCGTCTGTACCCGACGGAGCTCGGCGTGATGGTCAACAGCCTGCTCGTCAAGAGCTTCCCCGAAATCGTCTCGACCGAGTTCACCTCGCAGCTCGAAGAGCAGCTCGACAAGGTGGAAGAAGGCTCGGCCGACTGGGTCAAGCTCCTGTCCACCTTCTACAAGACCTTCTCCGAGGATGTCGCCAAGGCGCAGGTCGAGATGCGCAACATCAAGCGCGAGGAGATCCCGACGGATCACGTCTGTGAGAAGTGCGGCAAGCCCATGGTCATCAAGTGGGGCCGCAACGGACACTTCCTCGCGTGCACGGGTTACCCCGAGTGCAAGAACACGAAGGAATACGAGCGTAATACGGATGGCTCGATCAAGATCGTCGAGACCACGCGGGCCTCGGATGAAAAATGCCCGGCCTGCCAGAGCGACATGGTGATTCGCCGTGGCCGCTTCGGTGAGTTCCTCGCCTGCTCCAAGTACCCCGAGTGCAAGACCACCAAGCCCATCTCGCTTGGCGTCGCGTGTCCGCGCGAGGGTTGCGGAGGCTTTCTCACGCAGAAGCGTTCGAAGCGCGGCAAGATCTTCTATGGCTGTGCGAACTACGCCAGCAAGAACTGCGAGTTCGTGCTCTGGGATCGCCCACTGGCCAAGCCCTGTCCGCAATGCGCCTCGCCGTACATCATCGAAAAGGTCAGCAAATCCGGGACGCGGGTGCGCTGTCCGAATCCGGCCTGCGGCTACACCGCCGACGCCAACGACGCGAACGACGAAGGCAACAACGGCGGCGCTGCCGCGGCGAGCTAGCCTCGGGTCCCGCGAACGGGTGTGTGGCCGCGCAGCACGGGCGCAGCCGTTGGGTTGGTGTGGCTGGTTGGCCTGAAAAGAGGCTCCTGGGCCCTGCGTGCGGTGGAGATTCGACAGTCTTCACGTTCACCAACGATCGATGTGGCCGCGATCGTCAGGGATTCACCAGATCGCGTCGGCACGACGCTTGCTCAAACCCCGGGCATGCGAAAAATCATCCCGAACGTTCTTGCGGTCGCCATCGCGGCCTTCACGCTCACCGTTGCACCCCAGTGGGTCAATGCACAATCACTCGTACCGGCGACCCCCGCGGCTCTTCAAGGTGAGGAGGAGGCGCCTCGCCTGACCGAGACCGAGCCTGGTTACCGGCTGCAGATCGCGGCTGTTGATCTCGCGGCGTTCTCGCTCATGGTGAGCGGGGGCCTTATCGACCACCATCCGACGGGTTTGTTTCTGGTCCTTGGCGGTGTGGCAACCTATGCGCTGGGCTCACCGGTGTTGCAATTTATGCACGGCCGGACCAAGGCGAGTGCCGCGAGTTTACTGTTGCGTACTGGAGTCCCTGCGCTGTTGGGGACGCTGGCTCACCATCGCGCGAGTGGCTGTGATGCAGACAATAGCGCATGGGGTCCAGATTTCTGCCAACTCGACGCTCTTGTCGAGGGCGTACTTATTGGGATGGTGGCAGCATCGGTTGTCGATATCGCGTTTTTGGCCGGACCACGTGAAGTCGAACGGACCCCTGCGCGAGCGTCGAACAAGCCTGAGCTGAGCGGCTTCGCGCTGGTCCCCTCAAACAACGGCGGCAGCGTGTTGCTGTCGGGGAGGTTCTAATGCGTCGCCTTCAGTTGAACATTCTGGCGGTGGCCATGGCGGCCTTCACGCTCACCGTTGCACCCCGGTGGGTCAATGCGCAATCACTGGTCCCGGCGACGCACCAATCGACGTCCTCTCAAGGTGAACCAGAGCCGTCGCGCGTCGTCGAAACCGAGCCGGGATACCGGCTGCAGCTCATGGCGGTTGATTTGAGTTCTGTTGCGATAATGATGGGAGGGCTGGCCGTAAAGAGTCCGGGCATCGCATTTCTCGGAAGCTTCGCGACTTACGTGGTGGGCCCATCCGTGTTGCATTCCTCTCACGGTCGTGACGACGCGGCGGGTTCAAGCATCTTGCTTCGCCTCGGACTTCCCATGGTGGGATTCGCCATCTCCAGCTACGCCGCGAGGGATTGTGATTCCGGGTGCGACGAAGGTGGATTATTCGGCGGCAGCGATCCTTGTCAGTTCGACAGAGCCGCCCTCGGAGGCCTGCTCGGCTTGGCAGGAGCGTTGTTTGTCGACTATTACAAGCTCGCCGGGCCGCGCGAAGTCGAAAAAACGCCCGCACGAGTCTCGAACAAGCCCGCATTGAGTGGCCTTGCGCTGGTCCCATCAGACAACGGCGGCAGCATGTTGCTGTCGGGGAGGTTCTAATGCGTCGCCTTCAGTTGAACATTCTTGCGGTGGCCATCGCGGCCTTCACGCTCACCGTTGCACCCCGGTGGGTCAATGCGCAATCACTGGTTCCGGCGACTCCGACGGCTGCTCAAGGTGAGGATAAGCCGCCTCGCCTGACCGAGATCGAGCCTGGTTACCGGCTGCAGATCTTGGCGGTTGATCTCGCGGCGTTATCGCTCATGGTGAGCGGGGACCGTATCGACCACGAGGCGAGGGGATTGTTTCTGGTCCTTGGCGGTGCGGCTACCCATGCGCTGGGTTCACCGGTGTTGCACTTTATGCACGGCCGGACCAAGGCGAGTGGCGCGAGTCTACTGTTGCGCGCTGGAGTCCCTGCGCTGTTCGGGACGCTGGCTTTCCGTCGCGCGAGTGGCTGTGATGAAGACAATATGCCCTGGGATTCAGATATCTGCCAATTCAACGCTGGTGTCGTAGGCGGATTAATTGGGATGTTGGCAGCATCGGTTGTCGATATCGCCTTTTTGGCCGGGCCGCGTGAAGTCGAACGCGCCCCTGCGAGAGCGTCGAACAAGCCCATGCTGAATGGCCTCGCCTTGGTCCCGTCCGACAACGGCGGCACCATGATGCTGTCAGGACGATTCTAGTCGGTCGCCTTCGGTCAAACATTCTGGCGGTGCCGTTGGACACCGATTGGGGCGCCCTCTGCTGACGGGCGCCCTCGCAATTTCGCACGGACCCCTGCGCGAGCGACGAACAAGCCAGCGCTCAGCCGCTTCGCGCTGGTCCCGTCAAACAACGACGGCAGCATGTGCAGCGCAGGGCACGTGTTGGGTTGGTGTGGTCGGTTGGTGTGGGGCCATGCTTTTCTGTTGCGGGAGCGGTAGCTTTCCAACGATGAGGGCTCCCCGGAGGGCGATATCGCGGCGGATCGTCAGGGATTCACCAGATCGCGTCGGCACGAGGCTTGCTCAAACCCCGGGCATGCGAAAAATCATCCCGAACATTCTTGCGGTCGCCATGGCGGCCTTCACGTTCACCGTTGCGCCCCGGTGGGTCCATGCGCAGACGATGTTTTCGGAAATCGAGAACAACGAAGTGTTTCAAGGTGAGCAAGAGATCGGCGTGGCTTCTGGCAGA
>Ga0169931_10010091_pt1 | contig 13496 bp, 12 predicted proteins | sample Kivu_15m_20L_FD_129675 | JGI IMG/M metagenome (GOLD analysis project Ga0169931, IMG submission 129675) | Freshwater microbial communities from Lake Kivu, Western Province, Rwanda to study Microbial Dark Matter (Phase II) - Kivu_15m_20L... | ecosystem: Environmental > Aquatic > Freshwater > Lake...
CCGGCCGGGTTTGCCGCCCCGCCCCGAGGAAGAGGCCGCCCACATCGAGGCGGCGTACGCCGCGGCCTTCCAGGGGCGCGATCTGCCTGAAGGTCAGAGTGCAGGTCAGAGTGAAGGCGACGGGTAAGAGACCTAAGGGCTGCAACGACCACGGGAGACCGCCCGGCATCAGCTGTGCGATGTCAGGATCGACCCATGCCTGAACCGGACCGTGCTGGTCATACGTTTCACAAAGGCCTGAGGCTGGCGATAGCAGACCCGTGAGCGGCCCTCTTCTTACGCCTCAGCCTTAAGAACGCCGCGACGGATCTGGTCAGCCTCGATGCTCTCAAAGAGGGCCCGGAAGTTACCTTCCCCGAAGCCCTCATTGCCCTTGCGCTGGATGAGCTCGAAGAAGATCGGGCCGATCTGATTGGCGGTGAAGATCTGCAGCAAAAGGCCCTGCCCGCGCGTCGGCGCGCCATCGATCAGGATCTGGTTCCTGTGCAGGCGCGCCACATCCTCCTCGTGCGGACCAATGCGCTGTCCGATGCCCTCATAATAGGTGTCAGGCGCGCTCTGGAACGGGATGCCCCGCGCGCGCAGCTGTTCGACCGAACGGTAGATGTCGTCCGTCCCCAGGGCGATGTGCTGGATGCCCTCGCCGTTATAATCGCGCAGGAACTCCTCGATCTGGCTCTTGTCATCGCGCGATTCATTGAGCGGGATGCGGATCTTACCGCACGGGCTGGTCATCGCTTTGGACAGAAGGCCGGTCTGGCGTCCCTCGATGTCAAAGTAGCGTATTTCGCGGAAATTGAAGATGCGCTCATAATAGTCAGCCCACCTGGCCATGTTGCCGCGATGGAGGTTGTGGGTGAGGTGATCGAGATAGGTCAGCCCCACTGAACTGGCCGCCTCGTCGGCCCCCGGTATGGGACGAAAATCCACGTCATAGATCCCATGCGCGCCGTAGCGGTCGACCAGGTAGATATAGGCCCCGCCAATGGCCTGGATGGCGGGAATGTTGAGCTCCATGGGACCAACCGTGGTGAAGGCGGGCTCGGCGCCGCGACGCAGGGCTTCGGCATAGGCCCGGGCGGCGTCCTTGACGCGGAAGGCCATGGCGTTGGCGCCGGCGCCGTGCACGCCGCGGAAGGCGGCTGGCTGGCCGGAGGGCTCCATGTTGAGAATGAAATTGATGTCGCCCTGCTTGTAGCGCACGACATTCTTGGAGCGGTGGCGGGAGACGGCGGTGAAGCCGAACGTCTCGAAGAGCTTCGCCAGGCTGTGGGGGTTGGGCGAGGTGTATTCGACAAACTCAAAGCCATCCGTGCCGAGCGGGTTGTCAAACAGGTCAGCCATCTGCGCCTCCGGCGGTATGATCAGGGCAATGATGCACATATAGAGCGCAAGGCCGGGCAAACCCAGCGCTTCGCCCGGCCTTTTATGGCCGGCTCAGGCAAGACCCTTGCGCAGACACTGCGCTTCAGGAGCACTTTTGCCTCTCCACATACGCAACGTCCGCGGCGCGACGCCCGGCCGGGCGGGCGGGGGCGTTCAGCCGCGCGCCTCGCGGCGCTGGCGCATCGCACGCCAGCCATCCGAGATGAGGCGCCAGCCGACACAGCGCAGACGGCCGGCTAAGGTGTCGAACATCGGGTTTTGCGTCATCTCAGCTGGCGCGTGCGCCGGGCGCGTCGGGCGTGGTGTTCCCTGTGACGTCCAGACGGCGCAGGGTCAGCTGCTGTCCGTCACGCGTAGCCACGACCCTTATGGCCCCGACCTCCCTGATCTCCACAGGAGAAATGACGACCTGCATTTCCAAAATGAGCTGCCGCTCGCTGAGTTGCAGATCACCTGGACCCACCTCGGGCGCCTTCATATCGAGCGCCGCCCTCAGCGGATCGTCAGCGCCCGGAAGGAAGATCGCGACATCTACAGGCAGGCGCTGCTCATCCAGGGTCTGGGTCCAGATGATGATGACACAGAGTTTTGGCAAGGTGAAAGGGAGGGATGATTCAGCATGAAGACCACCTTTGTAGCATCCCACATAGGTCGTCTTGCCGCCAACCTCGTTACGTATGTCGTCACAGAAGATGACGTGTCCACTCAGCATCACGCACACCTTGCTGCTGTGGCGGGGGATTGGGCCGTCGAAAGAGAAGAGGTGATGGCCGTGAATGAGTTTGCCTTAGGGCCCTGCGGGCGGTGTGCGCGACTGACGCTCGCCTCCACCCTCGATGGCGCCACGACAATGTAGATCTCCGAGGCTGCGGGACGCGAGGCAGTTACGATCCCGAGCGGGGTATGCAGTTCACCCGTTTTGCGATCCCTCGCCTGAAGAATGAGCTCCAGGTCCAGCGCGTCGGCAATGTCGGCCATCGTATCGATTTGCCAGTTCGGCGGATCTGAGGAAAACCAGCGCGAGACTGTCGATTTGATATTGCCCGTGTCGGCCGCGAGCTGCTGCAGCTGATACCCGCTGGCGGTCTTGCGCGCCTGTATGACCGACAGGAAAAGGCTCTGGAAAGCCGCGCGCAGCATCTGCCGATCATGCATGCGCTCACGCGATTTCTGCCTGCGCCGACTGTTGTTAATAGGCATCGGCTGTTACTCCTGACATGTAATCTGACAGAGTTTCCCCTGTGATCGGGGCCTGACCCGGGAATTCGGCATCCCACAGTGCAATGGTCTGAGACGCGACGCTCTCTTAACGCGGGTGACGTCCGAGGGTATCACGATCGACCGGCAGGCAAAGCACGAGGCAGTCCCGGGCCATGAAACGACCGAACAGTCTCCAGCCGTTCGTCGGTTTCCTGACGCATAGCGCCCAGACCTCATGAAGGTTAGCCAGCTGCTCCCAGTCTGGCAGATCGCGCCTCTTGAGCTTTGGCGGTGGAACGCCCCTGCCAACACGCATGGCGTATCCGGCAAGGTAGCGATCCACGATCAGCCTTGCTTCATGAGGCGCAAAGCCAAAGCGGGTGTCCGCTCCATCCAGCATCCCCCAGATTTCGGCCGTCACAAACAACCTCCGCACGTGGCCATAGCGCTCGGCAGTGGGCATCCATTCCCGATACCCGGCGTTACCCAGACGGGTGAGTTGTGATCCAGTTGCGTTAGAAGTCAACTAAACTTCTCCCCCCAGGCGACCGAAACACGCAGGTCTTTCCTCGCCTTCACCTTTTTAGCTTAGCACGGGTGAGACTGACGCACGTGCGCCTGACGCCGGAACTCCCCCGTTTTTTATCAGGAAGCGCAGCATATTCAGGGTTTTGGAGTCCGGCCACATGGCTCCGGACACGTCCTGCGCGCGCCGGACGCAGGCGCGCTGGAAACGGGTGGCCCCCTGGCGCCGAGGCCGACGCGTCATAGCGTGATTGCAGCAGGCGGCGAAAACCTAATGGCGTGCGGGGCCGTTCAGCCGCGCGCCTCGCGGCGCTGGCGCATCGCACGCCAGCCATCCGAGATGAGGTGCCAGCCGACAAAGAGAAGAAGGCCCGCGGAGGCGGCGAACATCGGCTCCATGACGCTGTGGCCCGCCTCGCCGACGGCGTGGGCGATGACCCAGCCCAGCGGGGTGGTCAGGGAGGAGGCCGTGACGGCCAGAAGGCCCGCGACCGCCGGCCTCAGGCCGGCGCGCAGCGCCAGCGCCATGGCGACGACGCCCTCGGGCGCTTCGTGCAGGATGAGGCCGAACGAGGCCATCTGGCCCGAGCTCTCGCCATGCCAGAACACGGCCGTGTAGACGGCGCCATCGAGGGTTGAATGAAGGCCAAGGACGCCAAGGCTCAGCCAGGCGCCCAGCCGGGCTGCAGCCGCTGTGCGGTCTGCACGGGCCCGGAACACGAACTCGAGGCCAACGCCGAGGACGGCCCCGGCTATGAAAAAGGCGCGCGCGACATCCCCGGCCGCCAGCGCCTCGGGCGCAAGGTGGGTGAGGACCGAAAAGAGGATAAGACAGCCGCCGGCCATGCCGAGGAGATCGGTCACGCGGCGCGCCATCGTCGCCGCCAGAAGCGCGAAGGCGACACCGGCGACGCTGAGGGCGCCAGCGCCAAGGACAATGGCGGCTTCTGTTGCAGTCATGAGAGGGCGTTATATTATAACAGACCGCCTGACAAGCCATAGCGAGGCATGCCCGACCGCCCGCACCGGGGGTAGCTACGTCCTCAGCAGGTCATCGCATGGGGCGGCCGCCAGAGATGGCCGCCAGAGAGACCACCCAACCTGAAAAATTCTTCAGTTATTCACATGCGTTGATGGAGCTCTCCCTCAACACCCACACGCCTGCCCACATGTTGAAGATAAACAGACTTCAAAAACCTCCGCCCAGTTGCGGTGGGTAGCGCGTGGTTTCAGGCGGGTTCGAACAATCCCTCGGGGGAATTCTGGATCTCTCTGGCGTCTGACATCGGGACCAGAAGCGAGGCCTCCAGGGTCGCGGCCCATATGGATCGATGATCAGGCGGCTTCCCCGATCGGCCGTGCGCGGGCAATCCGTTCAGCATCTTTGGGTGAGTGCATGGCCTCCCAAACAACGACACGGCGCTCATCGTTCAGCCAGACGTCCGGGCTGTGGCTGAACACCCGAGCCAGGATCAGCGCCGTTGGCGCGGTGACAGCACGGCGAGCGTTGCACAGTTCATTGACGTGCTTGCGCTGGACCCCCATCGCCTCGGCCAGCGCGGTCTGTATCAGCGCCATGGGCCCCATGAACGCCTCGCCCAGGATGTCCCCGATCCGGATCGGGCGGCGTTTCGTCATGATCGTTGCATAGCCCTCAACTGTATGAATGGTCATCGCGATAGACGTTGCGGGGCGATGCGGCTTCTCTCTCAGATCGTAAAATCAATACCCTGCTCGCCCGTGGCGCCCACGACGCCTGCCGCGCGCAGCGCGTCAACGACCTGATCGGCGAGCTGGTCGGCCGAATGGCTGGCCGTATCGAGGCGCAGCTCCGGCGAGAGCGGCGGCTCATAGGGACTGTCGATGCCGGTAAAGTTGCGTATCTCCCCGGCGCGGGCGCGCCGGTAGAGGCCCTTGGGATCGCGCTTTTCAGCAAGGGCGAGGGGCGCATCCACGAAGATCTCGACGAACTCGCCCTTCTCCACAAGGGCGCGCACCATGTCGCGCTCAGCGCGGAAAGGAGAGATGAAGGAGGCGGTGACAATCAGACCCGCATCAACAAACAGGCGCGCCACCTCACCGATGCGGCGTATGTTTTCCACGCGGTCGGCGTCGGTGAACCCGAGGTCCCTGTTGAGGCCCTGGCGGATATTGTCGCCATCAAGGGCGTAGGTGTGCGCGCCCATGGCGGCGAGCCGGCGCTCGACGAGATTGGCGATGGTCGACTTGCCCGCGCCTGAGAGGCCCGTGAACCAGAGGATTGCAGGCCGGTGGCCCTTGATGAGGGAGCGTGACGGCTTGGCGACATCCATCGCCTGGCGATGAACATTGGTGGCGCGGCTTAAGGAAAAGGCGATCATGCCGGCGCCGGCCGTCTGATGGGTGAACCGGTCAATCAGGATGAAGGCGCCCGCCTCGCGGATGGTCTCATAGGGATCAAACACGATCGGCTGGGCGGTCGACAGGTTGCACAGGCCGATCTCATTGAGACCGAGGGACTGGCCGGGCGTGCGCTCCAGCGTGTTGATGTCGATCCTGTGGCGGATGCCGGTGACCGTCGCCTGGACCGTCTGCGAGCCGATCTTGAGCAGATAGGGCTGCCCGGTCGTCAGGGCGTCCTCATGCATCCAGAGGATGTTGGCGGCAAACTGGCTGGAGACCTCCGGACGCGCATCGGGGGGTGCGAACACATCCCCACGCGAGGCGTCGATCTCATCCTCGATGACCAGGGTGATGGCGTCCCCGGCCCTGGCGACATCGCGATCGCCATCGGCGGTGACGATCGCCTTCACCTTCGATATCTTGCCCGTGCGGGCCACCACCACCGGATCGCCCGGGCGGATGGCGCCGGACAGAAGCGTTCCGGAGAACCCCCGGAAATCAAGATTAGGGCGGTTGACCCACTGCACGGGCAGACGGAAGGGGGCGCCCGAGCGCTTGTCCTCGATCTCGACGCTCTCCAGGTGCTCCAGCAGCGTCGGGCCGACATGCCAGGCCATCGCCTCGGAGCGGGCGATGACATTCTCGCCCCTGAGGGCGGACATCGGGATGGGTGTGATGGAGGCAAAGCCCAGATGCTCGGCGATCTGCAGATAGGCTGCGACGATCTCATGAAAGCGGGCGCGGCTGTGCTCAACGAGGTCCATCTTGTTGACCGCCAGGACGAGGTGGCGGACGCCGAGCATGTTGGCGATATAGGTATGCCGCCGGGTCTGTGGCAGGACGCCCCGGCGCGCATCGATCAGGATGACAGCCAGATCCGCCGTCGAGGCGCCTGTGGCCATGTTGCGGGTATACTGTTCATGGCCAGGCGTATCGGCGACGATGAACTTGCGCTTATCGGTGGCGAAGAAGCGGTAGGCCACATCAATGGTGATGCCCTGCTCGCGCTCGGCCTCCAGTCCATCCAGCAGGAGGGCGAAGTCGATGTTCTCGCCCTGCGTGCCGTGACGCACCGAATCCTTTTTCAGCGCCGCCAGCTGATCCTCAAAAATCAGCTTGGTGTCGTAAAGCAGCCGGCCGATGAGGGTGGACTTGCCATCATCCACCGATCCGCAGGTGATGAAGCGCAGCACGCCCTTGTCGGCGGCGGCCAGTTCGCGCACGGACGGGCGCGGCCCCGGCTCGGGCCTGCGCAGCGGGGTGATGCTGGCGCTCATCAGAAATAGCCCTCGCGCTTCTTCTTCTCCATCGAGCCGCTCTCGTCATGATCGATGAGCCGGCCGGACCGCTCGGATGTGCGCGCCGTGAGCATCTCGGCGACGATGTCATCAAGACTGGCCGCATCGCTCTCGAGGGCGGCGGTCAGCGGATAGCAGCCCAGGGTGCGGAACCGGATCATGCGCATCTGCGGGGTCTCGCCCGGCTCAAGGGGCGTGCGGTCATCATCGACCATGAAGATCTGGTCATTGCGGATGACGCTGGGACGAAGCTTGCCAAAATAGAGCGGAACGATCGGGATCTCTTCCTCGGCGATGTAGGCCCAGATATCGAGTTCGGTCCAGTTGGAGATCGGAAAGACGCGGATCGATTCACCGCGGGCCTTGCGGGTATTGTAAAGGCTCCAGAGCTCCGGGCGCTGGTTCCTGGGGTCCCAGCCATGCTCGCTGTTGCGGAAGGAGAAGATGCGCTCCTTGGCACGGCTCTTTTCCTCGTCGCGTCGCGCGCCCCCGAAGGCGGCGTCAAAGCGGTAGCGGTCGAGCGCCTGGCGCAGGCTTTCTGTCTTCATGACCTGGGTGTGAAGGTTCGAGCCGGAGGCGTAAGGGTTGACGCCGCGCGCAAGGCCCTCCTGATTGATGTTGACGAGGAGATCGAGGCCCAGCTTCTTCATGATGAGATCGCGAAAGGCGATCATCTCGCGGAACTTCCAGGTCGTATCGATATGCAGGAAGGGGAAGGGCGGGCGCGAGGGCCAGAAGGCCTTGAGCGCCAGGTGCAGCATGACGGACGAATCCTTGCCGATCGAATAGAGCATGACCGGGTTCTCGAAGTTGGCCGCAACCTCCCGCAGGATGAAGATGCTCTCGGACTCAAGACGCTGCAGATGCGCCGGCAGGGGCCTGCGGCGCTGCGGGGGTGAGCGGAAACGGGCGGCGTAGGCGGACAGCTCCGCCTCAAGGGCGCGCCTGCCCGCAATGGCCCCTGCTTCCGTTTCTGACGGCGTCTCTGACGGGGACATCGCGCCTCAGTCTCCTTATCTACCTCACCGCCCCCTCCCGGGCACGGGTCTTCGCCCTCACAGGCCAACCGGGTGGCAGGCCAAGCTGGCGGCCGGCCAACCAGCCGGCAGGCCAGCCTGGCGCCGGGCTTTTGCGCGCCCTGCCCGGACGGCGCTGGTCCACAGCTGCCATACCATTTGGCGCCAGACCATCTGGCGCCAGGCTATCTGGCCTGCCCGGCGGAGCGGCCGTTCACCTATGCCTCACCCCTCTCAGGGTAAAGCCTATCCGGCTCAACACAGAGTCTATTCTGACTTAAGCCTGCCGGCCAGACACAGAGGCAGGCAGGCGCCGGCCGGAACAGTATGGACGCGCAGGGCTCCTGAAGGTGATACCGACAGGCAGAGGGCGGCTGGCGCAGGCAGATGGCAGGCGCTTTACAGGGAGAGGCTCATGACCCTTCGCGAACGCCTGAGGCCTGACGGGTGGAGGCTTGACTGGCGCAAGCTTGACTGGCGGAGGCTGGCGTCGTTGAAACCGCCCCCTCGCCTTATCCGCCCGATGAAGATCGCCGCAGGAGCGCTCGGGGCGCTTGTCGGCCTCTTTGTCCTTGCAGTTCTTATTATTCCCAACCTGATCCCGCAGGAGGTCTACCGCGCCGAGATCGAGAAGGCCGTGCGGGCCGCAACCGGGCGCGAGGTCAGCCTCACCGGGGCGATACGCGTGTCCGTCTTCCCGCGCATCGAGGCGCAGGCCGGTCCCGCCTCCATCAGCAATCCCGGCCCCTCCGGACCCGAGGCGGCTTCGGGGCCGTTTGGCGAGGAGCCCTTTGCGAGCATGAAGGAGCTGCGCGCCGCCATCAGCCTCTGGCCGCTTCTCTTTGGCGGGCGCATCGAGGTTGAAGAGTTTGTGGCAGTCGCCCCCGATATCCGCCTCATCATCCTGCCCGATGGCGCCAATAACTGGACCTTCACGCCTGCAGCTGACCCGGCGGCGTCACCTGAGAGCGGCGGCCAGCCTGAGGGACGTGTTCAGGACCTGCGCATCGAGGATGGCCAGGTCTCGCTTGAGAACCGCAGCACGGGGCGCACGGACAGGCTGAGCGGTCTCAGCCTCAGGGCCGAGATGGAGGCCATGGACCGTCCGCTCGCCCTCAGCGCCAGCGGCCTTGCCAATGACAGGCGCTTTGATCTGTCCGCACGCCTCGGGAACCCGAAAGCCGCCCTTGCGGGCAAGCCCTCGCCTCTGCGCCTTGATCTTGAGGCTGACCTGATCAGCGCCGAAGCCGAAGGTCAGCTCGCCCTTGGCGAGCGGCCCGTCTTCGATCTGACCGGCCGCGGGCAGATACCGTCACTGTCCGAACTGGCCGCCGTCGTCGGGCTGGGCGATAGTCCCATCCGGCCGCTTCTGGGCCGGCTCACCTTCGAGGGGCAGGCGTTTGGCGATATCGCGTCCTTCACCCTCAAGCTCGCCTCGGCCCGCCATGACAGCGATCTCATCACGGCGAGCCTGCGTGGCGAGGCGCAGATAGCTGATGGCCGGATGGGGCTTCTGCTGGACGCCCAGGCCGAGGCGCCGCGCCTGGGCGCGCTGGCGCGCGCCATGGCGATCAGCGCGCCGGCCGAAGCAGCGCTCGGCAAGGCGACGTTCTCAGCGCGCCTGTCGGGCGCGCCGGATGATCTGGTCTTCGAGAATGTGCGCTTCTCCCACGACAGCGGCCTTCTGGGCTTAAGCTTCACGGGCCGGGCGAGCCTGCGGGAGGCGCTCGTCTATGAGGGCCGCCTCAAAATCGCAGCCCCTGATCTTCGCGGCCTTGCGGAGGCGGCCGGCGCGCCGCTGCCGCCGGGTACGGTCTATCGCAGCTTTTTTCTGGAGGGCGATACATCCGGCGGGACGGGGGATGTCCTCCTGTCCAACGCCAGCCTCAGCTTTGACGACATCCGGGCGCGCGGTGAGGCCGGACTTCGCTTCGGTGAGACACCCAGGCTCATCGGCGCGCTCAGCCTCCCGCAGAGCATCGACATCACGCCCTATGGAATCGCAGCGGGCGCGCCGGCCCGGGCGGAGACCGGGCTGGCCTGGCCGGACAGCCCGATCGACCTCTCACCTCTTAAACTCGCCGACGCCGATCTCCGGCTGGAGGCCGCCGGCGTGCGCTTTGGTCTCTTCGACTTCGGCGAGAGCCGCATCAACCTGTCGCTCGACAATGGCCGGCTCCGGGCTGACCTTGAGGAGACGACGCTGTTTGGCGGCAAGGGGCGTGCGCAGCTCCTCGCCGATGGCGGCGGCGGCCGGCCGGCTGTTCAGCTCTCCGCAAGCATCAGCGGCCTCAGCCTCAGGCCCCTCCTCAAGGCGGCGGCGGGCTTTGATGCGCTGGAGGGCGCGGGCGATCTTGTCATCGATATCGGCGGCTCAGGAGGCGATCTTAAATCCCTCATGGGATCGCTGATCGGGGCAGGCAGCATCCGGGTGCGGGACGGGGTGCTGCGCGGGCTGGACCTCACAGCTCTGGGCGATGCGGCGCGATCAGCGCTCGGGACCCGCGAGATCAGGGGCGGGGCGATCTCGCCCCTGGCGCAGACGCGGTTCCGTACACTCGAGACCGGGTTTGCGATGTCCGGGGGCCTTGCCGTGGTCGACGGGTTCACCCTCAACGCCCCCGCCTTCAGCCTGACGGGCGCAGGCGCGCTCGACATCGGACGGCGCGAGGCCCAGCTCAGCCTGTTCCCTCAGTATGTTAACCCCGCCTCGGGTCTGAATGGCTATGGCCTGCCCCTTAAATTCTCGGGCGCCTGGAACGGTATCCAGGTGAAACCCGACTGGGACTGGCTGGCCGACAAGGCCAGCGCCGCCCTCACCGCGCGCGCCCGCACGGCCATCGATGAGGAGGTCAGGGCGATCACCGGACGCCTCGGGGCGCGGCTCGGACTGGGCCTTCCGCCAGCTGCGCCATCCGCCCCGTCCGCCCCCGTGGGGACGCCAGCAGGTGCTCCAGCGGGCACGCCGGCAGGGGCGCCAGAGGGGACACCTTCGCGGGCTGACGAGAGCCAGGCCCGCCCCGAGCCGCCGGCGTCAGCCGCACCGGAAGGCCCGCCCCAGAGCCCGGGCGGGGCGGATACGCCCGCCCCCTCGCCTGAGGACAGGCTGAGATCAGAGGCTGAAAAGGCGCTTCGCCGGGTGCTCGGAGGCGACTGAACCTCGTCGGGGCGCGGGCGGGCCTTTTGAAGGCGCCCGCAGCCGCGATGTGGGCTGTGCGCCCGGATCCCCGCCTTCCAGGAGATAGGACCCGAGGCCCTGAGCATGGCGAGCCTGAGATCGATCGGGGGCTCTCCGGGATCGCGGGCTCTGGCGATCCGGGGCGCACAGAACCGGGACGGACCTGCTCTCGGCCAGACGGCGCTCCGGGCCAGACTTGCTCAGCAGAGGCCAAGCAGCTAAGACCCCGCCGCTGCCGTTTATCCGGTCGCCGCCATAGCTCAGTTGGTTAGAGCGCTAGATTGTGGATCTAGAGGTCCCCCGTTCGAGCCGGGGTGGCGGTACCATGACCCTGGAAGCGCAAGGCGCGAACCTCAGCCGCCGGCTCCCTCTTCAGCGCGATCACGGCCGCGAGCGGCCGGGACACAGATCCGCCTGAGGCGTCAGGCTCCGGCCTGCTGGTGGACACACATACCCGCGAACCGCCCGTGCGTGGAGCCGGCCTTACAGATTGAGAGCGTTCCCTCAGTTGAAGGAAAAGGGGCCGGAGGGTGAGGGACCGGAGAGAGTGGGGCGGTTGCGGTGGTTGTCGCACACGCGCCGGTCCGGCTATCGGCAGATAAGGGTTCAGGATAGAAAGCGCTGATTCTTCCTTCGGATGTGGGACACGGGGGTCGGATAGGTTCAACATTCAGAAGGCGGATCATCATGAAATACGTATCCTTAAGCCTCATGGGCGCGGCAGCAGCGCTCGCTCTTGGCGGCTGTGGCAATGACATCGCGGGCGATGGAAAAAAGATTGCCGATCTGATGTGCAAGGCGCAGGCGCTGCAGGAAAAGAGCGCCAGCGCGCCAACCGATCCGGCGCTGATCGAAGAAGCCACCAAGCTGATGACCGAAGGCGAAGAACTCCTCAAAACCCTCGAAGCCAAATACAACGAGACCCAGAAGGAAGAACTTCAGAAGGCTTTCCTCGCGGCCGTATCAGCCTGCAGCTGATCGCAGCCGCTCAGCGATGCGGCCTGCCGCCTGTTTGAGGCGCGGGGCCTGCCTCTTGTCACTGTCTGACAGCAACCCGGCGCGGAGTGTCCGCGCCGGGTTGTCTTTATCCGGTCATGAGACAGATGCGCGCGCTCCTGCCGATCGCATGCGCCTCACAGCCAGGAACCCACAGAGAGGCCGCCACAGGCAGGGAACCACGGACAGGCAAACAGGGCCAGGCAGACACGAGCATCGCGCCAGGGGTCTGTGAGCGGGGATCATAGCGTGAGGCCTTTCTGGCGGTCGCTTGTGGGGCGCCTTCCCCCGCCCGCCCGAGAAGCCCTAAAGGGCGCGCAGGAAAAGTGGGACCCGGTTTTGCCTGGGGCTGATCAGGCCACAGACTTTCGCGTCACGCTTAAACGAAGGCCCAGCGCGTCCAGGATGGCGTTGAGTGTGGAGAGCTTTGGATCACCCTCCTCGCTGAGGGCCCGGTAGAGCCCCTGGCGGTTCAGTCCGGTCTTCCGCGCAAGGGCAGACATGCCTTCGCTGTCAGAAATGGCGCGCAGGGCCGCCTTGATGCCTTCGGGGCCGACCTCTTCAAGGGCCGCCTCGATATAGGCGATGGCGTCGTCCGGTGTCTTAGTATTTGCTCCTGGTCTCCAAGGAAGCGGTTCCGCCCTCATTTTTCTAGACCTCTTGTTCATTTGCGAGCGAGATTGCCTTCGCAATGTCGCGGTCCTGGGTTGACTTGTCGCCGCCTGCCAGAAGCAGGAGAAGCGCTTGCCCGCGCATGGTGTAATCAACCCGGGAGCCGGGGCCGAAGGTGAAGCGGAGTTCCCAAACGTTTGCGCCCACTGCCTTGGCGTCGCCGGTGTGGCCTGTTTCGCTGAAGACGGCGATCCGGGCGTCGATCCGGGCTTTTGCGCGAAAATCCCGCAGTGCGCGGAACCACTTGGGTCAGGTCTCCGTCTGACGAACGTGGATCATGTCGCTTACATTCGACAAAATCTGCCGGTTGTCTCCCATAAACGACACCCGGCGCAACCGCGGCCCTCTTTGGGCCCCATCAGACGTGAGTGGCGCTTTACAGCCGTCTCCCCTCGCGCCCGACAGCGCGGGCGCGGCCAGCAGACTTAAAACGAGGGGACTGGTTTTCCCCGCCTGCCCGATAAGGCCTGATCAAGCGCAGGCCCGAAACGGGCGAAGCAGTTTTCGGTCAGGCCTGCGCCAGGATGAGGGTGCGCAGGAAACGGGAAGGCTGCACCGCTACATCGCAGAAATAGCGCCGGCGAGCGCGAAATCCCGGCCCTTGAACAGGATCGCAGCGCCTGTTTCCTGCGCCAGCGCGAAGACAAAGCAATCGCCAAAGTTCAGTTGCGCGGGGTGGCCCGCACCCTTGCCAAAGTCGCGGTAAGCCTCGCGGGCGAGCCTCGCCTGCGCCGCCGTCACAGGAGCGATAGCGATCGGCGCGATCAATCGGTCGAAATCACGGCTCAAAGCCGGGTCGCGGCGCGCATCGACCACGATCGCGGTTTCAAGATAGCTGGCGGC
>Ga0169931_10010092_pt1 | contig 13496 bp, 3 predicted proteins | sample Kivu_15m_20L_FD_129675 | JGI IMG/M metagenome (GOLD analysis project Ga0169931, IMG submission 129675) | Freshwater microbial communities from Lake Kivu, Western Province, Rwanda to study Microbial Dark Matter (Phase II) - Kivu_15m_20L... | ecosystem: Environmental > Aquatic > Freshwater > Lake ...
CGGTACATCTTCTGCGTGCAGCAGTTGTAGCAATCGTCGATTGCCCTGATCGTGGCCAGTTTATCGGCTCACGATCGCTGAAACAAGCTGCGCCGCAGTGGATCTGGCTTTTTCAGGAGTCCCGAATTAGTCTAATAGCAATTGTTTAGGCTCCCCTGCCCTGAGCGAATCCTCGCAAGCAGACCCTTCCCAATGCCTTCCACCATTAGGAGGTCTTCATCTGAGGCCTCCTGGATCTCCTCAACGGTTCGGAACCCTGCCCGATAAAGCCGCTCGGCAACCTTTAGACCTACCCCTCTTTGTCTTTTGGATCGATGCTAACACCAAAAAAATACAAGTCTTTCTTTGGCAATAGATCTTTTGCTTTCTGAAGTAAAAAGTTTAGTACTTTTTGTGTTTTTTCATGATTTATAGAACCGAGAAAAGATAGGACAACGTAATGACCAGCAACGGTGTTGAAGTGGTACCGAGGATTGGCTGTAGTCTGACAAATAAAATCGGGAACTGGATCTCCAATTAAAAATTGTCTCATCATGAAAACGTTTACTATTTATTTTTTCTAGAAACAAAACGATTAAGCTACGTTGTTGTTTTGGCCGCTGAATCTGTCACAGTTTACCACAAAATGATTTGGTATCTCTTGGCATAGTGTCACGATGACCTGTTGTCGAACCAATGTCATTGGGTTCCACAGTCGCCCTCTTGGGTTGGCGATCGCCGGGGCGTTGCCAGCCGAGGCAGAAGGAGAAATTTGACGTCATCAATGGAAATGGGGGGGTTACCATTGATGGTCGAACTGTAAGATTACATCGTTATAGTCCAAATCACCACCACCAACAATATCTTCAAAGCCGAAGAGGTTACTGCCCAGGCGAGACATTTGACTAATGCCACTGGGATTTGCAGCGGCAAAGGAAAATAGGGCAACCGGGCCAAGGTTGGGATCATTATCAGGATTTTGAACGAGTACATCTTCAATAGAAGCATTGGGAATGATCGCCAGACCATACATGGAGTTACCCCATAAACTAATTGTTTCCTTTTTAGTGCTAAAAAATTCACCCGGAGCCATCAAAGTTACCCCCGTTACCGGATCTTGGGCTCGCTTCAATGCCTGCAGTACATAGCCCGCATCTCCTGGGTTGAGATCAATTTGGCGATCGCCATTAACGTCAATGCCGCCAGTTAGACTATCTACTTTGTACAGTACGATCAAGTTTTCGTAGGCCCCCGCCCGACTAATGGAGACATCGGTCACCACTGGGCGATCGGTAACGCCAGGAACAACTAGGGTGTTAGAGAAAATTTCTGTGGTGATGCCAGCAAAGTTTAACTGATGGTAGCCCCGGCTATCCGTTTCCACCGTGGGGGCAACGTCGATGGAAAAGATAGTATTATTGTCTGCTTGGCTGTAGAGCATGTAATAGGTATTCGCCGGCAAATCGGAACTGCTAAAGTTGCCGAAAAATTGGGATTCCGTGGGGATAAAATCGTCGATATTGGTGAAGCTCTGCTGGGCCAAATGGCGGGTGAGGGCCTGGGCGGCGGCACTGTCTTGGTCACTGAAAAGCACCTGTTTACGAGCGAGGGCGGCCGCTTCATAGCCAGGATCATTGGGCTGTAAACCGTCAATGGTGCCATCGGGGGAATCAAGGGCAATCCAGCCCAGTTCATAGTTTTGGTAGGGACTATCAATTAGCCTGATTTGTATTTCCCCGTCGGCAATGGTGGGAGCCCAGAAAATTTGGTTATTTTCCACAATTAAGCCGGGAATGGAACGGCCCAAATAGCTGTTGGTGGACACTAAACCATTGCTGGAACCATCGGTATCTCCTCGATCGCCGTCCTTGAGTTGCAGATTGACTCCGTTGGCGTTGGCTTGATTTTCTAAGTAGGTAAACTTAGCTCCGGTGGTGCCATCAAACATCAGAGATTCATAGTGGCCGGTGGCAGGGTTATAACTAAAAAAGTCATTAAATTCCCCTGCTCCATTGACCCCAAGGTTAATGACAGATTGGCCATTATCAGTGGTGGTGGAAAAACTCACCACTCCCCCCATCACACCACTGTTGACCATTTCGTTTTGGTAATTCCAGCGGCGGATCTGTTCCCCATTGGCATCCCCTACCAGGAAAAACTCCGGTTTTCCCATCGCTCCATCGACCCCTTCTGCTTCCAGGGTGACCAACAGTCCAAATTGGCGATCGCCAACGAAACGGCCATTTTTGGGAATGGGCACCGTAACGCTTTTACTAACCTCTCCGGGATTAAATAACAATCGTCCTGCCAACGGTAAATAGCGATCGCCAGCCTTACCACTGCCATCCTGGGTTAAGTAACTAACCCAAACATATTTGTCCAAATTCCCCGTGCGGCTAATGGTAAACTCTGCCTTGCCGGTTAATTCCGACACCGTAGGATTGGAAACAGAAATTTGGGTAGGGGCAGAAGGTTGACTAACGGTGCTGAAGTCAGAGGTACCGTTGGATGGTGTCCCATTGACTGTTGATGGGCTTGAATCAGTACTAGCAAATCCAGAAGCGGCCATAACCGTAGCGGTGGCGGCACTAGAACTACCACTGGGCAGAATTGAAGCCGGGGCATTGGTGGCGGGGGCGTCAAAACTGACGGAGTTAGCGGCAAAGGTGCTGGAAGTTTGATTGAGCAGTACGGTGGCCGCTGAAGTGGAGGAAGTATATTTGAGGAAATTCTGATTATTTTGATAAACCGTTTCTGGATTTGTGCCGAAGTCACTACTCAAAGCTAGGGAATCTGTCGAGTCTAGGTAAAGGGTCAGGGTATTGGTGGGGGAAAGGGCCATCACCGTCAGAGCATTGAGGGTGAGTTTATTGGCGCCATAACCCTCCGTCAGGACAATTTCAAAATTTCGTAGCCGTAGCCCAGGGGACAGAGTGGTCAAATCCCAGTCCTGACCGTTGTAACCGGCAAGAGCCAAAGTATCGGTACCGGAACCACCATCCAAACGCAGAAAATAGGTATCGCTGACCGCTACATAATCATCTCCGGGGCCAGCATAAACCACATCCAAACCGCCATTGGTGTAAATTTTGTCGTCTCCCTGGCCTGCCACAAAACTTTCCCCGGTAGGAGTGCCCACCATCACATCATCGCCAATGGTGCCCGTTTGATTGACGGTGTTATTAAAATCACTGCCAAACAGTACATAGGTTAAGTTATCGTCATCGCTAGGGGCACCGATAATAAAGTCGCTGAAACCATCCCCATTAACGTCCCCACCGCCAGCTAAAGAAATGCCTGATTGGGAACCTGGCAAACCGGTAATTTGGAATCCATACTGGGTTTGTCCGACTTGGGAACTGTCATAGCCGAGGGTGATAGCGCCGGAGGTGTTGATGCTGGGATCATTGCTAGCGGTAAAGGTGGGTACAGGGACGGTATTGCCAGAGGAAGAGGCGTATTCCAATCCCCCCGATGATGGCGCTGTGTAGGTAACGGAGACAAAACCACTCAGGTTGACGTCATTATCCAGATTAAGAATCACCTGATTGGACTCAACGGTCAGACTTCCCACGGCGACTTGGGTTAAACCGCTATTGACCGTAAAAGCGGACGTATCGGGGATACTATCAGTGAGTAATTCTTGGCTAAATTTCAGGGTGAGTCGGCTAATATTACTCGTCACAAAGCCCAGATTAAAGGGATTCGTCGCCCCATACGTATTACCCCAGAGGTCATTGCCCCCGCCAAAGACAACAAAGGCTACGCCATCAGTGGTGTTATTCGCGTCTAAGGCTGTGTTGGGAGAGGAAATCACTAAATCATCGTAACCGTCGCCGTTCACATCCCCTGCGGGGGAAACTTGGGTTAACAATAAGGCTTGATTATTCGCCGCATTGGTGGAGGCGGTAGGCGCCGGAGTCGCTACGACGACATTGGGGTTAGAACTACTGTTGAAACCACTAGTGGAGCCGTAGTAAATTAACACCGCCCCTTGGTTATTTTCCAGCAGGGTTTCGTTGCTTCCTGACGTCGGTTGGTTCCAACTACCCAGATTCGAGAAAAAGCCCGGCGCGAGGACGGCAAAATCCCCAATACCATCCCCGTTAAAGTCGCCAATGGGTTGCAGTTGACTACCAAATTGTTGGGTTAGGTTGGGCTCGTAAATAGGATTAGAAAAACTAAAGTTAACAGCGTTACTGCTGTTGGAACCGGCAAAACCCACGAAAATACTTTCTTGGAAATAGATGGGGACAGGGGAAGCCACAGTGGTTTGACCCGGAACTTCAATGTCACTACTCCAGGTCGTCCCCCCATCCGTAGAAGTGAGGTAAAGAATATCCTTGTCATTATTAGCAGAGACAAAGAAGAGATAAAGGGTATCCCCCACTAAAACAAGACTAGGCCCCGCATCGGAAGACTGTCCTGCAATAACGCTACTGGACCAGCTCCCATCACTTAAAATAGCGAGGTTAAGATCCGTATTGCCATTGCCAATAAAACCCACCAGTAAATCGTCCCCATTGGCCACGACTCCTAGGGAGCCTCCGGATGCCTGGTTATCACCAGCGCTATTGGTGACGGAATTGTTGTCGCTCCAAGTTGTACCATCGGTGGAAGTGACATAGAGAATAGTTCTGTCATTGTTATCAGCAACGAAGAATGTATAAAGTTCATTGTTATAAACGGCCAGGGTTGGAGGAAAATCGGCAATAGTTGTTTGGTTGGTATTGACTGAATTGCTGGTATTAAACGTTAATCCTAAGTCGCTACTGCTATCCACTGTCGCTGGAGTGACAACGATAAAATTATTGCTACTGCTGGAGCCGTCGCTAGTGACAGAAGCGAGGTAAAGAGTGTCATTAAAAACGACGAGGGAGAATTGGGCTGACGTGTAAAAGTCAGGAAAATTGGTTAAACCCTCCCAGTTGTAGCCATCCGCAGTACGTTGCAAAACAAGGGACCCTGCTAGGCCTTGGTCTGCCGAGCTGCCATCACTGGGATAGGCCATGTACAAATAGCCGTTATAGACCGCTAAAGCAGGGGAAACGAGAATTTGTTGGTTAATAAGAGAATTGTTGACGTTACTACTATCGCTCTCGGACGTGTAAAAACCCCAAGCACTATTGTCCAAACTGCCAGTAATAACCGCATTAGGGGGAGTAATGGTGTTGCCGGTGGAAGCACTGGTGGTGTTGCCGAAATAAACGGAGCCTTGACCATTAGCAATGGCGGAAACGGGACTAACTTGATTGCTATTGGGAGCACCACCACCTACGTCGGAAAAACCATCGCCATTAACATCACCAATACTGTTAAATATCGTATTGCTACCGGCATTAAAATTAATCGGATTTCCTAGGGTTCCACTACTGTTGCCTAGATACAGTTGCAATCCGTTGACCACTTCCCAGAGTAATAAATCGTCGTAACCATCACCGTTATAATCTCCGACGTTGGAAAAGTAATCAATAAGACTGGCAGTATTGGTATCGAGAACTAGGGTCTGTTGTCCCCCTAAGCTAGGACTTCCCAAAATCAAATAGAAGTTGAAATTCTCATCCAAAACCCCAAAATCCTGTAAGCCATCACCGTTAAAATCTCCGATCTTTTCAACTAGCTGAATGAAACCATCATTGGCAACCGTAATAATTAATTCATCAGTCCCCGCCGCCGCATCGAGTAAATCTTGGGTGCTGGCTCCAAAGGTCACCACGGCCCCATAGGGACTCCCCCCCGCTAGGACATCCGCAAAACCGTCTCCATTGATATCCCCCAGCATGACCACATTTCGACCAGCGAAAGTAAGCGGGCCACCTTGGGCAGAATATAAACTGCCATCAATGACAAAGCCGTTATCCCCGGAAATATCGGCCAATTTAATACTGCCATCATCGGCTAACCAGGGATGACCATACACGGCATAGATTTGTTGAGCGCCGGGAGAGGTAATCAGTAAATCATCCACCCCATCGTTATTAATGTCCCCCACCCCGAGCGCTGCTTGGCCGGTTGCTTGGAAAGGCTCACTGCCATTGAGCAGAAAGGTGGTTTTACTGTCGCTGGCGGTGGGGCTGAGGTCAAATAGAGTGGTTAAAGTTTCTAAATTGAGGGGGCCAAACAGTAAATAACTTTGGCCGGCGGCGTTGGCGGCCTGGGGCGCATTGATCAGAAAATCCTGGTAACCGTCATCGTTAATGTCCCCGGGGGAAGAGATGGTGAAGCCTGTTTTACTACCAGCAATTCCTCCGTTAATTACCAAGTTGGCCACATTGGTAATGCCATCACTCACAGTACTATTGCTACTACTGGGGACACTCCCTCCCCGGACAACGTACACAACCCCCGTGTTGTTATTCACCCCCGTAGCTGACACAGCTAAATCCTGTTGACCGTCCCCGTTTAAATCCATAGACATCCCAGAGGCGATCGCCGCACCGAGGAAAGAATCAGCCGCCACACCATCCTGGGCTGGAGTATTAGGGCCAGTGAGGGTATAGGTAGGTGTAAGGGGCTCAGAGCTACTGGCAAATCCAGAGCTACTGGCAAATACATAAACGGCCCCAGCAGAAACATTGGATTGAGAGGGATATTTGCCTTGATTTGCCTCAGGTAAACCACTCTGCCCAGACCATTGGTTCGTGACCGACGCGACATAGCCTGGAGCACCAACAATCAGATCGTCCGTAGTGCTACTGCCCGTGAAGGTAGTCGGGCCCCCCGCCGTATAGTGGGAAACTCCCAGGGCATAACCGACAGACTCAGACCCATCCTCCGTTTGTCCGCTATACACCAATATGGGTTGGGAGGGTTGGGGGGAATTAGAGCTATTACTGCCATAGACAACATAAACAGAGCCAGTACCATCGTTTGCCAGGGGAGCACCATAAACAATATCTGCATACCCATCTCCGTTAAAATTACCCACTACTACCGCAAACCCTGCTAATCCCCCTGGGTCGGAACCGTTAACAACAAAGCCCATGGAGGAAGGGGTGGTGGTCAAACTACTAACGTCAATGGTGACCCCTGGGTTGGCCGTGAGGTAACTGCCATAGACAACGTAAATGGCCCCATTACCCCCGTTGGCATTGCCGTCTCCAATTACTAGATCTGGGATGCCATCTCCATTCACATCCCCTGTGGCCAAGCTCATAGGCACCGAGTTATTGGCTGAGCCGCCGTCCGTAATGCCGGTAATTAAAATTCCGTTGGGGTTACCGGATAAATCAGTAGTAGTGAGAGGATTCGCCTCGTTATCCCCCAGTACTGCCCCCCCTGCAAACAGGATTTGGACTGTGCCCTGCTGAAGCACCACACCGCTACTGTTGGTATAACCCCGATTACCCACTGCCACATAGACCAGATCTCCAGAACTGTTAAACGCACTGGCCAGCACCGCCCCGATCGCCGTATTGTCCGTGGAAATGATAAATCCACTATCAATCAGGGTTAGGGATGAATCCTCTACTTCTGTGACCGTAGCAATCCCCAACACCTGGGTGCCCGCACCGTTAGTGGGGTCTGTACTGCTTGGTGTAGGTTGAGCGGCAGTATTGGTATTGATGACAATTTGGAAGTTGGAATAGTCTTTGGGGCTATTAGTTCCGGGGTCAACAAACAGTTGTAAATTTTGCCCAGTGCCATTGACGGGATAGCTAAAGGCCGTGCCGTCGGGATTAAGGCTATTTAAAAGTTGATTCCCCTGAACAATGCCCAATTGTTGAGTCGTACTATTAACAGCAGAACCGATCGCCCAGGAAACGGTTTCCCCATTCAGGTCAGCAGTGACAAGAATGGACGTGATAATTTCTGCCCCATCAGGGGTATAGGTATAGGGCAAATAAATATCCGTCACGCCGTTAGGATTAATATTACCATTGCTATTGGCCGGGGTACTAGCCACAATGTCCCAAAAGAAAGGATTGGCATCGGACAAAGCTGTGGGGGTCAGAATTGGAGTGGGGTCAATTTTGTTGGGGCTTTGCCAAGCACTACCATTCCAAACACTGTGGTAGGTCTGGGGCCCTGGGGGAATGGGGTCCACGTACTGGGCGGCATACCGATCGCCAATTTGATTGCCAGCACCGAACAATTCCAGTATCTGTAAAGCATTGACAGCAGTAGGATCAACATTGGCTGGACTATTGGGGTTGTAGGTGAGGGCTGTGCTGTAGAGGGCCACCTCATCTAAATACACATCGCCCGACCCACCGGCCAAAATCAAGCTTCCCGTTGTAGGGGCATTGGCAAAGGTAACCTGGTCTAAGGAACCCGCCAATTCACCGTCAATGTATAGATTAAGAATGCCACTCTGGCTTTGATAGGGAACATTGTAGGTGGCTACTACGTAATACCATTGATCTGCTTCAATGCTGGTACTGCCAGTGACTGAGGAAGCCTGACTATTGGCTAAACTCAGGGTAACAGCGGCGGAATTGAGGGCAACGGTGAATAATCCCCCAAAGGAAACTAAATCCAGCGCTTCACTGGGCAAACTGGGTACTTTAAACCAAAATTCGACGCTAAAGCTCTGGCCAATAACAGGTAAGTTATCCACACTCACCTGACCGCCATTGAACAACACCGCACGGTTAGGATCACCTAAATTAGCCAGACTAGTGGCATTGGGATTTTGTAGCGCCCCCGTTTGGTTAAGGGTGTAATTGCCGCTGTAAACTCCATTGGCTGATCCCCCCAGCAACCCTTCATTTTGGGCCGTAGTACCGCTTAAGTTTGATAACCGGAGGTAAACCACGGGATCCGATTCCAACACCAGTTCGCTATAGGAAGTAGGTTGGGTTTCTGACCAGAAAATAGCCGGATTACCGTTGAGGCTGGCAATGGTTAAACCGGTGAAAGGATCGGGGGTAATTTCCGACAAAATACTAACGGGCGTTGACCAGGAATTGGAACCACTGGAATTGGGTTGCCAGAGGGAGTAATAAATAGTGGTGGTGATTTCTCCATTACTGTCTGTTTGGGTATTGAGCCAAGCCGCCATTAAATCGCCATTGGGGCCAACCCCTAGAGTCACTTGGCCATCGGTTCCCGCCTGTTGACCGGCCAGAGGAGCGGCTACACTCCATTGATTATAAGTTCCTAAAACGGAATAGTAGATATCCGTGGCCTGAAGGCTATTGTTAATTAATTCCGCTTGGTTATCGGTGTAAATTTGGCCGGGAATAAGTAAATTTGGAATGTCGCTGGTGTCCGCATTGACCCAGACCAGGAAGTTGTTGCCTTCATAGAGAAAAGCAACGGGGTCAAAGTTCATTCCACTGGTGCCGGGAATACTGGAAATTGCTGAAATACCAGCGTTACCAAAGGGAGAAAATGCGTTTTTAATGACGGTGCTGGGATTGGGCGGTGTGGACAGAATGGCACTGGTAGTGAAATTATTCACCAGTGGGCCATTGTTGCTTCCCATTAGTCCCCCAGTGGCGGCATCGTAACTGACAGACACTAAACTGCCTTGGAGAATATAAAAAGGGTTGTCTGAAGAACTTCCTAGGCTTAAGACAACGGAGGTGTCATTAACGTCAGCTTGGCTGACAGCTACCGACTGACCATTGACAAGAACAGTAAAAGCATCGGTAGCAACTTCGCCTGGGGTAGAAGAGGGAGACTGTATAGTCTGGTCGAAGGGAATAACTAAAAAACTGGCGGAGGCGTAACCGTTGTAGTTATTGCCATTAAACTCCACATCCAAGAGCGAGGGGGCAACACTGGAATTATTCACCACAGTGGTTGCCAAATTGTCAAAGGGAGAAATCCAAAAGGTTGTATTTGTGGGGTCAGTGAAATTTAAATTAGCACTGCCAGTGACGTTGGGACTGTTGAGGCTATAGCTGACTGTCACTGTGTCTGTGGATGTGATCGTCTGCCCCGTACTCAATACAAGAGTATTTTCAGAGACGGAGAGAGACTCAACACCGTTTGTCAGGGGAGTACCATTGATATAAACAGTAAATTGAGTTGTTTCGGGCAAGGAGTTATTGGTCTGCTCATTGTTTAAGTCTTGCCCAAAAGTTAGATAAATAGCCCCCTCGTCATTGGCAAGAATACTCAACGGTAGAAGCAAAGGAGAATCGCTACTCCAAGCTAAGAGAATATCTCCCTTACTTGTTAATGCCAGCGTGGGGGGACTATCCTCCGCAAAATCATTTTCTAAACTGGCAATAACTTGATTGGTGGAACTGCTATTGGCAGAAGTACTGTTAACCAAGCCGCTGGTGCTGGCAGAGCTGGTACTACTAATGGAAAATTGCTGGATTTCACTGTTATTGGCAGTCTGTAGATTAGTCGGAGGGGAGCTTGTGGAAGTATTGGGGGTGTAGGTTACTGTATAGTCACTGCCCGGATTGCTGGCCACTCCTAAAATAACCCCTTGGTTGGTGACCCCTAAAACAGAGTTAACCGCAATATTTTGACCATTAGCAGTAACGATAAAATTACTGACGGCGGGAATAATTTCTGTGTTGAGGGGGGTATTAAAATTGACAACAATTTGGTTAACAGTATTGTTATAGTTTTGACTGTTGCCACCAACGGGAGTGTAGGTATAGGTGATATTTTGGCTGGTGTTATTGGCTACGGATAAATCACTAAAACTACCAATGTCGTTGCCTTGGCTATCTTCCAGGGGATTACTACCTGGGTTATAACTTATTTGAACTGCATTGGCCAGGCTTTGACCGTTAAGGGTAGTGTAGGGGATAGCATTATCTAGCTGTAAAATAACCGCATTCTGTTGCACAATGACATTGAATACGGGGATGGTCTTGGTCTCGCCACTACCATCGGTGTAGGTAATAGTAAATTCACTGCCACTGGGAACTGAGTTGGTATTTAAAGTCGTTCCTAAATTGGAGAAATCTAAAGTTAGTAATGAGCCTTGAACAGAAGCGGTGGGGATTGTTGTGTCATCTCCACCATTACTACTACTAGCTAGGGCAAAATTGTTGGTGATGGCGGAGGAAGCTAAGTTGCCATAGGGATTAGTTTCCCATGTCCAGGAGGGATTAAAACCAAAACCAATATTAATGTAGTTAAATAGTTTGGCCGTTAAGCTAATGGGAAAACCGAGAGTAAAACTAGCCGCTGGATCGCCAAACGTGACAACAACACTAACTTGACCATTGAGCGTAAACTGTAGCCAAGAAAACACATTAACCTGGCCTTGAATTCCGGTGGAGAGGGGAAAACCCAACACGAAAGAATTAAGGCTGAGTTGGTCATTGGTGCCACCGATAATTTCGGCAATGGGGGTTCCCAGGGCAATGGCGATCGCCGCCGCCGAACCGAAAGGGACGGGAATCAGGATTAAGGCTACCAAGTCACCAAGACTGAGACCCGCAGTTAAAGGAGGAATATAGGTATCTGGATCAACTGGGGATAAAACAGCTTGCACCAACACCCCTACACTTCCAAGCCACTGTATTTGGCCACTGAAGGGGGCATTTTTTTGGAAATCTCCCTTGGTATATAAGGGAACTTTGGCATTAAATGTTAGTTGTAGAACCGTCGTCTCAGTATTGAGGGGATAGTTGGGCGGGGAATTATTAAAGTTATAAATTGTCCCTAAACCGCCAGAAATCTTGAATAGATCAGCAATTTTTTTCTTCCTGGTAACGGCTTCTCCTAATACGTTTAACAGTAATCCTGGAGATTTATCATTTAATAAAGAGCCAACGTCAAAGCCGTCCGAACCTTGCAAAATTCCTTCGATTTTAACCTTGTTGAAGAAAGGTTCTAGTAAATCCTTAACTCCTGGAAAAGGAATGGCGTCTAAAATCCCCCAGTTTTCCAGATTGTTACTGCTCCAGGCCTGGGAAAAGTTCCAATTTTGTCCCCAGCCTTGAAAAGCGGGACTACTGCTGGCGGTGGCGGCAATGCTTAAGGATTCGCTGGCGGTTAAAGGACTGTAACTAGCTTGGGGAGCAGGGGTAGGTGCCGGAGAAAAGTTACCTTGGATCACTCCATTTTGGACAATGGGCGGGGAATAGGCCGCATTGCTAGTGGGGGTCGGCAGAGGGGGAAACTGATCACTACCAACGGTGAAAGACTGATAGTAAAGATCGGTGTCTTCTTGAATGCTCAGGCTGGCCGCATTCTCCACGTTGACCTTTTGCCCCACCACAAACACCGTGCCATCATTATTGGCGATCGCCCTGGGTTGCAAATCCCCCACCTGATCCGAAGTTAAGGGCACTGCACTGGGGAGCCACTGGAGTTGATTATTGGCGTTATATTGGGCCGCCGTGTAATAAAAATTGCTATTATTTGCCTTGCCCTGTTGCCAGACCACCGCTAAACCCGGCAGAGTTGCATTGTTACTGCTCCCCGATTGAACAATTAAATTGGGGCTAGCCACTAAGTTCAAACTGGTAACCGGCTCAAAACCAACGTAGGCAATGGGTTGAGCATCTTCCCAAATTTGGGAGTTATCGTTATAAACGGCGTGCCAGAGGTTCTCTCCCTCTACCCAGACTAAGTGGGTTATGCCATTGGCATCGGTGGTGATGGCGGAAAGGCGGGAGGCAAGGTTGACAGCCATGGTAAATTCGCAAAAAAATGTTTGAACCATTGCTCTGTACCCCAGCCTTGTGAATGTTTGAGATGGAATAAAGAACACCATCCCCCTGGGCTAGTAAAGAGCACAGGTCACAATTGTCTCAAGTAAAACTGAGCAGTAAGAATTACACTTAGAAAATGCTCTGAGCAGAAGAAAATGTTGAGAGTTTTGTATAAATTCGGACTACAAAAAGCGAAATCAAAAGTTTTAAGTCTGTGCCGGATTCAATTTTCTGGATTATCTCTACCAGCACAGCCATTTCAGCTAGTTATTAGGAGACATTGATATCCAAACAACTTCTGAAAATGTAACTAAAAATTTTTGCCAGAATTTTAGATCCGTCAGCAATTGAGGCTTCACACTGGAAGATATTAGGTCATTCACCAAATAGAAAACGCAATGTAATTCCCGAACAATTTCTGAAAATAGGTCCGAGAAATTTTACCAGTGTCCTTACCTAGAAATAAAGTACACTCGATCCTTAAGATAGATTACGGCACTGGGAACCTCCGTCATTGACTTAGAACTATCGTAATCATAGCATTGTCTTTAATATCTCCGATTTCTTCTTGATAAAATTTAACAGATACAAGCGGGAATTCCCTTTCCTGCTCGTCGCAGTAAACTGCGTGCGAGGAAGGGGATGAAAGCGAGTCAAACTTATGCTATGATAAGCCCGTCTTGACCACTTCTCCCTAAGCGAAAACCAAGCTAAACGGGCAGTGTTGCAAGAAAAAGCTTTTTTGGCCTTCGGGACGAGGGTTTTCCGCCTATCGCCAGAATGTAAGAGCCTGCGTCCCCTGCATTGGTGTAATTCCCCCGGCATTCCCACCCCGGCGTAGCCGGGGTGGGCCGCGCACCTCAGGCGATCGGCTCCACAGCTGACGTTGCAAGGGGTGGGCAGGCCCGTTTCCCTGGTTCGAGTACCACCTCAACCAGA
>Ga0169931_10010093_pt1 | contig 13490 bp, 12 predicted proteins | sample Kivu_15m_20L_FD_129675 | JGI IMG/M metagenome (GOLD analysis project Ga0169931, IMG submission 129675) | Freshwater microbial communities from Lake Kivu, Western Province, Rwanda to study Microbial Dark Matter (Phase II) - Kivu_15m_20L... | ecosystem: Environmental > Aquatic > Freshwater > Lake...
CTGCGGGTTTCGGGTCTGCTTCCGCTTGGACTGAAATTGCTATTTACTGTTTGATTGTTTTACTATTTTCTCTTTTGTGCCTTTGCGAGCGGAGCGAGCGCAAGAAAAAATGAGAAAAAGCGGCTCGGCATGGGTGTGCCGAGCCGAACCGCCACTTACTTCTTCGCCTTCACTTCCCGGTAGTGGAGGGTGTACTCGTCGCCGTCCGCGCCGCGGACCTCACGCGGGCTGCGGCTGGCGCGCCTTGAACGACACGCAACCGGTGCTGGGATACACTTGCAGGTCGCAGACCGGTACGACCGCGCCCGTGTCGCACTGCACGCGGAACCCCGCGGCGCACACCTTCGCTTCGATCTCGTCGAGCAGGCTGAACACCTGCCCTTCGACCAGTTCCTCGAACTCCGCGAACAGCCGCAAGTGGTGCGCTGGGAGCGCGTCGAGCGCAATCGCGCCTTCAAAGTGATCTCCGACGGGCGACACGTCGAGCGCCGCGACCCGCGCCCCGGTGGTGTCGAGTAAGTATCGCGGTGTCATTCGTTAGTGCCCCGTCGTGTTGGCGAACGCTGCGGCCAGATGCGCCAAGTTGGTGTCGTTGAACCCCGCGACGCCGTCCGGGTGAACGATTCGGTGGTGCGTCGGGAACTTGTTGCTCCGGTCCGCGATGATGTCGAACCCTGCGCTCCGAATCGCTTCTTCGGTTGTGGTTCCGACCGTTTTCGCCGCCTCGTGCAGCCCCTTCGCTCTGGGCAGAGCGGCGCGCATCGCAGCCGCCGCTTCGCCCGGTGTGGCGAATTTGAGAACCGAGATTCCCGGCGGTTCCAACTGCTCTTCCGCCGGCTTTAGCCGCAAGTTCTCGACCGTGGCACCCCCGATACGGTGAATGGTTCCAGTGGCCGCGGGTGTCACCGGATTCGCTCCCGTCGCGAGTCACGCAAGAGACTTCACAGTACCACACGCCCCCGCGGCGCACAACGCACCGCGGTTGCTCACCGTACCACCAGTCACGCAACCGGCTCGCGCCATCAGCCACCTTACTTCTTCGCCTTCACTTCCCAGTAGTGGAGGGTGTACTCGTCGCCGTCCGCGCCGCGGACCTTCACGGTTTTGTCCGGTGCCCAGTCGCCGAGCGTGAACCGGTGCGACACCACGCGCGTGCCCGGCTTCAGGAGCTTTTGCAGCACCGGGGCCATCCGCGCGCCGAGGTCGTCGCCGATGTAAATCAGCACCACCGTCGCTTCGGCGCAGATCGCCATGTCCTTTTCGTTCAGGATGTCGCCTTCCTTAATCACGGTCTTGTCGGCGACGCCCTCGTCCTTCGCCTTCTCTTGGGCCTTCTTCACCATCTTCGGGTCGATGTCGATACCGATGCCCTTCTTCGCGCCGAGCATCTTCAGCGGGCGAATGAGCATCACCGCGTCGCCGCAACCCGGATCGAAGATGATATCGTCCTTCGTGACCTTCGCCATCTTCGCCATCTGGTCCACGATATCGTCCGGCGTGGGCACCCAGCGCACCACGATCTTGTCGAGTTTCTTGTCTTCCTTCGTGAGGTCGATGACGACCGAATCGCCGGCCTTCACCTTCACTTCGCGGGGCCGCGTGATCTTCGTGTAGTTGTTCGGCTCGATCAGCGCTTCCACCTTCACCGTGATCTCTTTGCCGGCTTCGATTGGTGCGGTGGTGAGCACGCGCGTACCGCCGGTGCCCTTCTGCTTCTCGCCGTTGAGCCACACGACGGTTTCCTGATACCCGACTTCGGGCACCAGCACTTTGATCGTCGCCACCTTCTTCTCTTGTGCGGTCGAAGCGCCCACGAGAGCCGCGAACGCCAACCCGAACATCACCGCGCGCATGTGTGCGCCCTCCAGATGTGCCTGAGAACCCGACACTCGAACACCATACGGAACGCCGCGCCGCGAGCCAATTCGGGTGCCGCGCGAAGTTCCGCACGCTCCCACGATTGTGCGCTACGCATCACATACCGTCAGCCACTTTTCCCGTCACGAGTCCCGACTATGTCGGTTCCTTCGACAGCGACCGAATTCCTCGATTTGCTCCGCAAGAGCGGCCTCGTGCCCGGCTCCACGGTGGACCAGTGCAGCGGCCAGTTCGAGGCACCGGTGCCCGCGCACGCGTGCGCGGACGAGTTGGTGAAGTCGGACGTGATTACGCCGTTCCAAGCGCGGAGCCTGCTGGCCGGGAAGTTCCGCGGGCTGGTGCTCGGGCAGTACCGCATTCTGCGCCCGCTGGGCCGCGGGGGCATGGGTGTCGTGTACCTCGCGGAGCACCGCGAACTGGACCGGCGCGTCGCGATCAAGGTGTTGGTGGGGCAGCACGCGTCCGAAGCGGGCGTGCTCGAGCGGTTCCTGCGCGAGGCGCGCTCGGCCGCCGCGCTGGACCACCCGAACATCGTGCGCCTGTACGACGTGTGCCACACGCAGGGCGCGCACTTCCTCGTGATGGAGTACGTGGACGGGAACGACTTACAGGCGCTGCTCGAAACGACCGGGCGGCTGCACTACGCGCAGGCCGCGGGGTACATTTCGCAAGCCGCGGCCGGGTTGCGGCACGCGCACGGGCGCGGGTTCGTTCACCGCGACATCAAGCCCGCGAACCTGATTCTCGCCAAGAACGGCACCTTGAAAGTGCTCGACATGGGCTTGGCGCGGTCGCTGGTGAACCCGCGCGACGAACTGACCGGCCAACTGGACGACACCATTACCGGCACCGCGGACTTCATTTCGCCCGAGCAGGCGCTCGCCGGCCCAGTGGACGCGCGGAGCGACATTTACAGCCTCGGCGCGACCCTGTACGCGCTCGTCACCGGGCAGCCGCCGTACAGCGGGAACACCACGCAGAAGCTGACGCAGCACCAGCTCGCGCCGCCGCCGGACGCGCGCAAGGCGCGGCCCGAAGTGCCGGCCGAACTCGGTGCGGTGATCGCGCGCATGATGGCGAAGAACCCGGCCGACCGGTACGCTTCGACCGAAGACGTGATCGAGGCGCTCGCGCCGTGGGCCGAAGCCACGGGCACGGCCCCGGTCATCGCGGAACTGGCCGGCACCAGCTCGCGCCGGTTGCCGAAGCCGAAACCGCGCGCGAACCGGAACCGCCGGTTCGTGATCGCCGGAACCGTGGCGCTCGCGTGCGGCGCGGGGCTGGCGCTGGCCCTTCTCACCGGCGGCAAACCGGCGGTCGCGCGAAACGACCCGCCGCCCGCGCAACAGCCGCCGGCGCAGCAACCGAAGGCCGAGCCGCCCGTCGCCGACACGCCGAAGCCGCCGGTGGTCGAGCCGCCGGTGGTTCCGCCGCCGGTCGCCGAGAAGCCGCCGCTGTACCGGTTGGACCTGAGTTCCGCGAAGGTGTTCGCACAAGTGAACACCGGCCGCACGGCCAACATCCCGGACCCGCCGCTCCCGCACGCGGACGCGCCGAAGGGCTGGTTCACGCACTCGTGGGTGCCCGCGTGTACGCACGAGTTCTTCGTTCAAGAGCGCGGCGGGCAGTCGGCGCTCGGCATCCGCCTCGTCGAAGGGCCGGAGGTCGGGCGCGCGGAGGCGATGCTGTTCCTGCGCCCCGTGAAGGTGGAACCGAACGCGAAGCTCGCGTTGCGCGTCGAGTACATGACCGCCGGCGGGTACGTCTCGGCCGACGTGCGCGTCGCCCCGGCGACCGGCGAGGCCCGCAAAGGGCTGAAAGTGCTCGGGAGGCTGCCGAACACCGGCGACCGGTGGGAAACGACGACGTTCAAGTTCGTCGCGCCGGCGGCCGACGCCGTCCAAATCGAATTCCACCACCACGGCCCGCTCGGCGAGGGCAACGAACTGATGTTGCGCGCGTTCGAACTGCGCGAGGACGAGTGACCGTTCGCGCGTCTTATCGTGGCACGACGCTCCGCGTCGTTCTTCGCGGCCCAACAACGACAAGAATGCGACGCGGAGCGTCGCACCACGATAAACGCTCAGCGCGCGAGCGATGCCCAATCGACCGCGTCCTTGTCGATCGCGGGCAGGTCGTAGGGCATCGCTTCGAGGTACTTGGGCGCGGCCCCGGTGTTGAACACCACCAACCGCTCGTCTGGCTTCACTTCGCCCGCGGCCACCATGCGTTCGAGCACATCGAAGCACACGGCGGTCTCCGGGCAGATGCTGATGCCCTCCGCGGCGCTCGCCCGGCGCATCCAGTACGCGATCTTCGCTTCACTGCCGGTAACGGCTTTGCCGCCGCTCTCGCGGATGGCGTCGAGCATCATGAAGTCGCCGACCGCGACCGGCACCCGCAGCCCGCTCGCGACGGTCCGCGCGTTCGGGAACAGCTCCGCGAACCGCTCGCCCTTCTCGTACGCCGTCACGATGGGCGCGCAGCCTTCCGCCTGGCACGAGATCAGCCGCGGCCGCGCGGCGCTCTTGAGCCAGCCCAACTCGCCGAGTTCCGCGAACGCCTTCCACATCCCGATGAGGCCGGTGCCGCCGCCGGTGGGGTAGAAGATCGCAGACGGCAGTTCCCAGTTCATCTGCTCCGCGAGTTCCAACCCCATCGTCTTCTTGCCTTCGAGCCGGTACGGTTCCTTTAACGTCGAAAGGTCGAACCAGCCCATGCGCTCGGTACCGTCTTTCACGATCTTGCCGCAGTCGTTGATGAGGCCGTTCACGCGGAACGCCTTCGCGCCGTAGAGAGCCACCTCGAACTGATTCACAACGGGTGTGTCGGCGGGCATGAACACGAAGCACTCGATCCCGGCACGCGCGGCGTAGGCCGCAGCCGCGCCGCCGGCGTTGCCCGCGGTCGGCAGCGCGACGCGTTTCACGCCGAGCCACTTCGCCATGCTCACCGCGGCGGCCATCCCGCGGCTCTTGAAGCTCCCGGTGGGGAGCTGCGATTCGTCCTTCACGAACAATTGCGACAGGCCAAGTTGCGCGCCGAGCCGCGGGCAGTGTAGTAGCGGCGTCATGCCCTCGCCGAGCGAAACCGGCTCCGCTTCCAGCGGCAGCGGCAGTAGCTCGCGGTACCGCCACAGGTTCGGGGCGCGCTTCGCGATGTCCGCTGGCGTGACCGCGGCCCGCACCTTGTCGAGGTGGTAGCGCACGGCGATGGGCCGGCCGTTGTGGAGGTTCGCGAGTTGGCCGAACGGCAACTTCGTGCCGTCGATGGCACCTTCGAGGTGCGAAACGTAGTGCGTCATGCCTTTAGGGTAGTAGGCACGCTCCGCGTGCCGTCGCTGAACAACTGAAAATGCCTTCGAGAAAGCGAATTCCGCCCACGCAGCAACGGCACGCGGAGCGTGCCTGCCACCCTGAAAGCCGTTCGACGCGGTGCGGTATCCGCTGTAACCTAAACCCGCCGTTCCAACCTCGTGCCGCACATGCGCATCGCGTTCATCACCGCCGGGGCCGCGGGCATGTACTGCGGCAGTTGCATGCGCGACAACACGCTCGTGACGGCGCTCCGCGCGCTCGGGCACGACGCGCTACTCATCCCCACTTACATGCCCATCACGGTGGACGAACCGGACGCCTCGCAGAAGAAGGTGTTCTTCGGCGGCGTGAACGTGTACCTCGAACAGAAGTTCTGGCTGTTCCGCCACACGCCGCGGTTCCTCGACCGGCTGTTCAACTTCCGGTGGTTCCTCAAGTGGGTGTCGCGGTTCGCGGTGAAAACGAAGTACAGCGAACTCGGCGACCTCACGATTTCGATGCTCGAAGGGGCGAACGGTAAGCAGGCTAAGGAAGTGCAGAAGCTGGTGGAGTTCCTGAAGGACGAGAAGCCGGACGCGGTGATCTTCACCAACGCGCTGCTCTCCGGCGCGGTGCCAGAGATTAAGCGACAGCTCGCAGTGCCCGTCTTCGTCACGCTGCAAGGCGACGACATTTTCTTGGACGAGCTTTCGCCCGAAGAGCGCGCGAAGTGCGCCGAACTGATCCGCGCGAACGGCCGCGCCGTGACCGCGTACATCAGCACCAGCGCCTACTACGCCGATCACATGGCGGGCTACCTCGGTCTCGCGCGCGACACCATTCGCGTGATCGAACCGGGGCTGAACCTGAAGGGCCACGGCGGCGCGGCCGACCCGCGCGGCGACCGCCCGCTTACCGTCGGGTTCTTCGCCCGCATCGCGCCGGAGAAGGGCTTCCATCACGTCGTGGAAGCGTACATCAAACTGCGCCAAACCCCGGGCGCGCCGGTGGCGAAACTCAAGGTGAGTGGCTGGCTCGGCGAGAAGAACCGCGCGTACTACGAACAGCAGGTGAAGCGCCTCGAAGCCGCCGGGTTACTCGCGGATTTCGAGCACGTGGAATCGCCCGGTCACGCGGACAAAGTGCGCTTCATGCGCTCGATTGACTTGCTGTGCGTGCCGAGCGTGTACCGCGAACCGAAGGGGCTGTTCGTACTTGAAGCGTGGGCGAACGGCGTCCCGGTCGTGCTGCCGTCGCACGGGGCGTTCACGGAGTTGGTCGAGAGCACCGGCGGCGGGTTGCTCGTCGCGCCGGACAGCACCGACGCGCTCGCCGAAGGTCTCGCGCGCATCCTCAGCGATGAAGCTTTCCGCGCGAAAGCCGGTGCCGCCGGTGAAGCCGCAGTTCGCGCGCGCTACAGCGCCGAAGTGATGGCCCGCGACACCGCGGCGCTGCTCGCCGAGTTCGTTTCCGCTCCCACCACGGCGAACGCATGACCACCACCACGCGCCGCGTCGAGTTCGGCGACACCGACATGGCCGGCATCATGCACTTCTCGAACTTCTTCAAGTTCATGGAAGTGGCCGAAACCGACTTCCTCACGGCCCGCGGGCTGAACGTGAGTTGGCACGCGGACGGCGCGAAGTGGGGCTTCCCGCGCGTCTCGGCCGCCTGCGACTTCCAAAAGCCCGCGAAGTTCGGCGACGTACTCACGATCACCGTGACCGTGGAGAAACTCGGGCGCAAGTCGGTGAGCTACCGCTACGACTTCACCAACCAGCGCGGCGAACCGGTTGCCGTGGGACGCATCACGGCCGTATTCTGCCGCTCGACCGGCCCGGACCACATCGAAGCGCTGGAGATTCCACCGGACCTGCGCGCGAAGATCGAACAGCCTTGATGGAGCGCGTGATGTGGGTTTTTAGCGCATGCACTTTTGCTCTGTTACTCTTGAGTATCGCGTTCGGGATTGTTTCTGAGGGTTATCGGGGCACAGACCTCGAACCCCAAACCCCTCGAAACGAGCAGATGGAATGGCGGTACTGGTGGATTTCAGAAGCGTTGTTCGTCGGAGCTGTGGCGTGTTTCATCGCCGCAGTTCGGAGTAAATAACTGGCACCGAGCGACCGGACTACAACAGAGCGGACGATGGAAGCCGAACCGTACCTCACGCGCCTCACGAACCGGTTGCTCGACGGCATCGAACTGCTGCCGGCCGAGGTACGCGAGCGGAACGCGCAGTACCTGCGCGAAGCTCAGAACCCCGACGGCGGGTTCAGCGGGCGCGAGGGCGGCAGCGACCTCTACTACACCGGGTTCGCGCTGCGGTCGCTCGCGGTGCTGCAAGCACTCACCCCGGAGTTGTGCGAGCGCACCGCGGGCTTCATTCGCGCGAAGATGACCGGCTCCGCCGCGGTTGTAGACTTCTTCTCTTTGGTCGTGAGCTGCTACTTGGTCCCGCTCGGCGGCGGCCCGGACGTGCTCGCTTCGGCACCTGCCGATTGGCGCGACCGCGTTGCGCAGGCGCTCGAAACGTACCGCACAGCGGACGGCGGCTACGGGAAGACGCCCGGCGCGCCTCACGGCAGCACCTACACGAGCTTTCTCGTCACGCTGTGCTTGCAGTTGCTCGACCGCCCGAACCCGGAAGCCGACAAACTCGTCTCCTTCGTACAGTCGCGCCGCCGCCCGGACGCCGGGTATGTGGAAATCAGCGCGATGAAGCGCAGCGGCACGAACCCCACCGCGGCCGGGGTCGGCGTGTTGCAGATGCACAGCGCGATGAGCGACGCGGAGAAGTTGGAGACGGCGAACTTTCTCGCTGCCCTGCCCTCACCCTTTGAAGGGGGCTTGCGGGCGAACGACCGCATCCCGGCCGCGGACCTGCTCTCCACGTTCACCGGCGGGTGGACGCTCGACCAACTCGGTCACGCGAACCTGCTCGATTGGGCGAAGGTGCGCGACTACGCGGACGAGTGCGAGCGACCCATCGGAGGCTTCCGCGGCGGCCTGTGGGACGACCGCACCGACGTGGAGTACACGTTCTACGGCCTCGGGGCGCGCGCCCTCGCGGCGCTGCACGGCCACGCGTGAGGTCTTGGCGAGCGGCGCGCGTGAGCGTGCCGGTGGTTCGCGCTCTCAACAACCGGCACGCTCACGCGTGCCGCTCGCCAAAAGCACGCCGCTTAGCGCGGTTCGATGAGGAACGTGGGCACCGTGCTGCCGCCGCCCGCGGTCACGTTCACCAGCGCTTCGGTGGAAATGCGCGTCAGGCAGCCGTGCATGTAGTGCCCGAACGCGACGTACGGGTTCGTGTCCAGCATGCGGTCGAGCACGAAGAGCGCGTTGTTCTCGAACCCGGGGTACGCCTCGAACGGTAGTTTCACCTTCTGCTGCACCACATACGGCGTCGCGAGCGCCGTTTCCACGGCGGCTTCCCACGCGGGTTGCTCGACGGTCCAGCCGAGCACGATGCCCTTCCCGCCGTAGTCGTCGTTCGGCTTCAGCACGAGCCGGTCCTTGTTCGCCAAACTCCACTTCACGAGATCGACCGCGTTCCCGTCCGGGCCGATGGTGGTGCGCGGCTCCATCACCCGCGTCCACGGGATGTGCTTCGCGATGGCCGCGCGCTGCGGGGGCGCGAACAGCGCCGCGTTGCGCTCGTCGGACAGCACCGCGAGCGACGCCTTCTTGAACAGGATTTTGCAGCGGAACGTGTTCACCATGCACACGGCGCGGTCGCGCACCGCGCGCACCACCGGGTGCTCGATCCCGCCGCGCTCGATCAGTTCCGAGATCAGCACGCGCTTGTAGATGAGCGTGATGTGGTAGTCGCCGGCCATCAGCTTGCCGTCGCGGTACTCCACCTCGCGCGGGTCCACGATGCGCGCCTCGATGCCCAGCGCTTTGAAGTAGTCGTAGAAGAGCACGAACTCGCTGAACGTCGGGACTTCGCGCCAATCGAGGATAGCAATCCGAGGCGCTTCGGACGTGTGCCCCTGCCACTTGTGGAAGGAGTCGGTGAGCGCGTGCAGTACGCCGGGCTTCGCGGGAATCGGCCAAACATTATAGGCGCGCTGAAACTCTTGGAACGCGGGGAGGCCGTAGAAGACGTCGGCGAGCGCGTCCGAGTAGCCGGCCCCGGCGGGCGTCTCGGTGTTGAACTCGGTGAACAGCAGTTCGTCGTCGGACGCGAAGAAACTGTCGAAGCGTGCCGTCGGGCTTGGGCACGGGAACCCGGGATCGACCGACAGCAGTTCGTTCTCCCAATCGAGCAGCCGGAACTGGTAGCGGAACGCCGGGTCCGCGAGCGCGCGGTCGTAGATCGTCTGGAACGCCGGGAGCAGCGCCTTCACCACGCTGTGCAAAAGCGCGTGCTGCGGGAGCGTGAGGAACCGCGGGCGCAGCACCGTGCAGACGGGCCGCGTGCCGAAGAGTAGCCCGCGCAACCGCTGCCCGCGCTCGAGCGCCGCGTGCGAATCGGCCGCGAGTACCGGGCTGGCGCTGAGGAGGTCGTGGTAGCGCGAAATGGCGTCGGACATCGTGCGGCCCCAAAACAGAATCGCCACAAAGAGGCACAGATGGCACAAAAAGAAGACCAAACAACGGAGTTGAATTCAACTCGTTCTTCGTCTTCTTTTGTGCCTTCTGTGCTTCTTTGTGGCAAACGTCTGTGCGTTAAAACAGTTTGCCCCAGCGCAGGTCGGCGAGTTGCGGTTGCGGGTTCAGCGCGCGGTCGATCACCAGATCGGCCATGTGCCGCACCACCCAATCGAAGTACTGCGGCGTCAGCGAGTTCACGTCCATGTCCGGGGCCGGGTTCATGAAGTCGATCGCGTAGGGCACGCCGTCCTTGATGGCCCACTCCACCGTGTTCATGTCGTAGCCGAGCGCGTCCACCAACTTCAGCGAATCGTCGATCACGCGCTGCTTCAGCGCCGGCGTGAGGTAGTTGTCGTCCGGGATGTAGCGCCGGTTGTTGGTGTCGTAGGGCATCGGCAGCACGGTGTTGCGCCCGAGGCACATGCACCGCACGTACTGGTCCCACTTGACGAACTCTTGCGCGATCATCGTGAGCAGCCCGGAGCCGTCGTAGTACCGAATCAGCTCTTCGGTGCTGTGGCACACGTACACGCCGCGCCAGCCGCCGCCGTGCGCGTCTTTCAGGATGCACGGCAGCCCGACGTAATCGACGATCGCCTGCCAGTTCAGCGGGTACTCGAGGTTGCGCAGGCTCTCGGTCTTCACGATCCCGGGAACGTAGTCCTTGTTCGGCAGCACCACCGTTTTGGGGTGCGACAGGCCCAGCCGCGCGCACAGTGTGGCACCGAAGAACTTGTCGTCGGCCGTCCACATGAACGGGTTGTTGACGACCGTCGCGCCGTCGAGCACGGCCTTCTTCAGGTAGCTGCGGTAGTACGGCACCTCGTGCGAGATGCGGTCCACGATGACGGCATACGGGTTCGGTTCGTCCATGCGGGTGCCGCCCAACTTGGCGAACTCCGCGACGACGCCCGCGTTCCGCCCGTTCACCTCTTCGATGAACTTCGGGGGAAACGACCACTCGCGCCCGACGATCACGCCGACCTTTTTCACAGTGCCTCCGAGTGGACAGTGGAAAGTGGGCAGTGGGCAGTAAACAGTGGCGAGTGGGCAGTCAGCCGACACAAGACGCGGCGGTTTACGAACTGCCCACTTCCCACTATCCACTTCCCACTAATCGTTGCCCCCAAGATACATGCGAATCATGTCGTGCCACACGGGCCAGTCGTGGGCGAAGCCGTCCCACTCGCGGAGCGCGTTGCCGATGCCCTTGCCCCACAGCTTGCCGGACAGTTCGCGGTTCTGGTCCAGCAGTTGGTCGCCGCGGCCCACGGCCAGAATGATGTTCTGCGCGCGGAGCCGGTCGAGCCGCCACGGGTCGTGTTCGTTGGGAATGAAATCGACCGGGTTCTGGAGGTACACGGTCTCGTTGTGGTAGCCGCCGAGAAACGTCTTGATGTCGGTGAGGGCGCTCATGGCGAGCACGCGGTTCACGCAGTCCGGGAACCGCAGGCCCATCGAGAGCGCGTGGAACGCGCCGAAGCTCGCCCCGGTGAACACGGTGTACGGGTGCCCGTTGCGCCACCGCGCCCACGGCAGCACTTCGTTCATCACGTAGTTCGTGTACTGCTCGTGCCGCCACGCCCGCGCGCCGGGGTGCGCGTGGTAGGCGTACCAGCTCTCTTGGTCGATCGCGTCCACGCAAATCAGGTGGAACCAGCCGTGGTTGATGCCGTGCGCGATCGCCCCGGGCATCCCGCGATCGGCCCACTCGTAGAACCGGCCGCGGGAGGTGGGGAACGCGATCACGCGCGCGCCGCCGTGCCCGAACTCGAGCAGTTCCATGTCGCGGTGCAGCGACGGACTCCACCAGCGGTGATACTCGCGGCGCATGGGTACTAGAAACCGGCGACCGGCAGTGTGTTAAGAGAGGAGGTTTAGAGCGAGTATGTGGAAGGGACGCGCGAACGTCAACGACCGAACGCGCGAACCCCGGTGCGGGCGCTGGGAAAGCGGTGGGGTTGTACCAGTGCGTTTCTATTTGAGCTTCTTCTTGCGGGGCTTGGTGGCGGCGAACAGGTCCGCGAGAGCGAGTTTGAAGCCGGGGAGTACCTTCCCGCCGTCGAGCGTGCCGGCGGCGTCGAATGGTTTGGACCGCTTCGCGCTGGTGTACACCTTCGCGGTCTCCGATTGCGGGTCGATGAGCCACACGAGTTGGCACCCGGCAGCGAACAGTTCCTTCAACTTGCGGGCCATCTCGGCGTCCGTGTTCGACGGACTGAGCACTTCGACCGCGAGCGCCGGCGCGACGGACCAGATTTGTTCGTCCGGGATTTCACCTTCGGGTAGAGCGTCCCACGGAATGAAGCTCACGTCCGGGTAGCGCACGCTCTCGTCGCTCAAACGCAGCGGTCCGTCGCCGGGGAGCGTGACGCCCAACTCGTGTTCGTCCGCGAAGTCCGCGATGAGGCGGAACAGGCGACCGCCGAGGAGCGCTTCCGGTGTGCCCACGGGCTTCTCCACAAGAACGCCGTCGATCAGTTCGAGTAACCGTTTGGTTGCCCCGTCGCGCGCTTCGAGAACGTCCGCTTCGGTCGCGGTGCCGGGGGGCGGCTGAGTGCGAATGCGTTCGAGCGGCACGCCGCCGAGGCGCGCGTGCAGTTCGGCGAAGGTGCGCGTGTCGCTAACGGTCGCGGTCGCCATCGGATCGGCTCCTTGTGACGGCGCAGTATATCACGAATCAATTCGGGCCCAAATCGGTCACGGCGACGCTCCAGCGGGACGGGCCGAAGGTCACGTCGAACGTGCCCTTCCCGTTCACCCAGTACGACGGGTTCACTTGCAAGAACTGTGCTTCGCGCACCTTGTCGGCGTAGGGCAGTTGCAGGTCCGCGTCGACGTGCAGCACGAGCAGGTCCGCGCGGTCGCGGCCCACGAACGTGCGCACCGGGCGGCGGCTCGCGTGCGCGTCGGCGGGGTCCACCGGCACCCAGCCCACACCCGGCGCGAAGAACTCGGCGCGCACGTGCGGTCGGTCGTGGAGCAGTTCGCCCGGTTTGCTGTTCGGGGCCGGCGGTTGGGTGCGGCGCCCCACCAGCACCCGCGCCGGGATGCCGTGCGCGCGCATCGCGCCGACCAGCACGAACGACATGCCGGCGCAATCGGTTTTCGCGCTCGCGCACGCGGTGCTCGCCCGCTTGTCGGCGTCCGGGTCGAAGTGGTACGTGAAGTCGGCGCGAATCACTTCCACGACGCGTTCCGCGTACGCGAGCGCGCCCTCGCCCTTCGCCCGGGTGAGCTTCTTGGCGTCGAGCCAGTCGCGGAACGCCCGCGCTTCATAATCGACGCGCGTGGTCGGCGCGAGGTACAACTTGCGCTCGGCGTCCGTCAGCGGCGGCACCGCGGGTGCCGCTTCACCGGGTCTCAGTTCCACGAGCTCGCGCGAGCGGAGCGCGGCCTCAACGTCCAACGTGATCTTGAGCACCGCGCCCGGTTTGCCGTTCGCTTTCACCTCGATGTAGCGCACGGCGCGCGCGCGAGGGCCCTTCTCCGGCACCACCTTCGACACCGGTTCGGTGGTCGTCTTCACCTTCGTCTGCGACGGCAGTTCCGGGGCGTCCGGCAGGAACACTTGCCATTTGGTCACGCCGAACGTGTCGGCGCGCAGCTCGTAACCGATGCTCGCGCTCACCCGCTTCGCGTCGGCGGACACGAGTTTGTACGCCGGTTGCTCGTCGGCGCGTGCGGCACCGGCGACCGCGAGGGCGAGGGCGA
>Ga0169931_10010094_pt1 | contig 13489 bp, 16 predicted proteins | sample Kivu_15m_20L_FD_129675 | JGI IMG/M metagenome (GOLD analysis project Ga0169931, IMG submission 129675) | Freshwater microbial communities from Lake Kivu, Western Province, Rwanda to study Microbial Dark Matter (Phase II) - Kivu_15m_20L... | ecosystem: Environmental > Aquatic > Freshwater > Lake...
CAACCGTCGTAGAGGTCCTTCGCCGACGGAGCGACGATCCGTTGGAACGACAGGTCGAACGACACGTCAGCGTTTACGAATGACGCCGTCGGCCACCGCGGCCGCCGCCACCGCCGGCGCCACGCGGGCCACTACCGAGCGGTCGAACACCGACGGCACCACGAACTCGGGCTTCAACTCGGCGTCGGTCACCGACTCGGCGATGGCGATGGCGGCGGCCAGCTTCATGCCTTCCGTGATGTCGGTGGCGCGGGCGTCGAGGGCCCCACGGAAGATGCCGGGGAACGCCAGCACGTTGTTGATCTGGTTCGGGTAGTCGCTACGACCCGTGGCCATGACCGACGCCAAACCGTCGCACTGTTCGGGACGGATCTCGGGATTCGGGTTGGCCATGGCGAACACGATGGGGTCCTTGGCCATCGAACGAACGTCGGCCGCCGTGATGAGGTCCGGTCCGCTCACTCCGACGAACACGTCGGAGCCCTTCATGATGTCGCTGATGGTGCCCATACGGCGCGAGCGGTTGGTGTTCTCGGCGAACCATTCCTTGGCCGAGTTCATCTCGCCACGTCCGGTGTAGATGGCTCCCACGCGGTCGCAACCGATCACGTCGCCCACACCGGCGTTTAGCAGGATCTTGCCGATGGCCACACCCGCGGCACCCACGCCGGCGATGACGACCGTGAGGTCCTCCATTTTCTTGCCGGTGATCTTCAGCGAGTTCCACAGGGCGGCCAACGTGACGACCGCGGTTCCGTGCTGGTCGTCGTGGAAGACCGGGATGTCGAGGCTGGCACGCAGACGCTCCTCGATCTCGAAACATTCCGGAGCCTTGATGTCCTCGAGGTTGATGCCACCGAAGGTGGGAGCGATGCGCTGCACGAAATCGACCACCTCGTCGGCGGTACTGGCGTTGATGCACACCGGGAAACCGTCGACTCCACCGAACTCCTTGAACAGCAGGGCCTTGCCCTCCATGACGGGCATGGCACCCTCGGGACCGATGTCGCCCAGACCGAGCACCGCGGTGCCGTTGCTCACGATGGCCACGGTGTTCTTACGGATGGTGTACTCGTGCGACAGGGCGGGGTCGTTCTCGATGGCGGTGCACACCCGGGCCACGCCGGGGGTGTAGGCCATCGACAGGTCGTCGCGATCGTTCACCGGAGCGGTGGAGATGACCTGGACCTTGCCCGACTCGTGCATCTTGAAGGTGCGGTCCCACCAATCGAGCAGGGTGACGCCCGAGAGCTTCTTCACCGCGTCGACGACCTTGGCCTGATGGGCCTCGTCGCGACAGTGCACCACCAAGCTGCGGCGCAACACGGGTCCCCGCACGTCGAAACCGTCGAGGGCACCGATGTTGCCCCCGGCCTCGCCGATGGCGGTGCAGAGGCGTCCGAGAGTGCCCGGAACGTTGTCCAGCTGGCAGTCGAGAGCGATGGAGAAGGCGGCGGTCGGTTTCGTAGTCACAGGGTTGTAAAGGATACGAAACAACGACCCCGAACCGCCGTCTTTCGGCAACAAACACTCCGCACCACCGGCCCGGGACCCTTGACGCGCGCCATCCGATCGGGTTACATTTTTGTAGTGACCACTACATACGATTCGAACGACCCCGTCCCGGCAGGCGGGAACCCGACCCGCACGATCTGGATCGCCCACCCGGCGGGGATGGTTTTCGCGTTGGCGCTCGCGCTCTTCCTCACCGTTCTCCCCGACGACGCGCTGTCGCAGACCGCGCCGAAACTCGGTCTGTACGCCCTGGCCGCCGCCCTCGGACCGGTGACGGTGGCGATCCTGCGATTCCTCGCCGATCGTTTGGCCCTCGACCGTCGTCGGTTCGTGGTGATCGCCAGTGCGGGTGCCGTCACCTTCGACGGGTTGTTCGTCGGGTTGTGGCCCGACGTCTACGGACACGAGGGTGCATCACTCGCCAACGTCGCGGCCCTGATCCTGTTCGGATTGGCCGCCATCCTCGTCTCCGACCAATTGGTATCGGTGAACACGCTCCCCCGCCGGAAAGGAAACACCGCATGACCATGAACGATCCCCTGAGCACCGTTCTCGACTTCTTTCGCTCCTTCGAGGGCAACGACGTCGAGGAGGCGGTGAGATTCGTCGCCGAGGACATGGAGTACGTCAACGTCCCCTTCGGTTTCGAGGCCGGCACCGTGATCGGACCCGATGGCATGCGAGCGGTGCTCGTCCCGGCCTTCGCCGGCGTCACCCGCAACGAGTTCATCGTACGGACCACCGCCACCAACGCCGACACGGTGTTCGTCGAACGCCTCGACCGTCATCGTCTGGCCAACGGTTGGGTCGAGCTGCCCGTCACCGGGGTCTTCACCGTTCGCGACGGCAAGATCACCCACTGGCGCGACTACTTCGACATGAACGTGTTCGCCACCCAGATGGCCGCTCTGGCCTGACGAACTCGCTCCCGACGCGGGATCAGTCGATGATGCCCAACGCCCGGGCAGCCTCGTTGGCGGCACGGGCCCCGCACACCTGACGCACCATCAACAGCCCGTCGATGCGTGCCACGATCGACCAAGCCAGACGTCGACGTTCCAACGGGCCACCGCCCCGGATCAGTTCGCTGATCCACGCGACCCAGGACTCCACCAACTCGGCCGCCAAGGCCACGAAGGGCTCCTTGCGCGCACTCGCCAGACCGACCACCTCGAAGTAGACCGCCATCACCGCATCCACCTTGCTGCTGGCCAGAATTGGCCATGCCGCGCGCAACAACTCGTCCGGAGTCGCCTCGCTCGCGAACGCGCCCTCCAACAGCACCTGCAACTCGGCCCCCATCGCCGTCACGACCGAGGTGATCAGCACGTCCTTCGTCGGGAAGTAGTACACCACCATGCGATCGGAGATGTCGAGCGACTTGGCCACTTTGCCGAACGACAGCGAGGCCAAGCCCTCGGCGCGCACCACGTCGATCGCGGCGCGGATGATGTCGTCACGATCGTGTCGATAGCCCACGAAATCACTGTAGCGACCGTTACAAACGCATCACCCCGAGTCGACGGTCGCGATCGGTACTGTGCCGGCATGAGAAACACCACCCGCACCCTGACCACTTTCGCCCTCTGCCTCGCCCTGGTTGGCGCGTCGTGCGGGGGCGACGACTCGGGCTCGGGCTCGGGCACCGCTTTGTCGAACGAGGAGTTCTGCGCCAAGGTCGAGGCACTCGACGCGATGGACCCCGGCACGGACGACATGGCCGAAGTGGTGGCCTCCGTCGAGGAGTTGGCCGACGCCGCACCGTCGGACGAACTGCGTGACGCGATGCTGGCTCTGGTCCCGGTGATGACGGCACTCGATAACCTCGACGAGAACGATCCCGATGCCATGAGCAAAATCATGGAGATCATGATGGATCCCGAGGTCATCGCCGCCGGCGAGTTGATCGAGAAGTACAGCACCGAGACGTGCGGGATCGACGGCTCGGCCGATTAGGGAAGCAGCGAGTCGAGCGAAACAATCCCAACGCTCGGTAGCAATGGTGGATACATCTTCGATGACATGGAAGCCGGGGACATCTCGGACTACGTGGAGGCCTACGGAAGCGATTACTTCCCCAACGGCTACGTCAGCTCCACGTCGATGTCCGGCGCCGACGGCTATACCGAGGTGATCCTGGACTTCACCGATGCCGACTCGCTCGATGACGTGGCATTGTGCGAGGTCATCGCCGAAGGAATCGCGATGAGTACGGCTGACACCGCGGTGCGGATCGTGGTTCAGGAGGACACGGTCGATGTCGCAGTGCGTGAGGTCGACGGCGACTGCGCAGCGGTCTGATCCGCCGAGCCGTCAGGAGCCGGTGAGCTCCTTCTTCAACTCGCGCTTCAGGAACTTGCCGTTCGCGTTGCGCGGGATGGGCTCGGTGCGGAACCAGATCTTGGTGGGGATCTTGTGCTTGGCCAGGCTCGCGGTCAAGAACTGACGCAACTCGTCCTCGGTGAGCGACGCGCCGGACCGCAGCACCAGGACCGCCGCCACTTCCTCACCCAGACGCTCCTCGGGAATGCCGAAAACGCAGGCCTCGGCGATGGCGTCGTGGTGGTAGATCGCGGTCTCCACCTCGCTGCAGTAGACGTTCTCGCCACCGCGGATGACCATGTCCTTGGCGCGGTCCACAATGTAGATGAACCCGTCCTCGTCGATACGAGCGATGTCACCGGTGTTCAACCAGCCATCCACAATGGTGTCGGCGGTCGCCTCGGGACGGTTGAGGTAGCCCTTGATGGTGACCGAACCCCGCACGCACAGGACACCGATGGTGTTCGGACCCGACGGAAGGTCGCGCCCCTCCTCGTCGACCAACTTGGTCTCGAGAGTGGGAACAGCGGGCCCGCACGACTCGGGCTTGGCCACGAACCAACGTGACGAGTTGGCGGTGATGATGCCGTGGGTCTCGGTCATGCCGTAGCCGGTGGACGGCTGACCGTGCTTGAGGGCTCCGGCGATCTTGTGCACCAGGTCGGGCTGGAGTGCCGCACCACCACCGCCGAGTCCGGCCAACGACGACGTGTCGCGCTTGTTCCAGTCGGGGTGCATGAGCATCTCGCGACTCATGGTGGGAACACCGGAGAAGTTGGTGACCTTCTCGCGTTCGATCAACTCGAGGGCCCGACCCGGGTCCCACTTGTACATCAACACGACCTTGCCACCGGTGAGCGTGGCCGGATGCAGGATGCAGTTGCAGGCGGTCACGTGGAACAAGGGAGTGGGCGCCATGAACGACGCCGGCAATGCCGGCGGTGCGGGCGGTGGGGGCGGCACGTCGCCGGCGGCGATGGCCTTTTGTTCGGCCATGGCGACCGCGGTGGTCATGGCCGCGATGTTCAGGATGTTGTGGACCGAACCACGATTGGTCAACTGGGCACCCTTGGGGAATCCGGTGGTTCCCGAGGTGTAGAAGATCGTGGCGTCGTCGTCGGTGTCGATGTCGACAGCGGGAAGCGATCCGGGATCGGCGGCCGACATGATGGCGCCCCAGGATGTGCCCTCGCCGGGAACGGCGCGGTCGGTGCGCACGGCGATGATGTGCATCGGGCGCTGACTGGGCATCTGCAACAAACGCTCGAGGCGCTCGTCGTCGGCGATCAACACGCGGGGCTCGCTGTCGTTCAGTGCGTACTCCATCTCCGGCGCAGTCCACCACGCGTTCATTCCGACCACGGCGGCTCCGACCGAGACGCCGGCCCAGTAACCGACGACCCACTCGGGATAGTTGCGCATGGCGATGGCCACGCGACTGCCGGGCGTGACACCATTGGCCACCAGATGGGCGGCCAGCTTGCGAACCTGGGCGTGCACCTCGGCGTACGTGTACCGCTCGTCCTCGTAGACCAGATAGTCCTTGTCGCCGTGCACCACCGTGGTCTCCCAGATGGCCCGTATGGTGGGTGGCGCCGCCACGTAGGACTTCGCGGGGACCCCGCGGATGGTGGTCATGTGGGTGGCGAACGGAGAGCCCGGAGCGTCGAGTTCGGCACGGGCGGTCAGGTAATGGTGGATCACGCCCGCCATTCTTGCCGATCGATCCACCGATGTACAGGGCGAGGCCGAATCGAACGGGTTGTGGCAACATGGAGCGTGCTCTCCGTTCCCACCGTCGACATCTCGAACCCCTCGGCGACGTCGATGGAGGCCCTCGACGCCGCTTGTCGCGATCATGGCTTCTTCTTTCTCGGTGGTCACGGTCTGGACGAACTGATAGAACGCACGTGGCGTCAGACCGAACGCTTCTTCGACGCCGACCGGAGCATCAAGAACGAGATCGTTCGTGACCTCGAGAACCCGATGGGTTACTTCGATCGGGAGCTCACGAAGCGAAAACGCGACAACAAGGAAGTGTTCGATTTTCTGGATCCGACCGTGGCCGCCATCGACGCCCGCAACCGTTGGCCCCGAGACCTTCCGGGCTTTCGCGAGACCATGACGGAACTGTTCGACGAGTTCAGCGCTCTCGCCGATCGCACCATGACCCTCATCCACGGAGCCCTCGACCTGCGAACCGATTCGCGGGCCAAGGTCGCGGGAAGTCGCCACAGCAGCATGGTTCGACTGAACTGCTATCCGGTCGGCGATCCGGTGCCGGAGTCGGAGCGGGACGGACTACCCGAACTGGGCGAAACCGCGCTCGGCTATCACACCGACCCCGGGACGCTCACTCTGCTCCTGCAGGACGACACCGGAGGTTTGCAAGCCGAGTCGCTCGACCACGGATGGATCGACGTTCCCCCCACTCCCGGAACGATCGTGGTCAATCTCGGGGACTGCATGCAGGCATGGACCAACGATCGCTACCGTGCGGCGGTTCATCGTGTGGTTCCCATGACCCGCAACCGCCGTTTCAGCATCCCCTACTTCCAGAATCCGACCCGCGACTCGGTGATCGCGCCGATGCCAGAGTTGAGCACTTCCGGGGCTCGGTATCGGAGTTTCGCGTGGAAGGAATTCATGGCCGCTCGGGCCTACGACAACTTCACCGATCTCGGTACCGACGACACCCAGGTCACCGACTTCCGCGTCGACGCCTGACCCGTTTCGACGGCCTTCACGCTGTGGGATAATGGGGCATGATCGAATCCAACGACGTCTCTTCCTTACTCGATCCCGAGATCGCCACGATGCTGGCGGCGTCGCCGGTGAACATCGGCGAGATCCTCGGCGGCCTCACCCCGGAGTCGGTGGTGACGATTCGCGAGATGTTCGCCGCCACCCCTCCCCCGCCACTCTCCGATGAGGTGACCCGCGAGGACGTGTCGCTCGAAGGTCGCGGCACCGCCTCCGTCCGCGTGCATCGACCACGCGTTCAACGTGCGAACGCGCCGTGCGTCGTCTGGATGCACGGTGGTGGCCTCGTTCTCGGCGACAACCGCATGGACGACGCGCGCTTCGACAAGTGGTGTCACGAACTCGACATCGTCGGGGTGTCGGTCGAGTATCGCTTGGCCCCCGAACATCCCTACCCCACGCCCCTCGAGGACTGCTACGCGGCTCTCGCATGGACCCACCGCAACGCGGCATCGCTCGGCGTGGATCCGACGCGCATCGGCATCGGCGGCGCCAGCGCCGGCGCCGGACTCGCCGCGGGTCTGGCTCTCTTGGCGCGCGATCGCGCCGAGTTCGCCGTCGACTTCCAGTTGCTCGTCTATCCCATGATCGACGACCGTCAAGTCACCACCTCCAGCTCGTGGATCGACCCGATCTGGTCACCAGCGGCCAACACCTTCGGCTGGACGTCGTATCTCGGGTCCGACAAGGGCACCGACAACGTCGCCCCGTACGCCGCGGCGGCCCGAGCCACCGACCTGCGTGGCCTTCCCCGCGCACTCGTCGTAGTCGGGGCACTCGACGGGTTCTCGGACGAGGACATCGACTACGCGAAACGTCTGCGTCACGCTGGAGTGCCGACCGATCTCAACGTCTACGCGGGAGCACCTCACGGATTCGACACGTTCGGCGATCTCACCACCGTCTCACGACGTTGCAATCGTGACGTCGACGAATGGCTGGCCGCCCGGGTGGTCTGACGTCGTTCAGAGAATCTCGGCCGCGATGCGGTCGAGCAGCGCGCGGGCACGAGTGGCGTGTCCACCGTCGTCGTCACGCAGCGCGTCGTGCAGAGAAACCCACTGTTCCTCGGGAATGTCGACGTTGGTCGCCAGGTTGCGAACGATCGTCGCGTCGAACTCGATGTGTGGCTGCAGCCCCCACGCCCGACCCCGACGAAACACCGCGTCGGCATGGGGCAAGCGAGCCAACACGTCGGCATCGTCCGGTGCGGCGATGGCATCCTCGTGCCAGACCGCCCACGGGCCGGCCAACTCACTCGGCGCCCCATCGGAGACGTCGAACTCCACGTAGGACCGGAACGTGTGATCCATTCGCGTCACCGAGCCGCCGAGAGCACGCGCCAGAACCTGGGCACCGAAGCAAACACCGATGTACGGCCGATCCGATGCCACCCATTCGCGCACCGCGTCGACCTCCGATTGCGCCGGTGGGCGACAATGGCCCGTGGCGACCGAAGTGGGCGAGCCGAGCACGATCAGCACATCGGCATCGGGAAGCGACGGGGAATCCTCTCGGTAGATGCGCTCCACGGAGAATCCCGACGTGGCCAACCAATCACCGATGTGTCCGAGTTCGTCGGCGACTCCACGATGGGAAAGAACGACCGATCGCGCCACGAAAGCTCAACCGACGCGGTGCAGCGTGTTGCCGTCGGTGTGGGGCAAGGTGTCCGGGAACTGATCCATGCGCAAGCTGGTGTTCTCCCGATACGTCCACGAGTCCGGTCCATCGATGGTCACGGTGACCGTGTAGGCCACGGTGCTCGCGTGCTGACCCAAGTAGGTGTTCTCGCCGATGGCGTAGGTCTTCGAGCCGATCTCGGCGGCCATGGTGAACTCCGTGGCATCGGCCGTGGTCCGACCGCCCGCAAGCACCGCGATACCCCTTGGCACCACGAAGGCTCGAAGAACCTCGCCGGTCGCGGCATCCCACAACCAGTAGCCGAGCTCGGTGTGAAAGGGGTTCTCTTCGCCATCGCGCCACATCGCGGTCTTGTAATCGAGGCCGTAGAGCGACTGCGATCCGTTCTCCACCGGGCCGAACGGCCTCATGGTCACCTTCTCCAGGTACGGCGTCTGGTGCACCTTGCCCCGCGAGTGCGAGTACGAACTGTCCAAGCCTCCCTGGCCCTGCCATTCACCGATCAGACCGGCCAGCGGTCCCCATTCTTTCGACATGTTTGCCTCCTCGAGTCGCCGAACCTTAGTGGCGAACGGCGCAACCGAAGAAGTGCCGACGGATTCCCGCCGACCTCGCGCGCACTCGGATCGAATCACCCGAAGTCGTAGGCGACTCCGGTGGCGCGTTCGCTCAGTTCCCAGAGTCGACGTGCCGCCTCGGAGTCGCGGCCGCGACGACTGGGCACTTCCACCCGCGGAGCGCCGAATGCCATCCATCGTGGCCCGTACATCTCTCCACCCGACACCGCCGGATCGACCGCCGCCCGTAACTGTGCTTCGCACCCCTGCACACCGGTGCGCACCAAAACCGGGGTGAGCCTGCGCATCACGAAGTTCGTCGCCGCCGTGCCGTTCTTCCCCAACTCGGTCCGCGCCGTTCCCGGATGTGCGAGCACCGACAGCACCGGCGAGCGCGACGCTCGAAGTCGACGATCGAGCTCCAATCCGAAGTGCACGTTGGCCAATTTGCTCTGGAAGTACGCGCCCCAACGACTGTAACGGCGTCGTTCGAAGTGCGGGTCGTCGAGGCGCACTCGTCCCGGTCGATGCGCGATGCTCGACACGGTCACGATTCGGCCACCATTCGCTCCACCGACGATCGGCAACAGCAGACCCGTCAGAGCGAAATGTCCCAGATGATTGGTTCCGAGCTGGGACTCGAATCCGTCGACGGTTCGACTCCGGTCCAGGGCCATGACGCCCGCGTTGTTCATCAACACGTCGATGACCCGGCCTCGTCCGAGCATCGATTCGGCGAAAGCCCTGACCGAACCGAGATCGGCCAGATCGAGTCGGCCCACTTCCAACGTTCCGGACCCGCCATCGCGCTCGATCTCGTCGGCGGCCGCACGGGCCTTTTCCATGTTCCGACAGGCCATGACGACGTTCGCCCCCCGCCGATGAAGGTTCCGCGTCGACTCGCGACCGATACCCGAATTCGCACCCGTGACCACGATGAGCTTGCCACGAAGGTCGGGTATGTCATCGACGGCCCAAAAATCCTCGTTGACACTCATCATTCCGCGTACCTCACCTTGCTCGCGTCGGCGATCCGCAGACTATTGTTTCCCGTAGTCCGAAATCGGAGATTGCTGATGACGCGAGGTCTCGAGAACACCGCCAGCCAGATTCGTGGTCGTCTGATCGACAGTGCATTGGTGTTCATCGACCGCGACGGCATCGATGGGGCGCGCCTGCGCGACATCGTCGAGCACGCCGACATGACCACCGGGTCGCTCTACTGGTTCTTCAAGAATCGGCGGGCCCTCATCAACGCGGCCCTGGCCGAGCGCTACGTCCGCAAGATGCGCCAACTGACCGACGCCGCCGAGGACATCATCGCGAAGGGTCTGGTGATCGGTGATCCTCTGGACTTGCTGGCCGAAATCGCGGTACGGGTCGGCGATCCGGAGCGAGTGATGGCCCGTCGCGAGAGCGTGCAGGTACTAGCGGCCGCTCTCGACGACCCGATCCTGGCCAAACATGTGGCCGACGTCCAACGAACCCTGCTGGCGCAACTGACCAACGTTGTCAGAATCGCCCAGGAGAAGAGAATCATTCGTTCGGACGTCGACGCGTACAGCGTTGCGGTGATGATTCAATCGACGACGGTCGGTCTCGCGTCCGTCGACTTGGCTCCCGACCTCCTGCCTCGGGACGACAACTGGATCTACCTGATGGAACGAGTGGTCAAGGCCCTGCGGGCGTCGCCCGATCCGTCCTGATGCATCGTCGTCCATGAATTCGTCCCGACAGCGAACCATCGCCGCGACCGCGGTTTCGGGGATCGCTCTGATCTGCGTGGTTATCGCGCTGTCGACGTCGAGCGGGGGCGGGACGCAGGTCGCCGATTCCACGATTCCGGTTGCCCCGGTGACCACCGTGCCCGCCGAGACGATCTCCCCGTCCACCGAAGCGTCGGTCGTGGTTGCGCCCGAGCAAGGGACGGACGAGCCCTGCAGCTTGCGCGCCAAGACCCTCAATGGTGGGTCGAGCGGCGACGACGTGATCTGTCTGCAAAAGGCCCTGATCGAAGCCGGCTACCTGAGTGGAATTCCCGGTGGCGTGTACGACAACGCCACCGCCGCCGCGGTTACGAAGCTGCAGACAGATCGTGATTTGTTCGTCGACGGTGTCACCGGCCGCGAGACCGCGATCTCCCTCGGAATTTGGCCTGAAGAACCCGACTTGGTCGTGCGGACACCTCCGCCCGCACCGGGTGCGGTGGACCTCCTCGGATACCCGTTGTCCTCGGTGGCCACGAGTGGAGCCGACGCGCCTCCGCTTCCGGAGAATTCCGGCTCGGGTCGCCGGCTGGTCTATCAACGAACCGGCCAACGCGTGTGGGCGGTCGACGAAAACGAGATCGTCATACGTTCGTGGCTGGTGTCGGGAAGCAAGTACGACAACGAGTTGCCCGGTGTCCACGAGGTGTACAGCCGATCCGAGACGAGCATCGCCTGGGATGGCAAGGCCTACTTCAACCTGATGGTTCGTTGGCTGAAGACGAGCGATGATGCGATCGGCTTCCACGCCCTACCGATCAAGGTGGCGGACAACTCGCTCTATCAGACCGAGGCCGAACTCGGACAGCGTCTGTCGGGTGGTTGTCAACGTCAGGCGAATCTCGACGCCGAATTCACCTGGGAATTCGCGCAGGTCGGAACTCCAGTCGTCGTTCTGTGATCAGCGTGCGTCGGTGACGATCCTGGACAAGCTGGCCTCGGCCGACTCGACGTCGGGACGCTCGACGTTCACGAGTGGACTGAGGTAGCTCACCGAGACGTAATCGTTCTCGACCATGCCGCCGTCCGTGTCGATGGGTAGCTCGGCGGCCTCTCCCCACGTCATGCGCACATGGAACGTCCCGTCGTGACCGACCTTGGGTTCGAGTCGGGCGGTGCTCATCCGACGCGGAGGCTCATGACCCAACCGAGCCGACTTCCATCCCTTGATGTGGGCAACGTCCTTGTTGGGAACGTTTATGTTCACGACCACCGGTTCACTCGGCATGTCGCGAACGAAACCGTCGACGAAGGCCGCGGCGACCGAGGCCGCACTCTCCCACTTCTGACCCACCAGCATCTCGTCCCAACCTTGACCCTCGACACCGAAACCCGTGACCGCTTGACTCACGGCGATTCCCGAGACGCGTCCGTTACGCGCGGTCAGGGCAGCGCCCACCGTGCCCGAGTGATAGACCGATCGCCCGACGTTGGCCCCGGGGTTGATGCCCGACACGACGAGGTCGAACGGCTCACCGAAGGCACCGAGACGAGAGAACATCACGCACAGAGCCGGCGGTCCGGTGACCGACCACGCCTCGTCGATCCCGTCGACGTGGACGCGATGGACCTCGGGTTGCATCAGGTGCAGTGCGCCGAGGGCGGCTCCAGCGCCGGAGAACTCGCGATCGGGGGCCGCGATGACCACGTCGCCGAAGGGACGCATGGCGCGGGCCAGGACGTGAAGTCCCACCGAGTCGATGCCGTCGTCGTTGGTCAAAAGGATGCGCATGATTCCATCGTTGCCGATGACGAACGTCCGACAGGCATCAAAAGGTGAACGGATGCCTAATGTCCGGTAAAACGTGCCGGGCGACGTTCCAGGAACGCGGCGACACCTTCTCGGTGATCCGCGCTCTTGAAACTGGCGGACATTGCAGTGGTGTGACGCTCCATGTGTTCCGGAACACTGGAGGTGAGACCCTCGTAGGTGAGGCTCTTGATGAGACGATGGCTGTGCGGTGACCCCTGTGCGATGCGGCGGGCCAGGGTGACGGCTCTCTCCATCAGGTCCTCGGGTTCGACGACTTCTAGGACGTAGCCCAAACGAAGCGCTTCGTCGGCGTCGATCATGTCGCCGGTGTAGGTCAGACGTAGGGCGTTCTGCAGTCCGATGATGCGAGGGAGCAACCAGGTTCCGGCACCCGTGTCCGGGACCAGACCACGATGAACGAAGTTCCACGCGAAACGGGCGTTGGTGGAGGCGATACGAAGGTCGCATTGCGACGTGAATTCGGCGCCCATACCGACCGCGGGACCGTCGATCGCACAGATGGTGGGCTTGGAACACTGGACGAGAGGCCACCACTTGTCGGTCTCCTCGGCGGTGCCGCGCAGCCCGCGCTGCTCGCCGGGAATGGTGGAAAGGTCCGCCAGATCGGTGCCGGCGCAGAACGCCCCGGGCACGCCGGTGACGATCAGGACGGAAATGGTTTCATCCATCGAGGCTTCACGGACGGCTTCGATGAAGTCGAAAAGGACGGCGAAGGTCATGGCGTTGCGTTTCTCGGGGCGATCGATCGTGATGATTCCGATCGACGATGTGTCGCCGGAAATCCGTTCGTACCGAATGTGTCCGCCCATCCCCCACCCCATGACAAAAATGCGACAATTTGTCGCTTTGTGTACACGAGCAATGTACACAAAGCGACAAATTGTCGCATTTAGGTAGTTGGGGGTGGGGTGGATGACGGCGTCACCAGCGGAACCGTCGACTCAGGCGCCACCGTCGACTCCGGCACCACCGTCGTGGTCGTCGTCGGAATCACCGGCGGTTCACCCTCGGCCTCCACATCCTCTCCGTACACCCACACCGCCGTCTTCAGCGGAATCAATCCCGACGCCCAGATCATGTCCATGGCCGCGACACTCACGCGCACGCATCCGTGGGACGCGGGATAGTTCGGGATCGACTTCGATCCG
>Ga0169931_10010095_pt1 | contig 13489 bp, 5 predicted proteins | sample Kivu_15m_20L_FD_129675 | JGI IMG/M metagenome (GOLD analysis project Ga0169931, IMG submission 129675) | Freshwater microbial communities from Lake Kivu, Western Province, Rwanda to study Microbial Dark Matter (Phase II) - Kivu_15m_20L... | ecosystem: Environmental > Aquatic > Freshwater > Lake ...
GCCCCGCGCGGCACGGGCGAGGTGGTGGTGCCGTTGGCCGTGACCTTGAGGATGGCGGCCTGCGTGAGGAAGCCGCCGCGCGGGCAGTCCGCCGGCAGCGGCACGCGGCGGATTTGCGAACCGGTCACGCCCGCGATGCCGTAGTGCCTCGCCAGCTTCTCGTTCACCATCACGAAGTCCGACTTCACGAGGTGCCGCGCGTCGAGGTTCTGGGTCAGCAGCTCGCGGAAGTAGGCGCGCGTCTCGGCGACCATCGAGTCCTGCAAGTAGGGGCTGAACTCCGGGTAAAGCTTCTTGTCCGCGTCATTGGCGGCGATGGCGCGCAGCTTGAGCCACTGGCCGAGGAAGTCCTCGATGAAGCGCTCTGATTTCTTGTCCTTCAGCAGGCGCTCGACCTCGCCGCGCAGCGTCTTCGCGTCGCGCAGCTTGCCGGCGGCGGCCAGTTCGGCGAGGCGCGCGTCGGGCAGGGAGTTCCAGAGGAAGTAGGACAGGCGGTTCGCCAGCGCGAAAGTGTCGAGAGAGGACGAAGAGGTCTTATGCGACGCCTCGGTCGCATCGGTCCTATCCTCGACATGGTAGAGGAAATCCGGTGAGCACAGCGCCGCGCGATACGCCCAGCGCATCGCGGCCTCGAAGGAATCGCCGGCCTGGAGCCGCTCCGCGACCTTCGCAACGTAGCTCTGGCGCACTTCCGCCGACACGGGCCGGCGAAACGCCCTCGGCAGAAAGCCTGCGAGCAGGCGGTCGGCGTCGGCCAGTGGGTTGTCGCTGCGCACGGTCCAGAGCGTCTTCTCCGGCTCGGGCTGGTTCTTGCCGAGCCGCAGCCAGGTCCGCTCCCAGTTCTTGCGCGCTGGGGCTTTCTCGGTGGGACGTTCCTTCGCGACGAATTCCGCCAGCGGCAGCTCGCCGAAGAGCAGCCGATGTGAGCGCGGCGGCCACACGTCGTGGAGCGGGCCTTCGACCTCCATCCAGTCCACCGCGATGGCCGGGCCGGTGAAGGCCATCGCGTGGCCCTTGCGCGCGTAGTTCGCCACGGGCGCGAGCGAGGCGACGTCGAAGCCCATGATTTCGTTGTGGTTCAGCCAGACTTCCAGCGCGTGCCCGGCGGGCCGCAGCGACGGCGCGTCGAAATAGCCGAGCGTGTAGTTCGGATGCTGGCCGCCGCGTCCGTCGCTGGTGAGCTGCACCACCGCGAGCCGCGCCGCCTCGGTGCCGCGCGCCGGGAGGACTTTCCCCTTGTCCCACTGGAACGACCACAGCGCCACGCGCACGCGGTAACGGCCGGGGTAAATCGTCGTGTGGCCGCGAAAGTAGTAGTTCACCGACTCGTCCTCGCGGCGGAACACGCCGACGGAGCTGTCCGTGTCATAAACGCCCAACCGCTCGTGCGCGCCCTGGTCAATGTGCCTGTGCTCGCCCGCCGGCGGATACGCGGGGTCGGGCTGCTGGTTGCGCAGCAGCACCAGGTCGCCCTGCATGGAGAGGTAGGGCGCCGACCCGCCCCGGTCGAGGAGCGAGAGGCGCGTCTTGAGCGACGTCGGGGCCTGCGGGCGCGTGGCGATGGCGTGGTCGAGCGTCTGCTCGGCGGCCTCGACATACTTGGCGAGGTTGACGTGCGAGAGGTCGAGCGCGTCGCTGTGCTTGTCGAAGCCGTGCGCCGAGCCATCGGCGGGCAGGTTGCCCTGGAGCGCGATGCCCGGCAGGTCGAACAGATCGCGGATGGTGTGCTCGTATTCCGCGCGCGTGAGCCGGCGCAACGGCGTGCGCGGCCCACCCGCGAGCTGCGCCCGCTCCGCCGCCGCCAGCGCGTCCGCCAAGCCACGCGTGACCGACAGCACCTCACCGGCCACCGGCCGTGCCTTCTTTTTCGGCGGCATTTCGCCGGACGCGATGCGGTCGTGGACTTTCACCCAACGCGCGAAGTTCTCGCGGTCGGCGAAATCCTTGTTCAGCGACGTGAGGTCGAGTCCTCCCTTCTTGGTCTCCGTGTCGTGGCACTCGGTGCAATGCCGGGCGAAGAACTCCCGAGGGTCCACCGGCGGCGCGGCGACGGCCCACGCAGCGCAACTGCCAACCCACAGCAGGCCGATCCAACGGGCGCAAGAATTCATCCGCATCTTGGAAGCCTCATTGCCGAGCGGACTTCAAATGCTGGTCGAAAAAGCCCAGCACAAGGGGCCGGAGGTCACGCTGCTTGGGTTGCAGATGAAACGTGTGCGGCGCTCCTTCCACGATGACCAACTCGTGGCGCGCCCCCGCCTCCCTGAGCTTCGCAGCGAACAGGCGGGACTGCTCCACGGGCACCGTTTTGTCTGCCGTGCCATGCAGGATGAGGAGAGGCGGATCATCCCGGTCCACGTAGGTCACCGGCGAAGCGGCGCGGTAGAGTTCCGGGGCTTGCGCCGACGATTTCCCCAGCATGGCCAAGTCGAGCCGGCCGCTCAGATCCGCCGGCCCGTAGAGATCGACCGCACATTGAACGCGGCAGGAGAACTCACCGTAAGGACCCTGCGGATCCAGACCGTCCTTCGGCCCGGTCACCGCCAGCATGGCCGCCAGATGGCCGCCCGCCGAACCGCCGATGACCCCGATGCGCTCGGGATCCACTTGCAGACGCCCGGCGTTCTTCCGTAACCACCGCACGGCCGTCTTGCAATCATGCAGGTTCTGCGGCCAGGTGGGTTTGCCATCTTTGTTCGTGCTGGCGAGCACGTAGTTGATGCTCAGGCCCACGTAGCCCCTGAGCGCGAGATTGGTCCCGATGTTGATCTCGCGCGCCGCGCCCTTGTCGCCGCCCGTCCAGCCACCCCCGTGGATGATGACCACCGCCGGCCGCCGCGCGCCGGAAGGGTTGACTGCGGGCAGGTAAAGGTCGGCCTTCTCCTTACGCTCCGGAGCGAGGTAGGAAATGTCCTTCTCAATGCGGAAGGCGTCTTCCGCCCGTGCGGCGAGCGCGAGCGCAACAATGGCGAACAGAAAGGTCTTCATGGGCCAAGTAAATCACAGGAACCAATCTTGGATCAAACCTCCGCCAGCGGCGCTTTTGCATCGCCGAAGGTCTTGGGGCGCACATCCATCTTGTCCATCATGGACAGGAAGAGGCGGCAGAGCTGGCGGTCGGGCTTGTCCTTGTAATCAAGCGCGCGACCGCCCTTGAGCCGGCCGCCCGCGCCGCCGAGCAGCACGACGGGGAGCTGGTCGTTGTCGTGGCGCGCGCCGGCCATCATGCTCGAGCAAAGCATCACCATCGAGTTTTCGAGCAAGGTGCGCGGGCCTTCCTGAATCGCATCCAGCTTGCGCGCGAGGTAGGCGACTTGTTCGAGGAAGAACTGGTTCACCTTCAGCCAGTCCTCGCCGTCGCTGTGCGAGAGCAGGTGGTGAATCATGTAGTCAATGCCGTTGCCCGCCTGCTGCACGCTCGGGAGGTTCGGGAAGCGCAGCGCGCTGTGGTCGTTGTTGAGCTTCAGCGTCGTGATGCGCGTGGTGTCGGTCTGGAAACCGAGCACGAGGAGGTCGCACATGAGCCGCATGTGCTCGCCGATGTCCTGCGGGATGCCGTCGGCGGGACGCACGATGTTCGGCTTCGCCAGCGTGGGTCGCCAGCCTTGCACTTCGCCGCGCTGGCCGGCGTTCTCGATGCGCTTCTCCACGTCGCGCACGGAGTCGAGATACTCATCGAGCTTGCGCTGGTCGGCGGCGCTGATGTTGCGGCGCAAGCTGCTGGCGTCAGCGAGGACGGCGTCCAAAACGCTCTTGTCGCCCGGCGTGGTGGCGTCCTTGAACAGCCGGTCGAAGGCCAGCGCGGGATACAGCTCCAGCGGCGTCGGTGTCGTGGGCGAACTCCACGAGATGTGCGAGCTGTAGAGCATCGAGTAGTTCTTGTGGACGGAGGGGTTCGAATGCTCGCAGCCCAGCACGAGGCTCGGCACTTTTGTGGAGCGCCCGTAAGTCTGCGCGAGCAATTGGTCGAAGCTCGTGCCGGAGCGGATCTCGCCGCCCGACGCGATGGGCGCGCCCGAAAGCATATTGCCCGTCTGCGAGCTGTGGATGTTTCCCTTGCGCGCCTCCTCGTGATACAGGCCGCGGACGAAGGTCAGCCGCTCGCGGAAATCCGCGACGGGCGCGAGCACGCGGCCCAGTTCCATCGCGCGGCCCTCGCCCTTGGCCCACCATTCCTTCGAGTGGAAGCCGTTGCCGGCGAAGATCACCGCGAGCCGCACGGGCGCTTCGCTCGCGGGTTTCCGCTTCGGCTCATCGCCCCAAACATTGAACGACTCCAGCCACGGCAGGGCCATCGTGACGCCGACGCCGCGCAGAAACGCGCGGCGGTGGAAGCGGTGTGTGTTCATAGGTTGAAAATCATTCGGCTGAAGCTAAGTCACGCCCACGTATTTCCCGGAACTGCCGGCTGCGAACAATCATTTCGACGGCCAGGCCAACACGGTGTTCGTTCGCGGCAAGCTGTTGCAACATCTCGTCCATCAACGGCTGGTCGCTCAACTGCACGCTGCGGCCGAGCGCGAAGCCCAGCAGCTTCCGGCAGAACTGCCGCTCGAAGGCCTCGCGCCGTGTCGTCAGCAGGTAATTCCGCAAGCCATCGAGTCCCTCCAACTCCACGCCGTCCGCCGTGCGCGTGCGCGAGTCAATCGGCAAGCCCGCCGCGTCCTTCGCGCGCAGGCGGCCAATCGCGTCGTAGCGCTCCAGCGCGAAGCCGAACGGGTCAATCCGCGCGTGGCAGCCCGCGCACTTCGGGTCGCCGCTGTGCCGCTCAATAAGCGCGCGCTCCGTGAGCCCAGCGGGCGCTTCCTCCGGCAGCACGGGCACGCCCTTCGGCGGACGCGGCAATCGCTCGCCGAGCAAGGTTTCGCTCAACCAATTGCCGCGCAGAATCGGACTCGTGCGCGATGCCCCGCTTTGCTTCGCGAGCGTCGCGCCGAAGCCCAACACGCCGCCGCGTCCCTGCGCGCGCACGCCGTCAACGCGCCACCAGCCATCGTAGCTCGACATTCCAATGTCGAGATTTGGGCGTGCAGCGGAAGCCGGACTCTCGACATTGGAATGTCGAGCTACGAGGCCGTAGTGCTTTGCGAGCGTCGCGTTCACGAAGGTGTAATCCGCATCCAGCAACGCCAGCACTGAGCCGTCGCGCTGGAACAAGTCCGTGAAGAAACGAATCGGCTCTTCGTTGAGCGCACCGCGCACGGACTTGAACGTCGGGAAATGCCGCTCGCTCTTCTCATCGAGCGTGTCGAGATCGCGTGTGTGGAGCCACTGCGCGCCGAACTCCACCGCCAGCCGTCGCACGCGGGCGTCGCGCAGCATCCGGCGCGTCTGCGCGGCGAGCACGTCGAGATTCCGCAACTTGCCCGCCGCTGCGAGCGATGCCAGTTCCGCGTCCGGCGCGGACGACCAAAGGAAGAAACTCAGCCGCGTGGCCAGCTCGTTGTCGCTCACGGGCGATTGCTTCGTGCCGGGCGCGGGCTGCTCGAACTTGTAGAGAAACGCCGGCGACACAAACACGCGCGCGAGCGTCATGCGGAGCGCGGCTTCGTGCGGCAGCTCCTGCGCGCGGAGCTTGCGGTAAAGCGTCTTGAGTTCCTCGCGCTCGGCACTCTTGAGCGGACGACGCCACGCGCGCTCGGCGAAGTTCACCACGGCGTCGAGCTGCTTCGGCTCCGCGGCGAGCAGCTCTTTGCGGAAGGCCTCGGCGCGTTGCTTGATTGGCTCGCGCATCGGCGTGAAGGCGCTCGGGTCGGCGTCCTGCGTGGCGTATTGCCAGAGCTGCTCGAAGGCGTCCACCAGCTTGAGCGGGCTATGGCTGACGAAGTGCAGCTCCGCCCAGAGCCGCTCCAACTCGGCGGTCTGCTTGTCGTCGAGCAGCAGGCGGCGAAGCTGGTCGTCCTCGCGGTAATACAGCGTGAGCGTCACGACCTCATCCACGGGCACAATCTTCGTGTAGCAGAGCGCGGCGGGGAAAAGCTGACGGAACTGATCGAGCGCGGCCTCGGTGCGTTTCCGCGCCCCGCTGCCATCGCGAACCAGAATCGGTGAGTCAGAGCCGATGGGGCGCTCGCCATCGGACCAAGTGCTCTTGCCGCCGAGTTCCTTCGCCGCACCCGCCGCGAGACCGGAGGCGCTGGCGGGCTTGGTTGTAAGCACCTGCATTTGCACGCTGCCCTCGGCCCCGGTCTCGCGATGCAACGTGGCGGTGGCGACGAACTCGCTGCCCTCGACTAGGTCGGCGGGCAGACGCACTTCGAGGAGCGAGGGCGCACGGACGCAGAGGTTCGCGGCGGGCAGCGCGGAGCCGTCCGGGTGTTTGCCGAAGAGCGCGGGGTCAATCCCCCAGGTAGCCGCCGACGTGAGGAGGCTCTGACTAACTTGGGGTTTGATTGGAGCCTCCTCACGTCGGCTGCTACGCGATTGGCTCTTGAACAGCGGGCCGCCGAGGGCGGTGAGCTGGCGGTGCAGCAGCGCGTCCGGCGCATCCTTCGCCAGCCCGGCCACGCCGCTTTGCAGGAGCTTCTGCACTTCGCCGGCGAGCCGCAGCTTCTCCGCCGCGTCGGTGGCGGCGCGCCACTTGGCCAGCAGCGAACCGGCCGGGACAATCGAGTCCGCACCGCCGCCCGCGTCTGGCTCGCTGTAGAAATGCCACACGGCGGGATTGCCCAGCAGGTCTGCGTGCGGGTTGCCGGCGAGGATGTTCGGCGAGACGTCGCGTGCGAGGTTCCACTGCTTGCCGTCGGTGGTCTTGATGTCCAAAGCCACTGCGGTCATGTCGCACGAATGGTTGCCGTCGCGCGGGCCAACGAGCAGCGAGAGCAAGTCGCCGGGCTGCACGGCGAGATTTTCCACCGGCGGAACTTTCACTTCCTTCGGCCCCTGCGCGATGCCGGCCGCGAAGCGCTGGCGCGTGCCGCCGCGCCGGAGTTCGAGCGACCACGTCACGCCGTTGCCGCACTCCGAATGCACCGGCTGCACGACTGCCTCGACGCGCACGGTCGCCGTCACCGGACTGTTCCAGCCGACGCACGCGCGCAGCTTCGGCGAGGGATGCACGCCGACGCTGTGCGGCTTCATGTGGCCGGGGATGCGCACGGCGTTGTCGGAGGAATTCGCCAGCACGCTCAACGCATCCGCGCCGGTCCAGCCCTTGATGAAGTCGTAATTGTTCGCGCTCTCCAGCTTCTTGGTCATGTGCGAAGTCACGCGCACGGGACCGCCGCCGATGCCGAGGTAATCCAGCCACGCCGTGAGCAAGGGCGCTTCGACGCCGTGCTTGGCCGCGAGTTGGGCAAGGCCGCTGCGATCCGGCAACGCGCTGGCTTCGTCCGCTGCGGCCAGGCACTTCGTCACGCTCGCCGCGACGCGCTCGCGCTGAGTCTGGAACGCGAGCACCGCTTCGCGCACGTCGCGCAGGTGAAGGTCGGGCCGGCCCGGCGCGACGAGGCGCGGGTTTTCCCAGACGGCGAAGTCGTGCTCATTGCCGTCGCCGGCATCGGAGGCGAGCAGGTAGAGGATGACTTCGTTGCCGCTGGTTGGCGCGGGGAGTTTCACGCGCACTTCCTGCGCGGCGGCGAGTGGGACGACGGGCATTTGCCACGCGCTGGGGCCGTTGCGTTTGCCGATGTGGCCAACGGTGGTGAAGCGCCACAAGGCGCGCTGCCATTGCGCGATGCTCGCGGCGAGTGCGGGCGCATCGGCGGGCTTGGCGGCGCGCCACTGCGCGCGGATGAGGTCGAGCACGAGCGAGGGCTGCGAGTCGTTCAGCGCGGTCCAGAGGGTGGTGAGATACTTGGCGTTGAGGCCGTGCTCCTTGGCGAGCGTGATGATGGCCGCTGGTGGCTCGTGCCGGCGGCTTCCAGCCGCCGTTCCCGTGGGCGGGTCGCGAGGCAGCGGCTGGAAGCCGCCGGCACGGGCGCGCAACTCAATCGTCGCTGCCAGATACTTCTCCAGCGGCAGCACGCCGCCGTCCTTCGTGTCGAACTTGATGCCTTGCAGGTTCACCGCCGAGCCGCCGCCCTTCACGGTGAAGCGCGCGTAAAAATCCCGGATGGCCGCGAGCCGTTCCTCCGTCCAGTCGCGCTGCGAAGTGCTGGGCGAGAACGCGACGCCGTCCGGCAGCAGCACCGCGTGCGCGGCGAGGTCCTTCGCGGCGTCGAGATACTTCGTAAGCAACGCGGGCGACATGACGAGCGCCGCGCCGGTATTGGAGAAACCTTCTCCCGCCGCGCCGTCCGTCGGGAACTCGCGCGCTGGGTTCAACGCGGCAACGCCCGTGAGATCGCGCACGGTGTAAGTGTATTCCGCGTTCGAGAGGCGGCGGAGGACGACCGGCCCGGGGTCGCCGGCGTTGGCCTTGGCGATGTCGTTCAACGTGCCGCGCGCCCACGCGAGGAGCTTCGCCTTTTGCGCGGCGGAAAGCTGCGGCTTGTCCTTCGGCGGCATCTCGCCGAGTTCGAGTTGCTCTTCCACTTGCAACCAAACCTTCGCGTCGCGCTTCACGGCGTCGAGCGACTTGAAGCGTTCGAGGTCGAGGTCGCCCTTGTGGTCCTTCGTCGAGTGGCATTGGTTGCAGAACTGGCCGAGCAACGGGCGGATCTCCTTCTGAAAGTCCGGCGTGGCCGACCGCGCCGTCAGGGTCAACGCGACGAGCGCGATGGACAGCCCAATGGTGGTTCCTCGCTGTTTCCAGTGGAACGGGCACAAGAATGGACGTAGGTGGGCGAGGCGCGGCTCCCTCGCCCCCACTGGGGGAGAGGGTTGGGGTGAGGGGGAAACGGCTCCAGCAGTTCGAGCCGCTACGAGGTAGGAAAGCGCCCGCCGCCTGCATTTCCACCAGATCGCCCATCTACCTCCCACGCCCACCCCCTCACCCTGCCCTCTCCCCCGGTGGGGGCGAGGGTGGCTGTCGTCGGCCTCACCAGCCACGAAACCTACCCACCGAAAACAGCGGAGAAACCGAATGATTTTGCGCGGCTGATTCATGCGATCAATTCCATGTGGTTCAGCTTTCGCGTCCACTCAGGTTGGGCAGGGGGAAGAAAATCGTCAGGCCATCATCTCTTTGATCTGCTTGGTCGCGATGCCGATGGGGCGGTCGAGCGGCACGCCCATGCAGGCGAGCAACGTGGTGAGCAGGTCGCCTTGATTGCCTTTCACGTCGGCGATGAAGCGGCCGGTCTTGAGCGAGCCGCCGCCTTTGCCGGCGATGATGAAGGGCAAGTTTTCGCGCGTGTGCTTGTTGCCGTCTTCGAGGCCCGTGCCCCACATCATGATGCAGTTGTCGAGTAAGGTGCCGTCGCCTTCGCGCAAGGTGGCCAACTTCTTCACCATGTGCGCGAACTGCTCGATGTTGAAGGCGGTGATCGCGGCGACCTTGCGGACCATTTCGGCCTCGTTGTTGTGGTGCGTCTGCGAGTGGTGCTCGTTCTTGAAGCCCAGCTCGGGATAGGAAACGCCGTTCGGGGTCGAGCCGATGTAGCTGCTCACGCGCGTGGTGTCGGTCTGGAACGCGAGGACGTTCAGGTCGCACATCACCTGCATGTATTCGCTGCGCTTGTCGCCTTCGGGAATCTTGATCTCGATGGTTGGCGAGTCGGCATCGTTCCGCTTCGTGGAGCTGACGCCGGCCTTCGCGAGGGCCGCTTCCTTTTGCCGATGTTCGATGGCCGCGATGCGCCGCTCCACCGAGCGCACGCTGTCGAGATACTCGTCGAGCTTCTCCTGATCGGTCCGGGGCAAACGCCGCCGCAAATCCCGCGCGCCGCCGAGCACGAGGTCGAGCATCCGGCGGTCGAGCGGGTTGGCCTGCGTGGGCTGGCCGGGCTGGTTGGTCTTGCCGAAGAGGCGGTTCAACACGAGGCGCGGGTTGATCTCGGCGGGCAACGGCTGGGTCGGCGAACTGAAGCTGCAATGCGTGTAGTAGCCTTCGTTCAGCCCTTCCTGATTCTCCTTGTGCGTCTGCGGCATCGTGGCGAGTTCCAGCGACGGCAATGCCGTGAAGCCGCCGACGTAGTTCGCCGCGATTTGGTCGGCGGAGATGCCGATGTTGATCCGGTTGCGCTGGCGGGCGTCGGGCAGTTTCGCGGTGAGCCAGGTGGAAAGTTCGAGCGCGTGCGGCGCACCGTTGAAGGGCGAGATGGCGACGCCGGAAATGCCCTTCACCAAGAGACATTGGTCCAGCACGGGCCGCAGCGAGGCGAGCGCGGGCGGCGGGGTGGTGAGAAAGCTCTCCGGCGACTTGGGCCAAAACTGATCCATGATGACGCCGTGCGGCATATACATGAAGGCGAGGCGCACGGGCGGCTTGGCGGCTTTGGCTTCGGCCCAGCCCATGGTTTCCAGCAGCGGGAGGGCGAGCGAAGCGCCGAGTCCTTGCAGGCAGGCGCGGCGGGAGAGGCGGAATCTATTTTGCATTGGTGGTGACGATGGTTTGGACGCGGCGGTTGAGAAAGGGGTAACTCGTAACGATCTCCGTAATCAAGGTCTGCATCCGGTAGCCGTCGCGCATGAGGGTCTCGGTGAGCTGGTCCGCAATCATCTGGTCGTAACCCTCCAGCTCGCGGCACAACGCGTAGGCCAGCAGCTTCTCGGCGAGGTTGCGCGCGAGCTCGTCCTGTCGTCCGGCGATGATGGCCTTCAACTCCTTCGGTGTGGCGAAGCGCTTGCCGCCGGGCAGTTCGCCGGCCGCATCAATCGCTCCGCCCGAGTCATCGCGGTCGCGCCAGCGGCCGATGGCGTCGAAGTTCTCCAAGCCAAAGCCAATCGGGTCGAGCAGCTTGTGGCAGTTGGCGCAGGCGGGATTCGTGCGGTGCAGTTCGGTGCGCTGGCGCAGCGTCATGTTCGCGACTTTCTGCCGGTCCTGCTTCTCCAAGGTCGGGACGTTCGCGGGCGCGGGCGGGACGTGCTGGCCGAGCACCTGTTCGAGCACCCACGCGCCGCGCTTCACGGCGCTGGTGCGCTCGGGCATCGAAGTCACCGCGAGCACACCGGGCATGCCGAGGATGCCGCCACGGTTCGCGTCCGCGAGCTGCACGCGGCGCATGTCCGGGCCTTTGACCTGCTTTTCGAGGCCGTAGAACGGCGCGAGCGTGGCGTTGAGAAAGGTGTAATCGCCGTTCACGAAGTTCACCACGCTCCGGTTCTCGCGCACGATGCTCTCGAAGAACAGCCGCGCTTCGTCATACATCGCCGCGCGCAACGCGGGCGTCATCTGCGGGAACTTCGCCGTGTCGAAAGTCTTCTCCTTCAAGCCACCGACGCCGAGCCACTGCGCGCCGAAGCCGTCGAACAGCGCGCGCGACCGCTTGTCCGCGAGCAGCCGCTTCACCTGCGCGCGGAGGACGGCGGGCTCGTGCAACTTCCCCTTGTCCGCGAGCGACATCAGTTCCGCATCCGGCATGGTGGCCCACAGGAAATACGACAGCCGCGACGCGAGCTGATGGTCATCCAGCGGCACGATGGCTTGACCCGCCTCCGCCGCCCGCGCCGGTGTGATGAAGAGAAACTGCGGCGAAACCAGCACAGCCTTGAGCATCAGCCGCAGCGCCTCCGGATGGGCCAATCGGTTCTCCCGCCCCAGGTCGAAGACTTTCAGCAGCACCTCGATCTCGTCCTCCGACGGCGGGCGTCGAAACGCGCGGCGCGCGAACGGCTCCGCCACTTTCCGCGCCGCCGCCCGCGCGTCACTGCGCGGCGACGGTGACTCGCCGAGCAACGACTTCGCCAGCTTCGTGGGCTTGCCCGCCGGACCGAGCGCTTGATCGAGCGCCGCTTGGGCGACGCCGAGAAACTGTTCCGTCTGCAACGGCGAGAGCGCGTTCATGTAGCCCGCGCCCGCGACATCCTCCGGCAACTCCGCCGCCAACGCCGGGTCCACGCCCAGCAGGTCGCGGAGCGTGTTGCCATACTCGACCTTCGTCAGCCGCCGGATCACGAACGCGCCGGGATCCTGCACGCTGAGGAACTTGATGTCCTTGATCCAATCCGCAAACCGCTGCCGCTCGGCCGCCGTCGGCTGTTTGTCGGCCTCGCGCGGCGGCATCTCGTGGTCGCGCACGCTGGTGAGCGCGAGCTGCCACACGCGCCGGTAATCCGCCGCCTCCGGGCGCGTGGCCATCTTCACAAAGTCCACGCCCGCCTTCCGCTTCTTGCTGCCGTGGCACTCGTGACAATGCGCCTTCAGGAACGGGACAATGTCGTTGGCGAACGTCTGCCGGACTTCCTTCCGCCGCGCCTCGGCATCAGCAACGTCGGGCGTCGCCGCGCGCCCGGCGGGCGAGGCGGCCAGCGCAACGAGGACAAGCAAGCAAAGGGTCTTCATGCTGACTTCAATTCTCCCAACTCGCCGGTGCTGCTGCCGAACTTGTCCGTCGCGAAGCCCGCGTGCTGCAACATGCGCACGAACAGGTTCGACATGGGCGTGTTCTTCTTCCGGTCGAAGGCGAGGTGGCCGGGGTGCTTGTAACCGCCGCCGGCGAAGATGACCGGCAGGTTGTCCGAGCTGTGCGCGGAAGCGTCGCCGAGGTTGCTGACAAAAAGGATTTGCGTGCGGTCCAGCAGCAGGCGGCCGTTCTCATCGGCGGCCACCAGCTTGTCAAGGAAGCCGCCGAAGTTGCGGTATTCCTTCTCCTCGTAGCGCGCGAGCTGCTCGATCTTCGCCGGATCCTTGCCGTGGTGCGAGGCGTCGTGGTGACCGATGGCGAGGTCCGGCTGGCCGCTCTGGTTGTGCTCGCCGAGACCCAGCACGACGAGGCGGGTCGAGTCCGTCTGCAAGGCGAGCTGCACGAGCGTGAACCACTGCTGCTGCCCGGCGACCCAGTGCTCGGCCTGCTCGAACTCCTTCGCCGTCGACGCCACCTTCGGCTTGGGCTTCGCGGCCCACGCCTGGTCCTGCTGGAGAAAGCCCTCGGCCTCGCGGATGGAATTGGCCAGCAGGTCGAGCCGGTCGCGGTCGGCCCCGCCGAGTTCGCGGTTGAGGGACTTCAACTGCCCGCGCACGCCATCGAGGATGCTCTGGCCGGTTTCGAGCCGCTTCACTTCGCGCGCGATTTCCTCCGGCGTGCCATCGAGGAAGAGCCGGCGAAAGACCTGCGCGCGGCTGCGCTCGAACGGCGTGGGCACGCCCTTTTCGTTCCACGAGAGCGAGGCGCAGTTGGCCGTGTTCAGCACGAGGTGCGGCACGCGGGTCTGCGCGCCGATGCGCCGGGCGACGAACTGGTCGAGCGAGATGGAGTTGTGGATGTCGTCCGAGCGCTTGATGCCCTCGGGCGCGACGCCGGTGAAGATGGCCGACTCGGTGTGGTGCGAGTTCGGGTAGCCGACGTGGCCCATGCCGGAGATGACCGTGAAGCGCCCGCGATGCGGTTCGAGCAGCTTGAGAAAGCGCGTGGCCTCGTAGTCCGGGCCGGCCTGCTCCGGGAAAAGGAACGGGTGATACGTCCCCAGCGGCCGGTGGATGAGCACCATGCGCTGCGGCTGGAGCGCC
>Ga0169931_10010096_pt1 | contig 13487 bp, 11 predicted proteins | sample Kivu_15m_20L_FD_129675 | JGI IMG/M metagenome (GOLD analysis project Ga0169931, IMG submission 129675) | Freshwater microbial communities from Lake Kivu, Western Province, Rwanda to study Microbial Dark Matter (Phase II) - Kivu_15m_20L... | ecosystem: Environmental > Aquatic > Freshwater > Lake...
CCAGAAAACGTCCATTCAGAAGCGAACAGAAACGCCACTCAAATCAACAACTTGGCAAACCGACCCCGCGCCGTTGCTGGCTTCCCGTACCGTCACTTATTGCACTGAAAACGAGTAGACCCCAAATGGAGTGACCGGCTCAGGCAGGCGAACGACTTCAGTGGCACGCGGGGCCCCGTCGACAGGTTCATCCTCGGCAACGCACGCTGGCTACGCTGAGGCGCGACCACCCGTGCGGTCGTCACGACAGCCTGGTGCGGATCGGCGATCGCGGATCGCGGAGCGGGAACGGGGCCGGGATCCCGCCGCGCATTCGCCGCGAGGTGCGCTGCGCCGGGGCGGGTGAAGGGTCGCGCCGGGCGGCCGGCGCAGGAGATCGGCGGCAGGCTGAGCGGACGGTTCCCGGACGCGCGCGGCGGGACGGGGACGGCGCGGCTGCGGCTGTTCCAGGAGGACGACGTCCTGCGGGGCGGCTGCTTCGCGCCGGACCGTTTCGGGCAGCGTCACGAGATCGAGCTCGAGCGGCTGCTGGCCGCGCCGAACCCGCCGGCCGAGCGTGCGGCGCTGCGCTCGACCTGTCGAAGCCGCGAACTGCGCGATCGACGGCGGTTCGCCAGCCCGGATGAGATCGTCAGCGCGCCCGGCACCGGGCAAGCCCATGCGGTCGGACCCGCACGGCCCGCGTCGGCCCGGGCTTGCCGCCCGCGCGTTCACCGATCATGATCGGCGAACCCCACCGACCTCGAGGACGTGCGAGATGACTCCGGCGACCCCGACCGCTGACGACCTCGCGCGGGCCGAGGCCTTCTCGATGCCGCTGGAGCAGGTGGACGTGTCCAAGCCGCGGCTGTTCGCCGACGACAGCGTGCGCCACCACTTCGCGCGGCTGCGCCGCGACGACCCGGTGCACTGGACGGTGAACCCGGTCAACGGCGCGTTCTGGTCGGTGACCCGCTATGCGGACATCATGGCGGTAGACACCGACCACCGCACGTACTCGTCCGACTGGACCCACGGCGGCGTGGGCATCTTCGATCCGCCGACCGACCAGCGGCTGCCGATGTTCATCGCGATGGATCCGCCGCGGCACGACGAGCAGCGCAAGGTGGTCAGCCCGATCGTCGCGCCCGCGAACCTGGCGCGGATGGAGGCGCTGATCCGCGAGCGGACCTGCGAGGTGCTCGACGGGCTGCCACGCGGCGAGACCTTCGACTGGGTCGAACGGGTCTCGATCGAGCTGACCACGCGGATGCTGGCCACGCTGTTCGACTTCCCGATGCGGGATCGACGGCTGCTCACCTGGTGGTCCGACGTGTCCACCGCGCACGTCGGCGAACGGCACCTGCTGCAGTCCGAGGCGCAGCGCTGGGAGGAGCTGGGCCGGTGCCTGGCCTACTTCACGCGGCTGTGGAACGAGCGCGTGAACGCGCCGCCCGCCCCGGACCTGATCTCGATGCTGGCCCACGGCGAGGCGACCCGCGGCATGGGCCCGCGCGAGTTCCTGGGCAACCTGGTCCTGCTGATCGTGGGCGGCAACGACACCACGCGCAATTCGATGACCGGCGGCGTGCTCGCCCTCGACCGCCACCCCGGGCAGTGGGCCAAGCTTCGCGCCGACCCCGCGCTGATCGGCTCGATGGTGCCCGAGATCATCCGCTGGCAGACCCCGCTCTCGCACATGCGCCGCACCGCGCTCGCCGACGCCGAGCTCGGCGGCAAGACCATCCGCAAGGGCGACAAGGTGGTGATGTGGTACTACTCGGGCAACCGGGACGAGGCCGCGATCGACGACCCGGAGGCGTTCGTCATCGACCGGCCGCGGCCGCGCCAGCATCTGTCGTTCGGCTTCGGCATCCATCGCTGCGTGGGCAACCGGCTGGCCGAGCTGCAGCTGCGCATCCTGTGGGAGGAGATCCTGCCGCGCTTTGCGGCGATCGAGGTGGTCGGGCCGCCGCAGCGGGTGCTGTCGAACTTCGTGCGCGGCTACACCCGGTTGCCGGTGCGGATCCCGCGCTGAAGCCGCCCGCAGCCGGCCCGGGGGCGCGCCCGGCCTCGGCCCTGGGGCCGCGGTTCGACCCGGGCGGGGCTGCGCGGTTTGACGGCGCGACCCGCGCCTGCGGACAATGCCCGCATCGGCCCCGCACCGCGGACGGGGCGTGGAGACCGACATGAACGCACCCGGCCCGGTCGGCACCCCGGCCTCGAACGTCCAGGTGATCCGCCTGGGCGGCAACATCGGCGCCGAGATCCGCGGCGTGGACCTGCGCGAGCCGCTCGATGACGCGAGCTTCGCCGCGATCCACGACGCGTTCGTGCGCCACGAGGTGCTGGTCCTGCGCGACCAGGACGTCACGCTCGATCAGCAGATCGCGTTCGCGCAGCGCTTCGGACCGCTGTCGATCCATCCGTTCTCGCCGAACCTGGACGACCGCCGCGAGGTGATCGTGCTCGACTACTCGGCCGACAACCCGCCGGCGCTGACCGACCAGTGGCACGCCGACGAGACCTTCCGGCTGCAGCCGCCGATGGCGACCGTGCTGCGCGCACGCGTCGTGCCCGAGTACGGCGGCGACACGCTGTTCTCGAGCATGACCGCCGCCTACCACGGCCTGTCGGAGCGGATGAAGCGCTACATCCACGGGCTGGAGGCGCTGCACGACTTCAAGCCCTGGCGGGGCCTGTTCACCGCCTCGGAGAAGCACCAGGCGAAGCTGCGCGAGCTGCAGGCGCAGTACCCCAACCCGTGGCATCCGGTGGTGCGCGTGCATCCGGTGACCGGCCGCCGCGTGCTCAACGTCAATCCCCAGTTCTGCATCCGCATCAAGGGCCTGAAGGACGACGAGAGCCGGATGATCCTCGAGTACCTGTATTCGCGCGCGGCCATCCCCGAGTACCAGCTGCGCGTGAAGTGGGCGCCGCACACGATCGTCATGTGGGACAACCGTTCGGTGCACCACTACGCGCCGCACGACTACTACCCGCAGCGGCGCACGATGGAGCGGGTGACGATCGCCGGCGAGCCGGTGACCGGCGTGAGCGGCGACTACCACCCCGAGGAGGGCGTGGCCCCGCTGCCGAACGGCCACGGCGTGGTGCCGGCCCCTGCCGGGCGCCGCCCGACCCGCGAGTTCGAGCGCGGCTGAACCCGTCGTAACGCGGCGCGCCGTCCCATGACGCGCCAGGAGACGTTCCCATGATCGATCGATCCCCCGCTTCGCTCCCCCCGGGCCCGGTGCCGCGCACGATCCGGCGCGACCTGCTGCGCGCCGCGGCGGCGCTCGGTGCGGCCGGCCTCGCGCCGGCCTCGCGCGCGCAGTCCGCGTGGCCCGAGCGGCCGCTGCGCCTGCTGGTACCGTTTCCGCCGGGCGCGCTCACCGACACGCTCGGCCGCGCGGTGGCCGAACGCTACCGGCTCGCGTTCGGCCAGCCGGTGGTGGTCGAGAACCGGCCGGGCGCGGGCACGCTGCTGGCCGCGCAGCAGGTCGCGCGCGCCACGCCCGACGGCTACACGATGATGGTCGCCACCACCACCACGCTCGGCATCGCGCCCGCGCTGTTCCGCGACGCGCAGGTCAAGCCGAGCGACCTGACCGCGGTCGCGATGATCGGCAACGTCACGCTGTTCCTGGTCACCCGCCCGGACTTCCCGGCCGCCAGCGTCCGCGAGCTGGTCGCCGAGCTGCGCAGCAAGCCGGGGCGCTACAACTTCGGATCGCCGGGCAACGGTACGGTGCACCACCTAGTGACCGAGATGATCAAGAGCCGCCACCGGGTGTTCGCGACGCACATCCCGTACAACGGCAGCGTGCAGGCGCTCTCCGACGTGATGAGCGGGCGCATCGACTTCATGTTCATCGACGTGGCGATCGCGATGCCGCAGATCCGCGCCGGCCGGGTCAGGGCGATCGCGGTCACCGGCGCCCAGCGCTCGCCGCTCGCGCCCGAGGTGCCGGCGATGACCGAGTTCGACCGCGAGATCGACCTGCAGGCGTGGCAGGCGGTGGCGGTGCCCAACGGCGTGCCCACGGACATCCTCGCCCGGATGAACGGCGAGCTGAACAAGGCGCTCGCGACCCCCGAGTTCCGCGAGCAGCTCGCCAAGGTCGGCGTCGAGCCGAATCCGATGACGCTCGAGGCGCTGGCGGCGCTGGTGCCGCGCGACGCGCTGCGCTGGGCCGAGCTGGTCAAGCGCTCCGGCGCGCGCGTCGACTAGGGCCGGGAGCACCGCGATGGACATGACCCACGACGTCGCCCGCGCCCGGCCGCAGGGCATGACCGAGGCCGAGTGGTGCGCGCGGCTGGAGCTCGCCGCCTGCTACCGGCTGTTCGATCACCTCGGCTGGACCGAGATGATCTTCAACCACCTGACGCTGCGGCTGCCCGGGGAGCCGCCGTCGTTCCTGATCAATCCGTACGGACTGCACTACGCCGAGGTCACCGCGCGCAATCTGGTGCGCATCGACGTCGACGGCCGCAAGCTCGACGACGTGCCCTGGCCGGTGAACCCGGCGGGCTTCGTGATCCACGCGGCGATCCACCGCGCACGCCCCGACGCGCACTGCGTGATGCACGTGCACACCACCGCCGGGGTGGCGGTGGCGAGCAAGGCCGCGGGGCTGTCGCACGACAACTTCTACGGCGCGCAGTTCTACGGCAACGTCGCCTACCACGACTTCGAGGGCGTGACCACCGACCTGGACGAGCAGCGGCGCCTGGTCGCCAGCCTGGGCGACAAGGAGGTGCTGATCCTGCGCAACCACGGCCTGCTGGTGGCCGGCGCCGGCGTGCCCGAGGCGTTCCGCACGCTGTGGTCGCTGCAGCGCGCCTGCGAGGTCCAGCTCGCGGCCGCCTCGATGGCCGGTCCCGACGTGGCGGTGCCCGAGTCGGTGCTGCGCGCGATCCCGCGTCAGCGCCACGCGATGATCGCCGGCCAGAGCCGGCCCGGCCAGGCGATGTTCGACGCGAGCCTGCGCCGCGCCGGCATCCGCTACGAGGCGCTGCTCGCGTGAACGCCCCGACGACGGGTTCGCTGCGCGGCCGGGTCTCGGCCGCCGAGTGGCAGGCGCGACTCGACCTGGCCGCCTGCTACCGGCTCGCCGCGCTGCACGGCTGGACCGACCTGGTCTACACGCACATCTCGGCGCGCGTGCCCGGGCCGCACGAGCATGTCCTGCTGAACCCGTTCGGCATGGCGTTCGACGAGATCACCGCCTCCTCGCTGGTGAAGATCGATCCGGACGGCGTGCCGATCGACGCCCCCGCCGACCGCGAGCCCGCGCGGATCCACCGCGCCGGCTTCGTGATCCACAGCGCGGTGCACGGCGCGCGCCCGGACGTGGGCTGCGTGATCCACACCCACACCCGTGCCGGCATGGCGGTGTCGATGCTCGAGTGCGGGCTGCTGCCGCTGTCGCAGCACGCGCAGCTGTTCCACGGTCGCGTCGGCTACCACGCGTACGAGGGGCTGGCCACCGAGCTCGAGGAGCGCGAACGGCTGGTGCGCGACCTGGGCGATCGGCCGGTGCTGATCCTGCGCAACCACGGCCTGCTGGTGGCCGGGCGCACGGTGGCCGAGGCGTTCAGCATGTGCTTTCACCTCGAGAAGGCCTGCGACGCGCAGCTCGCCGCGATGGCGTGCGCCAGCCCGCTGTCGGTGCCGGGCGAGGCGGTGAGCGCGAAGACCGCCGCGCGCGGCTTCGGCAACCCGGCGAGTCCGCTCGGGCGCGACGAGTGGCCGGCGATGCTGCGCCGTCTCGACCGGATCGACGCCGGATGGCGGGACTGAGCCGCGGCGGGCGCGGCACGACGCGGCGGCGACGACATGTTCCGACTCGACGGCAGGATCGCGCTGGTCACCGGCGCATCGCGCGGCCTGGGCTGGGCGATCGCGCAGGCCCTGTCGCAGCGGGGCGCGCACGTGGTGCTCGCCGCGCGCGACCCGCAGGCGCTCGCCGTGCGGGTCGACGAGCTCGCGGCGCTGGGCGGCAGCGCCGAGGCGGCGGCCTTCGACGTGACCGACGCACCCGCCGGCGAGGCGGCGATCGACGCGGTGCTCGCGCGCCACGGCCGGCTCGACGTGCTCGCGGCCAACGCGGGCATCCAGCACCGCAGCCCGATCGTCGACTTTCCGCTGGAGGACTTCCGCCGGGTGATCGACACCAACCTGACCGCGGTGTGGACGCTCGCCCGACAGGCCGCGCGGGCGATGCTGCCGGCCGGACGCGGCCGCATCCTGATCACCGGCTCGATGACCGGCCTGGCCGCGCGGCCGACCGTGTCGGCGTACATCGCTTCCAAGGGCGCGGTGCACGCGCTGACCCGCGCGCTCGCGGTCGAGCTCGGGCCGTCGGGCATCACGGTCAACTGCATCGCGCCCGGCTACTTCGGCACCGAGATGAACGCCGCGCTGGTCGCCGACCCGGCGTTCGACGCCTGGGTGGTCGGCCGCACGCCGGTCGGCCGCTGGGGCCGGCCGCACGAGATCGGCGCGGCGGCCGTATACCTCGCCTCGGACGAGGCCGCGTTCGTGAACGGGCACACGCTGGTGGTCGACGGCGGCTTCACGATCGCGCTGTGAGACACCCCTCGCCCCGCGGCCGGTGCGCGGCAGGCGCGGCGCGATGACCCCGCCCCGGTCCGGCGCGGTGGTGATCGGCGCCTCGGGCGGGCTGGGGGCCGCCCTGGTCGAGGCGCTGCTCGCACGCGACGACGTGGCGACCGTGCTCGCGCTGTCGCGCCCGCGGCCGGGGGCGGCGCCGGCCGATGCGGCCGCGGCGCCCGGCGGGCGGCTGCTGCGCGGCACGATCGACCTCACCGACGAGCCCGGCATCGCCGCGGCGGCCGCGCTCGCGCGCACGCTCGCGCCGGTGCGCCGGGTGATCGTCGCCACCGGCCTGCTGCACGCGCCCGACGGGCTGCGCCCGGAGAAGTCGCTGGCGATGCTCGATCCGGCGCGGCTCGCGCGGCTGTTCGCGGTCAACGCCACCGGCCCGGCGCTGGCGGCCAAGCACTTCCTGCCGGTGATGCCGCGCGAAGGCCCCGCGGTGTTCGCCGCGATCTCGGCGCGCGTGGGCAGCATCTCCGACAACCGGCTGGGGGGCTGGTACGGCTACCGGGCCTCGAAGGCCGCGCTCAACCAGCTGCTGCGCACCGCCGCGATCGAGTGGGCGCGGACCGCGCGCGAGGGGGTGTGCGTGGGTCTGCACCCGGGCACGGTCGACACGCCGCTGTCGGCCCCGTTCCGATCCACCGTCGCGCCGGGCGGGCTGCTGAGCCCCGCGCAGTCGGCCGCGGCGCTGCTGCAGGTGCTGGATCGGCTCGGCCCGGCCGACAGCGGCCGCGTGTTCGCCTGGGACGGCAGCGAGGTGCCCGCGTGAGGCGCGGACCCGATCAGCCCGGCCCGGCGCCTGCGGCCGGCCGGTCGCGGCCGCGCCGCGCACCGAGCGCGCGCGCGACGAGAAAGCCCAGCCCGAAGCCGCCGAGCGCGATCGCCGCGAGGAACGCGCCCAGTCCGATCAGCAGGTCGCGCAGCATCGACTGCGAGCGCTCCAGCCACAGCCGGCTGAGGTCGGTGGCGATCCGCTCGCCGTCGGCGGTGAGCGCCGCGCGCTGCCGGTCGAAGGCCTCGGTGATCTGCTCGCGCTGCGCGTCGAACGCGCTGGCGAGCGCCTGCCGCTCGCGCTCCAGGGTTGCGTCGATCACGATGCGCGTCTCCTCGAGCGCGTGGCCGATCGCGATCCGCTCCTCGCGCAGCCGGCTCAGCGACTCGCTCCAGCGCTGTCCGGTCGACGCGAGCGCCCCCGACAGCTCGGTGCGCATCCGTTCGAGTTCGCGCCACGCGCGCTCGGGCTGCTCGCGGGCGAGCCGCCCGATCTCGGCGAACTCGCGGTCGATCGACGCGAACGCCCGGTCAAGGCCCGAGAGCCGCGCCTCCTGCTCGCGCAGCGCCAGCTCGCCGCGCCAGCGCAGCGCTTCCGGCAGCCGCCGCGCGTAGGTGTCGCTGCGGTCGGTCGCGTCGGCCAGCACCTCGGAGACCGTACCGAGCGTGCCGGGCACGCCGCCCACGGTCAGGGCGACGCGCAGCCACGCGGCGGCGATCGGCTCGCGCCCGAACTCCAGGTCGGCGATCGGCGCCCGTGCCACGTGGGCGGCGAGCAGGCGACGGTAGGCCTCGAGCGCCGGCGGCTCGAGCACCCGCTCGGCCAGCGACTCGAGACCGCGGGCGAGCGCGCCCGCGGTCTCGACCGCGATCGGCTGCTGGTCGCCGAAGGCCTCGCGCGCGCCGCCCTCGGCGATCAGCCGTTCCATCTGCAGCGCGAGCGCCCAGGTATCGACCAGCGCGTGCTGACCCGGCTGGCGCAGCCCGGCGACGGTGACCGCCGAGACCGCGCCGACCTTCCAGCGCAGCGCCGCGGTGCGGACCGCGGGATCCGCCGAGCGGGCGGCGATCCGGTCGGCTGCGAGCTCGACGCGTTCGGCGAACTCGCCGGCGGCCAGCCGCACCTGCAGCCGCGTGCGCAGCTCGCCCGGGGGCAGCGGATCGGCCGACATCACGCCGTCCATCGCCTTGACCTGCAGCAGCGGCGCGCAGCCGCCCAGCGCGAGCGCCGCGGCGATCAGGCCGGTTGCGGCTGCGGCGCGACCGACGGCGCGCATCAGACCTGCGCCGCGCCGTCGGTCGCGGCGGCGCGAGGCGCCGGCCGCGACAGCAGTTCGCGCACGAACTGCACGTGCGAGCGCAGCAGGTACAGGTCGGCGCCGAAGGAGTTCGGCGTGCGCAGCCGCTTCAGGCGCTCGTCGATCTCGCCCAGGCGGCGCAGCTGCGCGGCGGCGTCGCCACGCCCGTCGCGCACCGCCGCCTCGATCAGCTTGAGCTCGCCGTACCAGCGGTAGATCCGCCGGCGCATCTGCCACGACCACAGCCGCGGCGCGAAGTGCAGCAGCGGGCCGAAGATCGCGAGCAGCGGGATGCCGACGAACAGCAGCCGCTGGGCCCAGACCGCCGCCCAGGTGGGCAGGTAGCGCCTGAGCAGGCCGGGGCCGTCGCGGTAGTAGCGCTCGGCGTCGGGCGACAGCGCGAAGGCGCCCGGCGTCGGATTCGGGAACGCGCCCGGCGCGTTCAGGATCGTGCCGTCCGAGTGCACCTCGCGCGCGGCCTCGACCAGCAGGTCGACGATCACCGGGTGCAGGCGATCGCGCGCCACCAGCATCGCGGTGGTTGCCACCAGCGTCACGTCGCGGGCCGGCGCGTCGGTTGCCGGATCGATCACGCCGGCCGGCAGCACCACCTTGGAGAGCACCGGCATCCGGCGCACGAACGCGTCGGCGCGCTGCAGGCTCACCAGCCTCACGTTCGGGTCGCGCAGCAGCGCGGCGATCGCCGGCGACTCGGGTGCGCCGACGAAGAACGCGGCGTCCACGCCGCCGCCGCGCAGCGCGTGCCCGGCGTCCGGGCCGCCGATCGCGATCATGCGGGTGGGCGGCTGGTCGAACCCGTACAGCCGCAGCGCAGCGCCCGCGATCGCGTGGGTGCCGCTGCCGGGCGCGCCGATCGCGATCCGGCGGCCGGCGAGCTGGCGGACGTCCTCGATCGGCTGCGCGGCCGGGGTGAACAGCCACACCGGCTCGAGGAACAGGTTGCCGAGCGACATCAGCCGCTCGTCGCGGGCATCGTGGGGCAGGCCGCTCTGCACGATCGCGACGTCCACGTCGGAGTCCGGATCGCGCAGCCGCCCGAGGTTCTCGACCGCACCGGAGGAGGCGCGCAGCTCGAGCGCGACGCCGTGGCGCGCGAGCACCGCGCGGTAGCGCCGCGCGAACGGCTCGTACGCGCCGCCCTCGGGGCCGGTGGACATCACGACGCGATCGGGCGGCGCGGGCTCCCAGAACTGCGCGACCACGGCCAGCGCCGCGATCAGCGCGGCGACGCCGAGCAGCGGCGGCAGCAGACCGCTCAGGGCGCGCCACGCACGGCCGGGGCCGGACGGCATCATCTCGGTCGGGGGCTCGAAGCGGCGATCGGGCGAGTCTACCGCAGCCGCCACGGCCTTCGCCGCGCGCGTGCCCGCGGGGCAGGCGCGATCGGCGCGATCGGCACGACCGGCGCACGTTCGCGCGCGATTCCCGACCGCCGGAACGAGACCTCGTTCCCGGCGCCCGCCCGGGCAGGTACGCTGCACGGCGTTGGCCCCGCCGCCCGGACCGTCCGATGACCGCCACCCCCCGCCGCATTCTCGAGCTCGCCCGCGACCGCCTCCAGATCGACGAGGCCCACCTGATCCCGCACGGCCACCTGAAGGCCAAGCTGTCGACCTCGCTGCTCAAGTCGCTCGCGCCGCGCCCGGACGGGCGGCTGATCCTGGTCACCGCGATCTCGCCGACGCCGGCCGGCGAGGGCAAGACCACCACCACGATCGGCCTGTCCGACGGCCTGGAGCGCATCGGCAAGCGGCCGGTGATCGCGCTGCGCGAGCCCTCGCTCGGGCCGGTGTTCGGCATGAAGGGCGGGGCCACCGGCGGCGGGCGTGCGCAGCTCGTGCCGATGGAGGACATCAACCTGCACTTCACCGGCGACTTCTCGGCGATCGCGCTCGCGCACAACCTGCTCGCCGCGATGATCGACAACCACGTTCACCACGGCAACGCGCTGGGTTTCGACACCCGCCGCGTCGCGTGGCGGCGGGTGGTCGACATGAACGACCGCGCGCTTCGCGACATCGTCGTGGGGCTGGGCGGCGCGGCCAACGGCGTGCCGCGAGAGACCGGATTCGACATCGTGGTCGCCTCCGAGGTGATGGCGATCCTGTGTCTGGCCGACGGGCTGGCCGACCTGAAGGCGCGGCTCGCCGAGATCGTGGTCGGCCACCGCGGCGATGGCGCGCCGATCCGCGCCCGCGAGCTCGGCGCGGTGGGTGCGATGGCCGCGCTGCTGCGCGACGCGATGCTGCCCACGCTCGTGCAGTCGCGCGAGGGCACGCCGGCGCTGGTGCACGGCGGCCCGTTCGCGAACATCGCGCACGGCTGCAACTCGGTGGTGGCCACGCGCGCCGCGCTCAAGCTGGGCGACTACGCGGTCACCGAGGCCGGCTTCGGCGCGGACCTGGGCGCCGAGAAGTTCGTCGACATCAAGTGCCGCGCGTCGGGGCTGCGGCCGTCGGCGGCGGTGGTGGTCGCCACCGTGCGCGCGCTCAAGTTCCACGGCGGCGTGGAGGTGGCCGACGTCGAGCGCGAGAACCTCGCCGCGCTCGAGCGCGGGCTGCCGAACCTGGAGCGCCATCTGCGCAACCTGCAGGGTTTCGGGCTGCGCTGCGTGGTGGCGATCAACCACCGCGCGCACGACACCGGCGCCGAGATCGAGCTGCTCGCGCGCCGTGCGGGTGCGCTCGGGGTGCCGGTGGAGGTGGCGCGCCACTTCGCCGAGGGCGCGGCCGGCGCCGAGGGCCTGGCGCGGGCGGTGGTGACCGCCGCCGCCGACGGTCCGGCGCCGTTGCGCTTCACCTACGAGGACGAGCTGCCGCTGTGGGACAAGATGGCCGCGGTCGCCACGCGCATCTACGGCGCCGCGGGCATCGAGGCCGACGCGAAGGTGCGCGCGCAGGTCGCGAAGCTGCAGGCCGACGGCTACGGCCGCTGGCCGGTCTGCGTCGCCAAGACCCAGTATTCGTTCTCCACCGACCCGTCGCTGCGCGGCGCCCCCGAGGGCCACGTGGTGCGCGTGCGCGAGGTGCGGCTCGCCGCGGGCGCGCGCTTCGTGGTGATGATCTGCGGCGACGTGATGACGATGCCCGGGCTGCCGAAGGTGCCGGCCGCGCACGCGATCGACGTCGACGACGACGGCACGATCACCGGGCTGTTCTGAGCCCCGATCCGCGAACGCACACGCGGCGCTGCCGGGATCGCGACCCGGTGCGTCGGCCGCCTCGGCCTTCGGGCGCCCACTGCACGTCGCCCGGCCGGAAGTCCATGGCCTGCGGCCCGGCGAAGCACGGCAGCGCGTCCGGCGCGCGCGAGGTGCGCCCGGTCATGCCGCCTTCCTCACGGACGGCGCGTCGCTGCGGCGCGCACGGTTCGGCGGCCAGCCGAGCGCGGCGAGCGTCTCGTCGGCGTCGCGGTAGGTCTCGCCGATCCGGTAGATCCGCCGCGCCTGATCGCTGGTGGCCACCTCGCGGTAGAGCTCGCGCGAGATCCGCACCGCCTTCTCGACTTGCTGCACCGAGCTCAGGCGCTCGCCCTTGCGGCCCCAGAGGTTGTCCTCGATGCCGACGCGTACGTGCAGGCCCATCGCGATCGCCATCGTGGTCAGCGGCGTCACGTTGCGCATCAGGCCCTCGACCGTCAGCACCGCGTGGTCGGGCGTGCGGCGGACGAACTCCATCAGGTTGTACGGGCTCGGCCCGTCGGCGCCGCCGCCGATCGCAACCCAGTTCAGCACCAGCGGCCCGCGATGGACCCCGCGACGCACGAGTCGCTCCACCGACTCGAGCTGACCCACGTCGCCGAGCATGAAGTGCGGCTGGATGCCGGCGGCCTGCAGCCGCTTCAGGTGCTCCTCGACGAACGCCGGCCCCGACTCGAACCACATCTCGCGGAAGGCGTTCGCATAGGCCGGCAGCGCGAGCGAGGTGCCGGCCACGTCGTCGGGCGTCAGCAGCTCGCAGACGTTCATCTGGAACGTCGACGGCACGGTGGCGTACGAGAGCGGCAACGCGCTCGAGTGGCTGTCCGCGCGGATCGGGCACTACAACGACAAACGCTCCGACGCCAAGGGCAACGAGCCGGAGAACGTCGCGTTCGGCCGCTTCCTCGGCACCGACTACCTGTTCGTCGCCTCGGAGCGCTCGGGCATGGTGACGGTGTACGACATGAGCGCCCCCGGCAGCCCGGCGTTCAAGCAGGTGCTGCCCGCCGCGCTCGCGCCCGAGGGCCTGCTCACCATCCCGCAGCGCAACCTCGTGGTCGCGGCGAGCGAGGTCGACAACCGGGCGGGCCTGGTGCGCTCGAGCCTCAATCTCTACCAGTACCAGTTCGCGCCCGCCCAGTACCCGACGATCGTGTCGGCCGACCGAGCCGACGGCTCGCCGATCCCCTGGGGCGCGCTGTCGGGCCTTGCGGCCGCACCGACCGGCGGCACCGTCTGGGCGATCGACGACAGCTTCTTCCGCGGTAACCGGATCTTCGAGATCGACACGTCGACGAAGCCCGCGACGCTTCGGCGCGAGATCGCAATCACCGACCCGAACCGGCGCATCGCGGCACTCGCGAGCATGCTGCCGGCCGCGGCCAGCGCCAGTGCGTTTGACGCGACCGACCTCGCCGCGATGGTCAACGCCGACGGCACGGTGAACCTCGACCCCGAGGGCATCGCGCTGGCGAGCGGCGGCGGCTTCTGGATCGCCTCCGAGGGCAACGGCACGGTCGGCGAGGCCGCGCGGCCGGTGCTCACCGCGAACCTGGTCTTCCGGGTGTCGGCCACCGGCGTGATCGAGGAC
>Ga0169931_10010097_pt1 | contig 13486 bp, 3 predicted proteins | sample Kivu_15m_20L_FD_129675 | JGI IMG/M metagenome (GOLD analysis project Ga0169931, IMG submission 129675) | Freshwater microbial communities from Lake Kivu, Western Province, Rwanda to study Microbial Dark Matter (Phase II) - Kivu_15m_20L... | ecosystem: Environmental > Aquatic > Freshwater > Lake ...
ATTCTCCTTGGTCAGTTCCCTTCCCTCCACCGACTCCGCAGGTAGCAGCACGCCACCCTTGTTCGCCGGTTTCTCAGGTACTATGAAACTGTCTGACTCCCCAGCAACGTGCATGTCGGGATGTTGCCTTCCCCTTGTCAGGACAAGGTCGGCCACCACAAAGAGATGTTTTCGGAGTTCAATACACAGCCCGGTTGTACCTCTGTGAACGCTTCGATACGCAAGTTGCCCGACGCATCGCATCAATCGAGGCCAAGGCGACTGGCTAGGTCTTACCTTGTACGACTCTTTCATTCGCTACCTTTCTCCGGCTTACGCCGACGCACCCCGACACCTTTTTTACATGAGTGTTGATTCGCCGTTCCACATCACCATCTCGGAAGAAACTTTCTGGCCCAGCGTTTTTTGCCCGTCCTTTGCGTCTAACATCGCCATGTCGCACGCACTTCCACCCGGATGCTTGCGCATCTCGGCTACAAAAAGCCACCAACCGTCAACCTCCAACCCTCAACTGCCGGTCCGCATCATCGACAGGCCCAGGACACACCGCCCTTTCTTTTTGTGAAAAGTTGCCGAATGGGTGAAAGGTATCGCTCGCTCCGGGATACCTGTCTGCGCCCGGATCATGGACCTCTTCGAATCACTCGAGGGCTCAACCCCAACCTCTTCACCATGAAAAAAGCCAACAATTCTCGTCGAAAATCGAAGCCGAATCGCCGCCAAAGAACCCAGTTCCTCGGCTTGGTCGAGTCCCTGGAACCCAGGCTGCTCCTGGCCAATATCCAAAATTCCTGGATCGAAATTCTCCAACAGGGGGCCGATGGCATGGTCGGGTTCGGAGACCGACTGTCCGACTCGGGCTACCTCAGCCAACCTCTTCAGGGACTCCGGAGCCGGGATGGCTCGTCGATCAACCTCGGGGACCTGGCACCGATCGGAGGATCGATCGACGAGGGGATCGCCAACCCGATTCGTGAATACTTCAACCAGCCCGCTCCCCCCCAAGGCTACACCACCGAGGAGTTGGTTCTTAGTATCGACTCGGAACCAACGGTTCTCTCCATAGTCGAGGGATACACCGATGCGGCCGTCGATGAGATCTACTTCGAAGTCCATCTCCGAAAGGAATTCAGTGCCAACGATGTCGATATCGATTTCGGGTTGCTCGGCGACCAGTACATCATCAACGCGCGATTCGATATGCAGATGGACATCGACGTTCAGGTCGATATGTATGTGACGTTCGGCATGTACCTCGATTCGAGCCTGAGCATCGAACAATCCTTCTTCATTCGCGATGTATCGATCGAAACCAAAGCGATGGTGAACGGGGTTTCCAACCCGTTCACGCTCCAAGTCGGTGTAGTCGATGTTGCGGTTCCGGACGTAACCTTCGACGGTTTAGCCGTCGTCCAAATTGGGACCGATGCCCCAGGATTCCTCGACACGATCCTATTGTCGGAGATGAATTCAACCGATCCATCGCTCTTGGTATCGAATGAACTCAACGGCAACGACTTCAGCTACTTCTTCGATATCGATTTCCAGCTCGGTTCGTTCCGTATCCAAGACACAGGAGCCTTGCGATTATTTGGCGAGATGCTCGGCAACGAGCCCCTGTTGGAATGGAGTGTTGAGTTCGCTCGTATTCTTCCATTCGCTTCTCTGACGATCGAGCAAGTGACTTCCGGGATGGAACAATTCGGTTCGTGGCTGACCAGCGTTGGCGCAACCGATTTGTTCAACACCCGCATCCCGTTCACTTCTCAAGCCACCGTCGGATCCTCTCAAGACTTCGGCGCCGGGTTGAGTCCCTATCTCCGTTCCCTTCGAAACTCCAGCGGTCAGGTTGCGTTCGATTCTGCTCAATCGTTCCCTTACTCCGGCAACAATGGATTGACCTACGACGAAGCGACCAAGCGATTGTCGTTTACCGTCTCCCAACCGCTTCAAGCCCAGCGAGCCCGATCGCGCAGAACCATCGTCTCGACCGATAGCTTGGTCGGTCTCGAGAGCAGCACTCAGGCCACGATCGATTCCACGGGCAACGTCCGGTTCGTCGCATCGTTCGATCTCAACGACGGCACGGCGAATCTCAACGATCGCATGCGCATCGGTGACATTCGGATCGACAGCGTGTTGGTGCCGAGAGCGGAGATCTCCGACGGCTTGATGGCACTGCAGAGCTTGGGAATCGAATACGACGATGCATCGCTCGACGGCCAGTTCGCGATGACTGCCCGTTTGGGAGATCCCGATCCCGCCGTTCGCGAGCTATCGCTGCGGACCCTGTTCGATCGATTGAATGACGAAGCCCAACTGCTGCGCAATATTCAATACACAGGGGAAGTGTTCTTGGAATGGACGGGGCTGTCGGTGTTGGGCAACTACGTCAACCTCGATCCCCTCGCATCGATTCGAGCCTCGGTGTCCAACATTGCATCCGGGATTGTCGAGGTGGAATATGAAAACGCATCCTCGCTGATCGATTTCGAATCGATCCGGTTCAGCGATGTCATCGGCTCGATCGGAGATGCCCTGGAACGAACGAAGGGCTGGAGCGCTGCGGGTGGTTCAGCGCTCGCCGCAGTCGGTCAATCGATCTTGGACTATGCGTATCTGAAGCAGGACAGCCTCGCAGTCCTGTTCGACGATTTTGGCGAAATGTTTGTTCCGAGCAATGAAACCGGGCGGCCGTTGCTGCAAGATATCCCGACGTTCATGAGCAGCCTGCCTCTCCGTAATCTCTATGCCGGATTGCCTAGCCTGACGACGAGCTTGTCCTACGATGCGTCCGATGGATGGAACACGTCGCTCGATTTGAGTCTGGCTGCGCAACCGAGTGTTCCCGTTGGCATCGAGTTTGAAACGATCTATGGCAATGCAACGACAGACCCGCTATCCCCTTCGTTGGCAGAGACCGACAACTTGGTTGGTACCCCCGCATCGGTCACAGCCAACGGATCCTCGCGATTGCAACTGAAGCATCAAATGGATGTAGACAGCAATCGAAACCCGATCGGTTATCTGCTCAACAACTCCTCGTGGATATCGACCGCCTATGCCAACGCATCGGCAAGCCAGGGAACACCGGTAACGATGTCGGGGGCGAGCGGGCTTCTCGGGATGGAGTTGGTCGATGGTGCGTTTGTCATTGCAGGTGATATCGCCTCACCCAACCCCTCAAATCCCGCCCGATTCGCTTCCGGCTTCGCATCCCAGACCGGAAGAACTCTGGTCAGCGGCCTGCCAACCCAACCTCCCGCTACCCTATCCACCGGGGGATTGAAACTCGATATCGGCATCATCCCGGAAGTGACCGGCACCGTCGAACCGAATCGATTTCACGTGCAGATCGGCGATCTGGCACTCCCCGGTTCGACAACCGATTTGGTCGGGAGTCCGAACTTCCCCACGCTGCGAACGCAAATCAATCTGCTCGATCATTTGAGCGCGATTCCTCCCAGTGTCTCGGCGATGCTCGGCAAATTGGCGGATCAATTGGAGCGTGATGTTTTTGGAATCCCGTTGCCGTTGATCGGTTCCCACCTCGATGAAGCGGCCAGCTTCGTCCGCGATTTGAAGGAAAACTTCGATAACACCTTCGATACCCTTTCTCAGTTTTCGACCAGCGACATCGAGAATGCGATCAATACCGCCATTGGAAATCTTCTCAACCAGTCAGGACACTACGTCACCTTCGATGGAAGTATCGCTGGCGAAGTGAGGTTCCAAATTCTCATTGAGGGAGCCCCGATCTCGGAGACCGTCTCTGCAAATACCGACCTAGGACTCCCCGCGCTGGGCATCGCTTTGGAAACGGAGTTGGGTGTCTTAGGAACCTACACCTTCGGTTTTGACATTGTTGTCTCCGTCGATGACGGGGTGTATATCGACACGACCAATGAGACGCTACGCATGGATCTCGATATCAATGCGAGTGGATCCGCAGTCGGTCGCTTGGGATGGCTCGCGGTATCGGCAACGATCATGCCCTCGGTCACGGGATCGGCTGCATTCCATGCTGAGTTCGTGGTGGATATGACCGATCCGAATCGGGATGGGATGCTCAAGCCCAACGAACTGACAGGCGGCTCCTTGATCGATTTCAACAACACGACTCTCGATGGCGATGCGGATTTCAAGGTGGAGTTCGCCGCCAATGTCTCGGCGTGGCTCCCTTCCATCCGCGGGGATCTCGACATCGAGTGGAGCTTTGTTGGGCCGGATCTCGATGGGAATGTTCCCGAAATCGAGTTCAGTAACGTCGAGATTGTGGTCGGTACGTTCCTGACGCAGATCCTTTCACCAGTGCTTGAGAAACTGGATCCGATCCTTGACGCGCTCGATCCTGTGCTGGATGTCTTGGATGCCCATCTGCCCGTGCTCGATGATCTCGGTGTCGAGGTTTCGCTCATCTCGATCGCCCAAGAGATCGTCGATCTGTTGCCTGGATCGCTGAAGGCTCAATTCGAACTCTATTTGGATTTCATCCAAGCACTGATCGATCTCAAGGATCTGGTCGATGCCATTTCCCTCGAGTCGGGGAGCACTCTGGTGATACCGCTTGGGTCGCTCCGTTTCGGTGGCGCCGATCGATCGTTCTACGACGCGCGGCTGGGTGAATTGGTGGCGGACGTTTTCCAATTCGTTTCCAATCCCGGGGACTGGTTCCAGTCGTTCAAGGGAGCGGCACCAGACACTGCGAAGATCATCGAGACAACTCCCGCCAGCATCGATTTCCCGTTTCTCGACAATCCCAAGAGTGTCTTCGAGTGGCTGTTGGGCAAGGGGCAAGCGGAGTTGGTAACGCTCACGCTGCCTGGCTTCCAAATGGATATCCCGTTTGACATCCCGATCCCCATCATCCCCGGTATTTTGGATGCGAGTATCTTCGGATCGATCGGCGTAGGATTTGGTTTGATGGCTGGGATCGATACCTACGGAGCCAAGGACTTCTTCAAGTCGGGAGATCCTGCGGACTTGTTAAAGGGTTTCTACATCAGCGACCGCGAGAACGCGGATGGGACCGGTGAGGATGTGTTGGAGCTGCCGGTGACCGGCAAGGTCTTGGCAGGATTGGGAGTTGGGTTCGATGTGGGTGGCGTCGGTCTGAGTGCGAAGGTCGGCGGAGGGATCGAGGCGACCATCGGCATCGATCTGATCGACCCCAACAACGACGGCAAGATTCGCGGCCACGAGTGGGATTCGCCCGAGGGATGCATGGCGATCAAGGGTGGGATCTCGGTCATCCTCGAAGCACAGGCAACCATCGGCTTTATCCAAAAGGATTTCCCACTCGCAAAGAAGGAGTTGGGTAGCTTTAACGAGATCATCCATTGCGGCCGGCAAACACCACCGAAGAACACTCTGGCTTCCTTGGATCCCGTTGATGGGACGTTAACGCTGCTGATGGGACCTCGCGCCAGCGAACGAAGTATTTCTCAGGAAGTGGAAAATGAAGCCTTCGTCGTTTCGGAAGAGGCGGGAGTCATCAAGGTCCGGGCTTTCGGGAAGATCGATCGTTTTTCAGCCGCAAACGTAACGACAATTTACGCGGACGGTGGAACCGAGAACGATCGGATCTACATCGATCCTTCCGTATCCCGCCCCGTGGTCTTGATTGGCGGTTCCGGAGATGACTGGTTGGTCGCCGGTTCGCAGCAAGCTGTTCTTGCTGGCGGCGATGGAGACGATTGGATCGTGGGGAGCAGCGTCGTCGATCTGATCGATGGCAACGATGGCAACGATCGGATTTGGGGTCGAGCAGGTGATGATACGATCTATGCTGGAAACGGGGACGATGAAGTCGAAGGTGAGGAAGGGAACGACGTAATTTTCGTCGGCGAAGGAATCAATCTCGCCAAAGGTGGCCCAGGTCGCGATCGGCTCACAGGGGGTTCCCAGCGCGATGTGTTCTACGGCGGGGATGACGGTGATTTTCTGTTCGGCTATCAAGGGGACGACATCCTTCTCGGTGAAGGTGGCGAGGATGAGATCGAAGGAGGTGACGGAACCGATCTTATCGATGGTGGCGACGGGAATGATCCATCACTTCGAGGAGGACCAGGGAAGGATGCAATTCGCGGCGGCAAAGGAGATGATTCGCTCTACGGCGATGAAGGGGATGACTATCTCGAAGGGGGCGATAACAACGATGTGCTGCATGGCGGTGTTGGGATCTTGATCGCTTACGGAAACAGTGGCAACGACATCATCTACGGCGATTCACTCGATGACGTTCTGTATGGTGATGACGGTATCGACGAAATCTACGGATACGCAGGTGCGGACAAGATTTTCGGCGGCGCCGATGGCGACTTCCTGTACGGCGGCGGGGACAACGACATCCTCTTGGGTGAAGGTGGTGGCGATGTGATGCATGGCGCTCTCGGAAATGATGAACTCGATGGCGGGATCGGCGATGATTTCCTCTATGGCAACTCCGATGACATCCATGAAGCCTCGCCACCTGCAGGGACTTCCGATAATGACCGTCTGATCGGAGGAGACGATGCGGATCATCTCGTCGGTGGTTTCGGAAACGACTACCTGGAAGGTGGTAGCGGACCCGATACGCTTCAAGGGAACGAAGATACCGACGTGATCTACGGCGGAAGAGGAGCGGACACCATTTATGGCCACGATGCGCCGACCTTCCAGCGAGGTAACACCGACGGGCAAGACTTCCTCTTTGGCGAAGGGGGTAGCGATACGATCTGGGGTGGAGCTGGGGATGACGTGATTCGGGGCGGACTCGATGTCGATTATCTCTATGGAGAAGATGGCGAGGACAAGATCTTCGGCGACCAAGGGAAAGATGAAATCTCGGGTGGTCGCGACATCGACACCATCGACGGAGGCACAGGAGACGACATTATCCAAGGTGGAACCGGCGCGGACAAATTGTTCGGCAATGATGGCGCTGACATCATCGAAGGATTCGAAGGAAACGACTTTATCTCGGGGAACGACGGCGGGGATTTCCTCTACGGCAACGATGGAATGGATGATCTCCGAGGAGGCCTTGGGAACGATGAACTCCGCGGTAATGATGGAGACGATGATCTCTATGGCAATGAAGGGGACGATCAACTCTATGGAGGAACCGGCAGCGATTTCATGGAAGGGGGCGCGAACGATGATTACCTCGAAGGGAACGAAGGACCCGATGAAATCTATGGCGAGGAAGGAGACGACGTCGCCTATGGCAACGAGGGTCAAGACGACATTTTTGGCGGTCCGGGCAGCGACCGGATCTACGGCGGCACCGGCGAAGATCTCATCCGCGGCGGAAGCGAGGATGACTACATCGAAGGGAATGAAGACTCCGATGAAATCTTCGGCGAAGAAGGAAACGATGTCGCGTACGGCAACGATGGCGACGACGACATGGATGGAGGATGGGGCAATGACACGTTGCGCGGAGGCAACGGCATCGATACGATCGATGGAGATCTCGGCGATGACCTGATCCTCGGCAACGATGGCGATGACATCCTCATGGGTGGAGCTGGTCAAGACGTCGTCCGCGGCGGCTTTGGTAAGGATACGATTTCCGGCGATCTAGGAAACGATCGCCTTTATGGCGAAGAAGATGACGATCAACTTTCCGGGGGTGACGGTGACGATGTCCTTGAAGGAGGGGATGGGAATGATGTGCTCGCAGGGGATGGAGGCGCCGATGCGCTTTATGGCGATCGCGGGGTCGATCAGTTGGATGGTGGCAACGGCAATGACTTCTTGTTCGCAGGCCATGGAATCGGCGACACGTTGATCGGTGGCGCTGGCGACGACGAGATCGTCGGTTCGGATGATGGCAAGGACGACCCCAAGTTCGATGACGCGATTCGGTTCGGCGATGTGATCGATGGCGGCGACGGGCACGATGTGATCTACGGTCTCGGTGGCGGTGACCAGATCAACGGAGGTACGGGGAACGACGTTATTTACGGTGGAACGCACGGGGATCGCATCGATGCTGGTATCGATAACGACTTGGTCTATGGTGGGGACGGGGATGACACCATCTTCGGCGGCGATGGGAACGACGCATTGCGCGGTGGCAACGGAGCCAACACCATCGATGGTGGTCTGGGCATCAACGATATCGATCTCACCGGCGTGGCTCCGACTCCACTTTCCAATATGTCGAGGGGACTGGAACGCCGAGGTGTTTGGACCGAGTTGAGCAATTCCGCCACTGGTTATGGGATCACCTCGGCAGACGAGCAACTGGTCTTAGGAAACTCAGGCATCGGTGGTTTGGAGCAAGCGGTCTTGGCGACCGATTCGGGAGTCTATGTTGCCTGGGTCGATTGGCGAAACGGCAACACCGAAATTTATGTGGCGTATCACCCGATGGGCTACGGGACGTGGACCGAGCTGACCGGTTTCGGGACCTCGGGTTCGGCCAGCGGTGGGGGGATCAGCAACGATGCGCAGCAATCGCGGCGCCCGACCCTGTTCCAAGTAAGGAACACCAGCGAGATCTTCGTTGCCTGGACCAGCATCGATGAGAACGGATCGAGCACGATCCAAGTGGCGAGCGAGTTGAATCAATGGTCGCGCATCTCGAATCCCGGGAATTCCGGAACCGCAGACCATCCTGTCGCCGTGAGCTACTTCGGCAACGCAGCCGTCCTGGCATGGATCGAAACCCGCAATGGGGTCCAGCGAGCCGTGATGTCGCAGTACATCTACGCACCGGGCTGTTATGCAGCGTTTTCACCCAAGGAGGTGATCGCCGTCAATGCCGCACCGGGTGATCAAGTGACTGCCGTCGACATCGCATCAGCCGACACGCAGGTCGTCTTTGCTCTCGAGATCGGCGCCGGGGACGATCGCGATATCCAGATCGCGACCCATCGATCCGTATCGAGAGTCGATGAAACCACGCTGTGTCCGGGGGTAATCAACGTGAGTGTTACTTCGTATGTGCCCAACGCTACCCAAGTGATCTATACACGAGACCTGGACGACACCACGCAGCCGACGATCGGGATGCAGTTCATCGATACGTTGGGACAAAACGAGAATGAAACCGAGCTCGTTGCCGCGTGGCACCGCAGCAATGACATGGAGGATCAAGTCGAAGGGGTCGCGATTCGATTGTCGACTGGGGCCGTTGGTAATCCGCGACCATTGATTCCGCAATACTTGGCAAACGCTACTCCGCTGCTCAATGCAGGAAGTGTTTCCAACACGCTGGGATACGCATCCGATCCCGATCTGGCAGTCAACTACTCTCATTCATTCCTGACATGGCGCGATGATGGGGTTCGAAGCATGGAAGGAGGTCGCGCGAGCCTCTTCATCCTGGGCCGGGAACGGGATATCGATGTAGCGGCTCCGTATGTCCTGAAAGAGAATCGGCTGTTCGATGCAACCGAACGAGGCATCAGCGTTACCGGCGGAGAGGTGCAGACCATCAGCACCAGTATTCCAGAGTATGGTTACGGAGTCGAATCACCGGTCGTCGTATGGACTGAGGCTCGCGCAAGGTTGCAACCGAACTCATCGGACGCCCCAACCTCGGGCGTGTATTTGCGAGTTTCACTAGCTGGTCTTGCACTCACCGATGATTTTAGCTCTAAGGGCAAGACGGGTGTGATGATCCGCAATGTGCTGGAAAACGATACCAACCTCTTTGGAGAGATCCGAGCAAGAGTCACCCATTTTGACGGTCGTGAACTAACAAGCTCGGAGGAAGGGGAACCAGAATCGCTTCGGTTCACTAGTCCTCGCGGAGCATTGATAACCGTCTTCGCTGATGGCAGAGTCGCCTACGATCCACGCGGGGTGGCCGCATTCATGCGATTGAAAGTTGGGGAATCGATCACCGAATCTTTTGTCTACAGGGTGAACAACTTCCTTCATCAAGCGGAAGCTCTTGCGAACTTCACCGTCCAAGGAAGCTCGCGTTGGCATAACCTCGCCTTGGCTGTCAACGTGAATAACGATAGCTCGGTCGATCCGCTCGATGTGCTGGTCCTCATCAACTTCTTGAATACTTACGGAACCCGTTCCTTGGATGATGAAGTCGATGGTCCGAGGAGCGAACACTTCCTCGACGTCGACAACGATGGTGGCACGTCACCCCTAGACGTCTTGATCGTCATCAATTGGCTGAATAGCCGTAATTCCAATGGAGGAGGAGAAGGGGAAGGAAATGTGGGTGGGGAGGCCAGTTGGATTGCCATGGCTGCTTGGTCACCTGAATCCGAGGAGCCTGGGCTCCGAAGAAAACGCCAGGAGCCATTGGAACGATGGATGGGGCGCGGTAATTCCTAGTGTAGGGCCAACCACGGCATGTTAGACTATCCCGAAAGTTGTTTGACGGTGTCATCGTCGATGCCAGCGCAATTGTTGTCGCATGCTTGTTGTCCCACCATGAATTCCTTCGACACGCGGATGACACTCTTGGTCCGTATCCGCGATGCCAATGATCAGAAGGCATGGAACGATTTTTTTCAACTGTATGCAACCCTCATCTATTCGTATGCGCTCAAGCATGGGCTTCAGGATGCCGACGCATCCGATATCGCTCAACAAGTCATGTGTACGGTAGCCAAGTCGATCAGTTCCTTTGAGTACGATCGAAGCAAAGGTTCCTTTCGCGGTTGGCTGGTCACGGTTGCTCGCAACTGCATTCGCAAGCGTTGGGAACAGATCCGTCGCCAGGCAACCACCACGGGAATTACAGCCACCTTGGAGCAACAGTTGCATGATCCGTCTGCGGAGTCTCTATCTGAATGGGACCGTGAATATGATTTGCGCGTGTTTTATTGGGCCGCTGACAGTGTTCGACATGAATTCAAGGAATCCACCTGGAAAGCTTTTTGGCTGACAACCGTCGATGGGCAATCGATCGAATCAACTGCAAAGCTGATTGGTATTTCGACAGGAGCGATCTACATCGCCCGTTCGCGAGTCCTGGCGCGAATCAGATCTGTCATCGCGGAATTCGATAGCGGAGGCGAGCGGTGACACAATCAATCGACGAAGACCTTCTGGTTGCCGTCCTAGAGGGACGCGCTTCCGAAGAGATCGAAAAGAAGGTGGAAGTTGCGATCCAGGAGGACCCAAGTATTCGACTGCGCATGGAGCAACTCAGCGGCGCAATCCACTGGCCGCTCGGTAGCGCTCCGGCCATTTCGTCGACGGTTTCGGAGTCACTCCATACCGCAATCCTAAGGCTGGAACAGGATTGGGACCAGGTCTTGGCTACCCATACAGGTAGATCTTTATCCGACCAGCAAGTCCATGGTGATATCAGCTTTACCGATATCCCTTCGGTTCGAATCGTTCGCGAGATTGGGCGAGGAGGAATGGGAGTTGTTTTCGAAGGATTCGACGATGCATTAGGACGACGCGTCGCGATCAAGCAGCTACATCCGCAGTACTACCGTGACGTCCAAACCAAGGATCGGCTGAAACGGGAGGCGCAAGCGATCGCTTCCTTGAACCACCCGCATGTACTCGCCATCTATGGCCTGCAACTGATAGGAGGTTATCCATGCTTGATCCAGCAATTCATCGATGGCGAATCGTTGCAGGCAATCATCCGTCGCGATGGGCGAGTGGCCTTCCCAAAGTGTCGTGAAATCGCGTTGCAGGTCAGTCAAGGATTGGCCGCAGCCCACGCTGCGGGAATCATTCACCGAGACCTTAAACCGGATAACGTACTCGTCGAGCATGGTACTGGAATTGCCCGCCTCGGCGATTTTGGACTCGCAAAACGATCCGGGGATGAGAATGTAACGATCGAAGGAACCGTCGCAGGAACTCCCGCCTTCATGTCGCCCGAGCAGACCCATGGCAAAGGAATCGATCATCGCTCCGATTTGTTCAGTCTCGGTAGTTTGCTGTACACGATGGCTGCCGGACAACCTCCGTTTGCTGGTGAGGATCCCTATGTGGTCATGGATGCGATTCGAAGCCGAACACCAACATCCTTGGACTCAGTATCAAACGATATCCCAGCTTGGTATTCCCATCTCGTCGATCAATTGCTTGAAAAGGATCCCTTAGACCGTCCTCAAAGCATCGAACAGGTTGTCGAAGACTTGAACAAGCAGGGTGCTGATGACGCCTCAAATCCTGGAAGTTGGAAGATATCTTGGATTGGATTCGCAGCGATCGGAGTCCTGATGATGACTCTGTTGGGCTGGTTCTCGTGGACTATCGCTCAATGGAATCGGAAGCTTGATCTAGAACCCTCCAAAGTTGCATCGGCTCCGAGTTTGCCGCGTCCTGCAATTCTCAACATGTCGGATGGCAAATCGTACGAAAGCCTCGACGATGCGATCGCAAACGCCATCGACGGCGATACCATCGTCATCTCGAGCGATTTAGATTCCGGACGTATCGAGATCAACGGAAAGAGCATCCTTCTCGAAGCGGCGCCTGAGACATATCCCATCGTGCGAATTCGCGCTGCGAAAGATGATGAGAGTGGAATATTTCTTCGCAGCGATTCCGATCTCAGCATTCGAGGTTTACAAATCGAATGCCAAACAGCCGCGAGTTTGCCCTGGATCGAAGATGGAAAACTCGTCTCCGGTATATACACCGCGCAAGGCAAGAAACTACGGCTTGAGGATTGCTATATCCATCGACTCGCAGGAGGCGTATGCCTCGGAGTTGGCGGCGATTTTGAGATGCGGCGCACCTGGATCGAAGGAGGAGACGTAGGCATCGCTTGGTACGCTCTCGATAGCACGTGCCATGTTGAAGACAGCGTGATCTCTAGCAAGAGCGGGATCGGCATACTCTACCCGGCTGCAAATATACAACCCTCGAAACCCTCGGAGTTCCTGTTCGTACGATCGTCGCTCCTCACGGAGGCAACGATTGATTTGTTGCTGACACGAATTCCGAACACGCCGGTGTCACTGCGATTCGATCGGTGTGTACTGGACAGCAAGCATGCGGCCTCGCTTCGCATGTCTCCTTTATTCGCCTTCGAGATGACCAGCAGCGATGCGATGATCGATTCCTGGCGTTGTGGAGTGCGATGGCAGGATCAGGCTTGCATCTTTCAGGCCAATATGGATTACTTGATCTCGCGGCGTATCCGCACCCCCAACCGCAAGATCTCCGCCGGAATCGACTCCCTGAAAAGATGGACCGAGCGCTGCACCGTGTTGGATCCATCAGAACTCTCGGATTTCCCAGCTTCGGTCGAGCGCCAAATAGAGACCGAACTTCCCAGCAAACCGAACCGGCCCACCCAAATTCGACGGTCGGGAATCCACCGTTTTGCTCCAGACTTACCCAGCTCCTGGCCTAAAAGTGGGTTATCACCGGGAAGCTAAGTCTCTCGTTGCTGGTCGCATCCAAACAAAATGCAGAGAGCCCAGATTTCTCCGGGCTCTCGCATGATTCCTGACGGGACTTAGTACTTCCCGCGTTCAGATCGCCTACTCGCGCGGACGAATCGCGCCGGTGAGACCGCTGTAGTCGACGCGGTCGTCATTGTGCC
>Ga0169931_10010098_pt1 | contig 13486 bp, 13 predicted proteins | sample Kivu_15m_20L_FD_129675 | JGI IMG/M metagenome (GOLD analysis project Ga0169931, IMG submission 129675) | Freshwater microbial communities from Lake Kivu, Western Province, Rwanda to study Microbial Dark Matter (Phase II) - Kivu_15m_20L... | ecosystem: Environmental > Aquatic > Freshwater > Lake...
TAAACTGATGTGATGTGGACCGGAATAATCAAGGTATCAAAATAGTCGACCCCGTCGTCTTGCGAGATTCCAGATCACGGTGCGCTTGCTGCGCATCTTTCAATGCGTAGCGCTGATTGATTTCAATCTTCACTTTGCCGCTTGCCACCATCTCGAATAATTCATTGGCAGTCGCTTCAAGATCACTGCGGGTCGCGGTATAAGTAAACAAGGTAGGCCGCGTCACGAACAAAGAGCCGCGTGATGCCAACTCTTGCAAAGAAAACGGTGGTACCGGACCTGATGCCGAACCATAGCTGACCATCATGCCCATCGGTGACAAGCAATCCAGCGACTTGGTCCAGGTATCAACACCGATCGAGTCATACACCACGGGCACGCCCTTACCTCCAGTAATTTCTTTGACGCGCGCGACGAAGTCTTCTTTGTTGTAGTTGATGGTGTGGGCACAGCCATGCGCTTTAGCCAGCGCGGCTTTTTCATCCGAACCGACCGTGCCGATCATGGTTACCCCCAGCGCCTTCGCCCATTGGCAAGCGATCAAACCCACGCCACCGGCAGCAGCATGAAACAAAATTGTCTCACCGCCTTTTAGGGGAAAGGTGCGACGGAAAAGGTACTGCACGGTCATGCCCTGCAACATCATGGCAGCGGCTGTGTCGAAATCGATCGCATGAGGCAGTTTCACCAAGCCTGCAGCCGGCATCACCCGCGTCTCTGCGTACGCCCCCGGTGGACGGCAGGCATAGGCTACCCGATCGCCGACCTTCACCTCACTGACACCAGCACCAATCGCTTCGACGACACCAGCACCCTCCATGCCGATGCCGGCTGGCAGAGGCTGGGGATAAAGCCCTGTGCGGAAGTACACATCGATGTAGTTGAGGCCGATAGCATGATGGCGCACACGCGCTTCGCCTTGCCCGGGCTCGCCCACCTCGACGTCAACGTACTCCATCACTTCTGGACCACCGTTCTTGAAGCACCGGATTGCTTTTGTCATACCTACCCCCGCAGTGACTGATTCCAAAAGTCTGGATCATACCGACAATCAAGCCAGCCTTCCGGGTCGACGCGGTGATGAAAACGAGTGCGACGAGACTTGATTGGTCGAGCCGTTGAGCGCAAATGGCCAGCATTTTCAGGTGGGGCGGTATGTTAAGATCTGCGCCCTGCTTGAGCGCCACCAGCGCGCTCGATTTACCGCTTAAGGTCTTGAATTTAAATAAGTATTTTTTCGCTGACGGCAACGCTCAAGCTGTCAACCGCGACTCAGTGATCGGAAAGACGCACCGCCATGGCAGGACATAGTAAGTGGGCCAATATCAAGCACAAGAAGGCGGCGACCGATGCAAAGCGCGGCAGAATCTGGACACGTCTGATCAAGGAAATTACGGTCGCCGCTCGCTTGGGTGGTGGCGATATCGCGTCTAATCCACGGCTACGGCTTGCGGTCGATAGAGCGGCCGATGCAAATATGCCCAAAGACAATGTCAATCGGGCGATTCAGCGGGGTACCGGTGGGCTTGATGGCGCAAATTACGAAGAGATTCGCTATGAAGGCTACGGCCTGAATGGCGCCGCAGTGATGGTCGACTGCATGACAGATAACCGTGTGCGCACTGTTGCCGAAGTACGGCATGCGTTTAGTAAGTTTGGTGGCAACATGGGCAGCGAGGGCTCGGTGGCTTTCCTTTTCAAGCACTGTGGTCAGATGATGTTTGCTCCCGGGACCAATGAAGATACGCTGATGGAAGCTGCGTTGGAGGCGGGTGCTGAAGATGTTATCGCTGATGACGAGGGTGGGTTTGAAGTCATCACCGATCCGTATGAGTTTTCTCGTATTCGCGAGGCGTTAGAAAAAGCTGGCCTGATACCAGCGCTCGCCGAGGTCACCATGAAGCCGTCGACCAGCGCAGATCTAACCGGCGACGATGCAGTAAAAATGCAAAAACTACTTGATGCGCTGGAAAACCTCGACGATGTTCAAGAGGTCTATACCAACGCTTTGATTAATGAATGACGCTTGCTGTCATTGGCTGTTGCCGCAAATTCTTTTTCTATCTCATCACTCATGAAGATTCTTGTTGTAGGCTCAGGTGGACGTGAACACGCACTGGCGTGGAAGCTGGCCGAATCAAAACGCATACAGATTGTGATGGTCGCACCGGGCAATGGCGGTACTGCGCTCGATCCACGCCTGAAAAATATTCCCATTACTGATCCGAAACAACTCGCCGACTTTGCCGAGCAAGAAAACATCGCGCTGACCGTTGTTGGGCCCGAAGCACCGCTGGCAGCGGGTATTGTTGACTTGTTTCGCGAACGTGGTTTGAAAATTTTTGGTCCGTCCCAGCGCGCTGCGCAGCTTGAAGCATCAAAAGATTTTGCCAAAGCCTTCATGCAGCGCCATGGCATACCGACCGCAAAATATCAAACATTCACTGATGCCAGCGCTGCGCACCAGTATGTAGACCAACAAGGCGCACCGATCGTCATTAAGGCCGATGGGCTTGCTGCCGGCAAAGGCGTCGTCGTTGCGCTCACGCTCGACGAAGCGCATCAAGCGATTGACATGATGCTTTCAGATAATCGACTAGGTGATGCTAGTGCGCGTGTAGTGATTGAAGAATTTTTGGAAGGTGAAGAAGCAAGCTTCATTGTGATGGTCGATGGTCACAACATACTGCCGCTCGCGACCAGCCAAGATCACAAGCGTTTGCTCGATCATGATCAAGGCCCCAATACGGGCGGTATGGGTGCTTATTCACCGGCGCCCATCATATCGCCGCAACTGCATGCGCGCGTGATGCGAGAAATTATCCAGCCCACCGTGCAAGGCATGGCTAAAGATGGCGAGCCCTATACCGGCTTCTTGTACGCAGGCCTTATGATTGATGCGCAAGGCAACCCGAAAACGCTGGAGTTCAACTGCCGCTTGGGCGACCCCGAGACGCAACCGATTATGGCGCGCCTGAAAACCGATCTGGTTACCGTGATTGAACATGCAGTGAATGGCACGTTGAAAGATATCGAGCTGGATTGGGATCGTCGGACCGCACTCGGCGTAGTACTCGCCGCGGCTGGTTACCCTGATTCACCTCGTAAGGGCGATACCATCGTCGGCATTCCTGAGGAGAGTACCGACAGCCTCACCTTCCACGCCGGCACTTCACTCGAAGGCAGCACATTGAAAACAGCCGGTGGGCGTGTGCTCTGCGTGGTCGGTCTAGGTGATAGCGTACGCGTCGCTCAAAAGCATGCTTATGAAGCGGTTGAAAAAATTCGTTTCGATGGTATGCAGTTTCGGCAGGATATTGGCTGGCGCGCACTCAAGCGTTAGGCTAAGACGGCGTGAGGGAAATTGTAGGATGAGCGTGGTAAATATTAATAGTGTTAAAGACTGGTTGCTATCGCTGCAGCAGCGTATCGTCGCTGCCGTTGAAGAAGTCGACGGCAAGCACTTCATCCGTGATGCTTGGGAGCGGCCAGAAGGCGGCGGCGGTATCTCGCGACTGATTGAGGAGGGTCACGTACTCGAACGCGGCGGTGTCGGCTTCTCGCACGTCAAAGGTAGCAGGCTACCGCCCTCAGCAATGGCGAATCGTCCCGAACTGGCTGGCCGGCCTTGGGAAGCGATGGGCGTGTCGCTGGTTTTTCATCCGCGTAATCCGTATGCGCCCACGGTACACATGAATGTGCGGTTTTTTTCTACGACCGGAGAGCATGACGAGCCGGTCTGGTGGTTCGGTGGCGGCATGGATCTCACGCCCTACTACGGGTTTGTAGAAGACGCTAAACACTTTCATCAAACTTGTCACGATGCGTTGGCACCCTTTGGTGCTGATCTCCACCCGCGACTAAAAAAATGGTGTGATGAATATTTTTTTCTGAAGCACCGGGGTGAAGCCCGCGGCGTTGGTGGCGTGTTCTTCGATGACTTTCATGAAGCCGGTTTTGAGCGAAGTTTTGCAATGACACGCAGTGTCGGTGATCATTTTATTGATGCTTACCTGCCTATACTGCGACGCCGCAAAGATACGCCGTATGGCGAACGCGAACGAGATTTTCAAGCGTATCGTCGCGGCCGTTATGTCGAGTTCAACTTGGTATTTGACCGTGGTACGCTGTTTGGTTTGCAGTCCGGTGGCCGCACTGAATCCATTTTGATGTCGTTGCCACCTATTGTGAAATGGCGCTACGACTGGCAACCGGAAGCAGGTAGCCCGGAGAGCAAGCTCTACACTGATTTTCTGCCGCATCGGGACTGGCTGGCTGCGTGACTCAACGCTGCGTACTACTACTTGGCGGGAGCTTTGATCCGGTGCACTGCGGGCATGTTGCGATAGCCCGTTATTTCTGCACACTACTCCACCCGGATGAGCTACGTTTAATTCCAGCCGGGCACCCCTGGCAAAAACCCACGATGACCACACCTGCAGAGCATCGGATCGCCATGCTGAATTTGGCGTTCAATGATTGGATGGTGCCCATCGTGATTGACACCCAAGAAGTAGCGCGAAGCGGCGCGAGTTATGCGGTAGATACCCTGCATGTACTACGCGAAGAACTTGGTCATGAGGTCGCTCTGGTTATGCTGTTAGGTGCAGATCAGCTATTGAATCTGCATACTTGGCGTGATTGGCGCGCCTTATTTGATTTAGCCAATATCTGCGTAGCGGCGCGTCCGGGCTTTGCACTGGATAACCATGTGATGGACGACGACATTGAAAGAGAGTTCACACGTCGTCGTGCGACCGAATCACAAGTACGTGATACGCCGCATGGTTTAACGTACATCGCGAATGATCTTGCATTGCCCGTGTCGTCGACTACAGTACGCAAGGCACTGGCCGATCACAACCAAGCGGTATTAGCAGGATTGATACCCTTGCCAGTGCTAGACTATGTTCAACAACATCACCTTTACCAGACCGCTCATTAATGGATATAAAAAAGCTGCAAGCGCTCGTGATCGATGCGCTTGAAGATGTCAAAGCGCAAGACATCAAAATCTACGATACCACCCACCTGACCAGTATGTTTGACAGCATCGTCGTTGCTTCTGGCACGTCGAACCGTCAGACCAAGGCATTGGCGGCATCAGTGCGCGATAAGGTAAAAGCCGCTGGCGGTGAAATCGTAAGTATGGAAGGTGAAAATACAGGCGAATGGGTTTTGGTCGATCTGGGCGATATGGTGGTACACATCATGCAGCCTGCGATTCGCGCTTACTACCGCCTGGAAGAGTTGTGGGGTGATAAAGAAATACGCCTCGCCGATATCAAAGGCGGGAAGGAGGCTCGCAAATCTGGTTCTCGAAAATCAGTAAACACCACGGCTGCAACTACGGGTGTAAACAAACCTGTAAAAAAGGTGACGAAGAAGTCGACCAAAACAAAGCCCACTGCCAAGCCAGCCGTAAAATCTGCCGCGAAAAAAGCTGTAAAAAAGGCTGTACCGAAACGTGCCGCCCCTAAAGGCTAACCACTGGGCACTATGCAACTGATTGTTGCAGCGGTTGGCCATAAGATGCCGGCTTGGATAGAGGCCGGGTTTCAGGAATATGCCAAGCGCATGCCGCCCGAGTGCCGGTTGGTTCTGAAAGAGATCAAACCGATTGATCGCGCCGCCAACAAAAGTGCGGAAAGCGTCATGGCGCAGGAACGAGCTCGAATTGAGGCAGTACTGCCCAAAACAGGCCGAGTCATCGCACTGGATGAGCGTGGCACAGCCATGACAACGCTAGAACTCTCTCAGCAGCTATCAATATGGCAACAGCATGGCGGTGATGTTAGTTTTGTGATTGGTGGCGCGGACGGACTCGACGCAGAATTCAAACAAAATGCCGATAGTTTGCTGCGGCTGTCGAATATGACCCTGCCCCATGGGCTAGTTCGGGTCATGCTGGCCGAACAACTGTACCGAGCGTGGTCCATATTGAAAAATCACCCGTATCATCGAGTGTAAAACCCATTTCGGATAGCAGATTACGGCGTTGGCGTCATTTGTAGAGTGCGGTGAGTAGGCCGCGACGTCCGCGCTTCACCATGACAACTGATCTAACGATATGCATTCTTGGCGCTTAATGAAATAGGATCGACTGCATCGCATGTAAACCGAATGATTCACACTGAACAAAAAATCTATCTCGCTTCCAAGAGCCCGCGTCGACGTGAATTATTGCGTCAAATTGGCGTTGAGTTCGAGATTTTGATGCTGCGCGAAGCGCCGGGGCGCGCTGACGCCGTAAGCGAGATTCCGTATCCGAACGAAGACCCAGAGGTTTATGTTCGCCGCGTCGCCCGTGAAAAAGGCGAGGCCGGCTGGCAAACAGTATTGGCGCGCAAGTTACCATTGCGACCGGTGTTGTCGGCGGATACGACGGTCAGCATTGACGGCAAGATTCTCGGCAAACCTGCCGACGCGAATGAGGCAATCAAAATGCTGCGATGGCTATCCGGCAGAACCCATCAAGTTTTGACTGCGATTACTGTGACAGCTGAGGGCAAAATGTCTGAAGCACTCAGCCGCTCAGAGGTGCGCTTTGCGCATTTGGATGAACACAGCCTGCGCACATATTGTGCGACCAAAGAACCCTATGACAAAGCCGGCGCTTATGGTGTACAAGGACTCGCCGCTCAATTCATTGAGTTTATCAGTGGCAGCTATTCGGGCATTATGGGGTTACCGCTGTTTGAAACTGCGCGATTACTACAAAAAGTAGGCGTAAAAACGCTATGAACGAAGATCTACTGGTCAATATCACGCCGCATGAAACCCGGGTCGCCTTGATTCAGCAAGGCGCCGTACAAGAACTGCATATTGAGCGTACTGCATCGCGCGGCCGCACCGGGAATATCTACTTAGGCAGAGTTGCGCGCGTACTACCCGGTATGCAATCAGCCTTTATTGATATTGGCCTCGAGCGTGCGGCGTTTTTGCATGTCGCTGATATCTGGGAAGCGAAACTTGCTGTTACCAATGGTGGCACGGCGCTGCCAATCGAAAAGCTGTTATTCGATGGTCAATCGGTACTGGTACAAGTCATAAAAGATCCGATTGGTACCAAAGGCGCCCGCTTGTCTACACAAATATCAATTGCTGGCCGGATGCTAGTGTATTTACCGCAAGATCCGCATATTGGCGTTTCTCAGCGCATTGAGAGCGAAACTGAGAGAGAGCAGCTGCGAGCTCGCTTGCAGCAGTTGCTGCCCGCCGATGAGAAGGGAGGTTTTATTATCCGAACCATGGCAGAAGAGGCAAGTGAAGAAGATCTAAGCATGGACCTTGCCTACCTGCGCAAGACATGGGAGCACATTACTCAACACGCCAAAACAGCACCACCACCAACCCTACTGCACGAAGATTTATCTTTGTCTCATCGTGTACTAAGAGATTTCGTCGGCGAACTGACCGCAACCATACAAATTGATTCGCGCGAAAACTTTCAAAAGCTGAAAGATTTCGGTGCTACGTACACGCCATCGGTACTACCCAAGCTGACCCACTACACCGGCGAACGACCCCTATTTGATTTATACGGTGTTGAAGAAGAAATCGAAAAAGCGCTTGGGCGTCGGGTAGATCTCAAATCCGGTGGGTACTTGATCATCGAGCAAACAGAAGCGATGACGACGATCGACGTCAATACGGGTAGTTATGTCACTGGTCGAAATTTTGATGACACCATCTTCAAAACGAATCTGGAAGCAGCGCATGCGATAGCGCGTCAGCTTCGACTGCGAAACCTTGGCGGCATCATCATTCTAGATTTTATTGATATGGAAAATATCGAGCACCGGCAAGCAGTGCTCGCCGAGCTACATAAAGCACTGGCTCGTGACAGGACCAAGGTGACGGTATCCGATTTTTCAGCGCTTGGACTAGTTGAGATGACGCGCAAGCGCACGCGCGAATCTTTAGCGCATGTCCTGTGCGAGCCCTGCCCGGCTTGCCATGGCAAAGGCCAGGTAAAAACTGCACGCACGATTTGCTATGAGATTTTGCGCGAGCTATTGCGCGAAGCGAAGCAATTCAACCCGCGTGAATTTCGAATACTGGCTTCGCAACTGGTGATAGATTTGTTTTTGGAGGAAGAGTCGCAGCACCTGACTATGCTGGGTGACTTTATCGGCAAGCCGATATCGTTACAAGTAGAGACTGCGTTTCACCAAGAGCAGTACGACATTATTCTGATGTAGCGCCAGTACATGGTATCAGCCTCTGTGATCGACCCCGAGATTATCATCACTAACCTGCATCGGCGATATACCGGTGTCTCCGGGACAATTAACGCGCTGCTACCAGTTCAATCTCGCCAACTCCGAATTGGGTTTGTCGGTACAGATCTACCGGGTGCAAAAATCGCCGAGGCGACCAATCCAAACAACTTTGTGCGGCTCTCCCTCTGGCAGGCGATCCGTTTGAGCAGAAAAAAACTCGCCAATGGACGAAAGCGCATCTGGCATGTGCGTCGCGATCCGGAAATGATCATTACGATCTTTTTGCGAGATGTACTACGCTTTCCGATTCGAGTCGTATTTACATCAGCGGCAAAACATCGACACTCTTGGTTTCCACGATGGCTAATCAGTCGCATGGACGCGGTGATAGCGACAACGCCCGAGGCCGCCTCGTTTGTCCCTAACACTACCAAGGTGGTGTTTCACGGTGCCAGCATTGATAGATTTTCCCCGCCTGAAGATAAAGGCTTGATTTGGCAGCAATCCGGCCTGCCCGGTCGATACGGTATTGGCACTTTTGGGCGCATACGTCCGAGTAAGGGCACGGATATCTTTGTTGATGCAATGCTGAAGGTGCTGCCCGATTTTCCAGACTTCACCGCTATCATTTGCGGCTTATGCCAGCCCAGCGAGCAAGGCTATAAACAAGCGATGCTGGATAAAATCGCATCATCTGGCCAAAGTAAGCGTCTTATTTTTTTGGGCGATCTACCGCTAGAGGATATTCCGACCTGGTACCGCAATGTGACCATCATGGTGGCCTGCCCACGCTATGAGCCTTTCGGTATCACCCCACTAGAGGCGATGGCAAGTGGTTGCGCCGTCATCGCCAGCCGCACCGGTGCGTTTGAGCATATTGTTGAACCTGACGAAACTGGTCTCTTGGTGCCCACTGATGACGTAGAAGCACTAGCGAAAGCCTTACGTGAGCTTATGTCAGACCCAGAGAATGCAATCACCATGGGGCAGCGTGGGCGTGAACGCGTTGCAGCCAAATTCTCGATCGAACAAGAGGCCGCCGGCATTCAATCCGTTTATTCATTACTCAATGATTCGATAGACAAACCATAACGATGCTGACCGTCGATTCTGTAACAGCGATTTCTGTTACCCATAATAGCAAGCACTGCATCGATGCTTTGGCAAAAAGCCTGGCAGGTCTCAGTCACATTATCATCGTTGATAATGGGAGTAGCGACGGTTGCCTGCAAAAAATAGCAGACGCACTTCCCCAGGCACATCTGATCCAAAGCGAGCGCAACCTCGGGTTTGGTGCTGCGAATAACCGCGCTTTGGATTTAGTACAAACCCCTTATGCGTTGTTGATTAATCCAGATTGCATCGTCCAAGCAGACGAAATCCAGCACTTGCTAACCGTCGCATCGGTGTACCCAGATGCGGCAATCATCGCGCCTCAACTCGTGCGCTCTGGTGGCTTGTATGAAATTAGTTACCGTTGGCCAACCGGCACATGGCGCTCCACCGGTCCGATCGCGAGTGGCGCCTGCTGCGTTGGCTTCGTCAGTGGTGCGGCCATGCTCTTGAATATGGCAGTCATGCGCGATATCGGTTTTTTTGACGAGCGATTCTTCCTTTATTACGAAGATGAAGACCTTTGCCAGCGCGTGTTTAGCGCCAAGCGCCAGATCATCATTGCACCGGAAGCTCGCTTCGCGCATCTTTCTCGAGGTTCTGTGCGCGGTACGCACCCGCTCCGATCCGAGTTTTTCCGTGGCTTTCATCACGCACAGTCAAAATTGATCTTCGAGCAAAAGCACCACAGTACAGCGAGCGCGAACAAACTGCGCTGGCGTACGCTTTTACTAGCACTGCTGACCCTCATCCCACGACTACTGCTTCCTCAGCCAAAGTATCTCGCGCGACTATTCGGGCGGATTATTGGTCTATCTCAGTTTCAGCCACGCCAGTTTTATTGAATTGGCGTTGAGCCGCTTTGATCGGATATGGTAGGCTCCACCACATTCTTTTGTCTAAAATATTATTGTTTTTATCATGGCGCAGATGATTCCTGTTGTTCTATCTGGCGGCTCCGGCTCGCGTCTGTGGCCTCTGTCACGCTCCACCCGACCCAAGCAATTCCTCGGAGTGACCGAGCAACAGACGCTATTCCAACTCACACTCGAGCGAGTCCGGCAGCTTGATTGCGCCGACTCCCCTATCATCGTTGCGAATCATGAGCATCGTTTTCTTGCTGCCGAGCAGGCGCGCGTCATGGGCATTCATCCCGCCGCGATCATGCTCGAACCAGTCGGGAGAAATACTGCGCCAGCGATCGCAGTCGCTGCTTTACAGGCGCAAGCTGCCGGTAACGATCCTCTGATCTTAGTAACGCCGTCGGATCACATCATCGACAACACAGCCGCTTTCGCTCATGCAGTGGCGCTTGCAAGCGAAGCCGCTTTGGAAGGCTTACTCGTCACCTTCGGTATTGTTCCTGATCGTGCAGAAACCGGTTATGGCTATGTGATGGCGGGTGACAAGCTCAACTCGTCTGGCATTCATCGCGTCGCGCGCTTTGTAGAAAAGCCAAACCTTGAAACAGCGCAAGCTTATGTGGCATCAGGGCAGTATTGCTGGAATAGTGGCATGTTCATGTTCCGCGCATCAGCATTTTTGGAAGAGCTCGGCATTCATCGCCCTGACATTCGGGAGGCCGCAGAAAAATCCTGGCATGGCGCTAATAAAGACCTTGAATTTATTCGTCTGAATAAAGAGTCGTTCGCCGCCTGCCCCTCAGAGTCAGTCGACTATGCGGTGATGGAAAAGACTGCAAATGCAGCGATGGTGTCACTGGATGCCGGCTGGAACGATGTCGGCGCATGGCCCGCAGTTTGGGAGTCGCAACCAAAGGATGATGTCGGTAATGCTGGTCAAGGTGATGTCATGTTCGAAGCTTCACAGCGTTGTTATGTTCATGCTGATCATCGGCTGGTTGCATTACTTGGAACAGAAGATTTATTTGTCATCGAGACCTCTGATGCGGTGCTGGTTGGTCATAAAGATCATGCACAAGATGTTAAAAAGGTCGTTGAGCAACTTCAGCGCAGCAAACGTAAAGAAACTGATTTTCACCGTGAGGTATTTCGGCCTTGGGGATCGTTTGACTCTATCGATCAGGGTGACAAGTACCAAGTTAAACGAATCACAGTTGCGCCGGGCGCTAAGCTATCGCTGCAGTATCATCATCATCGAGCCGAGCATTGGGTCGTGGTGAGTGGTACCGGCAAGGTAAGGATCGGTGACCGGACTCAACTACTGGCAGAAAATCAGTCCGTATATATTCCTATCGGAGAAACCCATTCTCTGGAAAACCCCGGTTCAATCCCACTCGAACTGATCGAAGTACAGTCAGGCTCTTATCTTGGTGAAGATGACATTGTCAGACTGGAAGATATCTACGGGCGAGCGTGACGCAGACTGTAACATCACAGATTTGAAATCCATGTTGGTCTCGCTACCTTCTTTCAATCATTAGTCATTTTTAGGCTTAAGCTACCCTTAAATCAGTAGGCGATTTTCGTGGTCTGATTTACGTCGATAGGATAACCATAATCTACATTCCGGCCAACCTAAGGTTGGGGGTGAAAGCGCATTTATTAGTACTCTCTGATACCCGGAACCTGACGCCTAGAAGTGGATCAATGGAACACACTTCGGCTAAAAGGGAAGCAGTTTCTACACCTGCTGCCAAATGAACGGGATTAACCATTGCACTTAGTGTAACCGCCAAATCGTAAACCGCCGGCCCGATCACGTCGGGAGTGAAAACAAGAAGTTTTGCATTAGAAATCAAACTAATACTCGATGGATCGTCAATTATTAAGGTAGCTAAAGAGAAGCGTCATTCAGCTGAAGCAATAGATGCCAAACGCCGTTTTTCCGAGATTAGCAAACCAGCGAGCAGAATTGACCATGAGACATACATGGTTCTAAAAATACTAGTGCCGAATATGGATACGGTCAAGCCAAATTCCGTGTAAAACAACACCAGCAAAATGCCCATACTTGCAATTGCTTTTACGGCTTCGTCCGAATTCGTCCGGTAACGCCAAAAAGTCCAAAACACGCCAAGATGAACCGCGATTATGCCGAAGACGCCAAGAAGGCCATGCTTCGAGAACACGCTGATAAAGTCGTTGTCAACAACATTTACCTCAATCATTTCCTTGCGTATCAACCCAGCGTCTACAGCCTGTTGAAATGCGACCTGCTCACCCTGTTTACCAAGCCCCACGATAGGACTCTCTACTCCTACCATCAGTCCGGCTTTGAATGACTCAAGGCGAATACTTGCTGAACCCTCGGTGACATTTCCATTCTTAAACCATTCGACGGTTCCGTGATAAGCACTAATCACGCGATCAACCACCGGAAGCTTTGGTACCAAACTGATAATGGCAAAAAGTATTATGAAACACCCCACACTTAAAGAAACCCGCTTTACGATGTGCATTGAACGCGTAACTGCATTCGCTAGCAACACAATAATCATAATGAGCGAGAGCCAGCCACCCTTGGTCCCGCTGAGTAGGGAAGTAAACAAACCCGCAAGTCCGCAAGAAAAAAGAAAAACTTTTTCACTGAAACTAGTAAACACTGATCGGCAAAAAAATAATCCAACCAGTGCGCCCGTTCCCAAAACAATCGCGGTATCACCGAACAAAATTGGATTTCTGAAACCGAATGCTCGCCCCGCATCAAAAACATAAATCTGGGTTACCGCAATCATAAATGCCAGAAATGCGCCGGCAGCACAGCCACGCCAAAAGTGCCGGCAATCAGGATCATTACTTGCTAAAGCAATCAAGATAAGCGGAGACAACAAAAATGGGATGACACTACCAAAATCTTTTGCAGGATCGCCGTGGTAGGCAACAAGGAAAATATGAATCAAGACATAAATTGAAAATCCCCAAATTGCCGGAACTTCACGGACAAGCGCAATCGCTCTACCAAAGCTATTTTTTTGCTGTAACACCGTCAAAAACCCGATAGCTGAAAAAATCAGCGCGCCCAACCAGTAAGAACCGGGGAAAGAAAAAACGAGCGCCGGGGTGAAAAACAGGCAAATATTAGTGATTTTTTTTTGCATGGCTCATCTAGAAAAGAAATTAAATGCGAATCTTGTCTTCAAAGCATGTAAAAATACTGGAAAATTAGATTCACGCAGCAGCTTGAAATTTTCGCGCACAAACACTCCGTCAAAGCGGACTCGGCTA
>Ga0169931_10010100_pt1 | contig 13483 bp, 12 predicted proteins | sample Kivu_15m_20L_FD_129675 | JGI IMG/M metagenome (GOLD analysis project Ga0169931, IMG submission 129675) | Freshwater microbial communities from Lake Kivu, Western Province, Rwanda to study Microbial Dark Matter (Phase II) - Kivu_15m_20L... | ecosystem: Environmental > Aquatic > Freshwater > Lake...
ACGTGCGGCCGTCCAATCTAGAATATGTGGAAGTTTGGCTGATAATATAGCGGCCTGTAGTCCATCCAAACGGCTGTTAATGCCTTCAATTTGATGCTCGTGCTTTTTCAAAGCTCCGTGACGGGCATACATCTTACACTTATCTGCTAAAGCCGCGTCGTTGGTAATAATGGCACCTGCATCCCCATATGCACCCAAATTTTTACCCGGATAGAAACTGAATGATGCAGCAATACCAAAAGTGCCAACTCTTTTGCCTTTGTATTCAGAAAAATGAGATTGAGCACAATCTTCAATAACAGGTAGATTATATTTATTTGCAATACGCATTACCTCATCCATATTGACAGCCTGACCGTGAAGGTGAACAGGCATGATAGCTTTCGTGTTAGTCGTAATGACAGCTTCCAATAACTGCTCATTCAAGCTGTAGTAGTCCGGGTCAATATCTACAAATACTGGTTTAGCACCAGTTTGAGATATGGTTTCAGAGGAAGAAATCCAGCTATTAGCAACTGTGATTACTTCATCACCCTGCCCAATTCCTAGCATTTTCATAATAATATAGAGCGAATCCGTACCATTGGCCACCGAAATACAGTGTTCTATCCCATATAGTCGAGCAAAAGCGGCTTCAAACTCAACAACCGGTTTTCCGCCAATAAATGCGGTACTTTCAATAATCTCGCGAATAACGGTATCAATTTCTCCTTGAATTGATAAATATTGCGCCCTTAAATCTACAAATGGAACTTTCATTAATGTGATATTATGTTATAAATTTCTTCTGGGATTATATAATACTTTTTCTCCTTGTGTAGTATAAATGGAGGTTCAAAACCAGGCATAGCAGTAGCTCTAACTTTTCTGATTAGTTCGTCCGCATTATCCTCCAAATTTAGTTCTTTTAATTTACTAATGTCTTTTCGGTAATAGATGTTGGTTCCTCGTTCAGCAAAAAGCGTTTCTTGCGGTGTTAATGTGTAATTGCCTTCTAAAACAGAAGCGATTTCCTCAGTAAACAGTAACAGCGATTTTTCAAAGGTTATGTCATACAACGTCTTAACTGTAGCGTTTTCCGGAATTTTAAAGCGGGCTTCTGCTATAATGTCGCCATTATCTATTCCCGACTCTAAACGGTGTAAGGTGGCGCCAAAAACCTTTGCCTGATTGTAAATCGCAAACGAGAATTGATTGCAGCCTCTATACTCAGGCAAAGGTGCCATATGTAGGTTCACCGCTAACTTCTGAGCAACATCTATATGTGACTGCTTCAATATAATATGATACTGAACAGAAATTAAATAATCAATGTCTTTATACGACAGTATTGCATCCAACTCTTCCACAAATGGCACGTCAAAACGCTCTGCTAAACTCCTCATGTTATGTTCCGTTCCAAAGCTCATGTTAAGATTTGAAAGCACCCCAACTACCTCAATCCCTAACTTTTGTGAATTATTCAACAAAAACTCCAAGGTTAAGTAACCAATGGGTTTAGAGCCTAAAAAAATTACCTTTTTCATATTATTCAGCGCCATTTTTTTTTAAATATTCCGCCATCCCGATATCTCCTGCTTCTTCTACATATTGCAAAACGCTCCACCCCTTTTTCTTATCCCGTGCGTTTATATCCGCTCCATGCAATAATAGGAAGTCTAGGAAATCATATGCACCTGTATGCAAACTCTTCGTTTTTCCAAACATAAAAACAGATGTCCCTTTTGCATTTGTGCTATTGATATTTGCACCGTTCTTTAGCAATAGCTCTATTACCTCTCTATTTTGATTGTATGCAGCCATTATTATAGCACTCCAACCGTACTCGTTTTCTTTACTTATATCGTCAATATCAACCATCACACGTTTAATTGCATTTATATCATTGCGTGCTGCGGCTTCCCATAATATTTCGTAGCATTTTTTAGACATCATTTGCACCTACTGAACTGAACATCTTACCAATAATTTCTTGGGTAATCAAACTATCAAAAGAATTAGTACTTTTAAAGAAAAGGGTTCATATTTGATTCCTTTTTGCTGATTGATATATTTTATCAATGATTTCAACGGTTTTTAATCCTTCGAAAGAACTGGTTGAAATGGTACTGCCATTTTTCAATACATCAATCACATTTTCATAGACCTTATCGTGGTTCGACATTGAACCCTGATATTGTCCGTAATTATTAGCCGTATTACCTGCTGGCAGGTCCTTAATGACCAATCCTTCAATATTCTGATATTCCAGTTCGTTAAGGTATTGTCCACCAATTTTCACGGTACCTTTTTCAGCAAAAATGGTCAGTGACCCTTCCATGTTTTTACCATAGCTGTTAACCGTATAATTAATGGTTCCCAGTGTGCCGTTGTAAAATTCTAGGGCAACCACGCCAGTATCTTCAAATTCGATAACACCCTGATGAGCAAAATTGCCGATGAGTGCATGTGCGGCTTTTACATCGCCTATCATCCAATACAGTAAATCCACAAAATGGCTGAATTGGGTGTAAAGAGTGCCACCGTCCAAATCGGCCGTTCCTTTCCAAGAGTTATGGTAATAATCAAAATTCCGATTCCAGAAACAGCTCAATTGAATGCTGTATATTTTACCTAGGTCCCCCCGATCTATGGCTTCCTTTATTGCAGCTACAGGTGGGTTAAAACGGTTTTGCTTGATAGCAAATAAACGGCGATTATTTTTTTCTGCCGCTTTAATCATTTCGCCACAATCGTATACACTGATGGCCATTGGTTTTTCGCACAGAACATGAAAACCGGCATTCAAGATCTTAATACTGTGTTCGGCATGTAAACCATTGGGACTGCAAATAGAAACAACATTCAAATCTTCTTCATTGGCAAGAAGCTCATCAATACTATTGTATGCAGATGCGCTATATTTCTCGCCTAACTCTAAAGCCTTCGCAAAATCGATATCGCATACTGCCTTTAATATTCCATTATTCGAAATATGCTCAGCATGCCTTTGGGCTATTCGCCCACAACCTATGATGGCAAAATAAATTTCTTTCATAAATATTTTTTTATAAATACACTATCTATCAAAATCAACCAAATTTTTAGTAATAATTGTGGAGGCATTACCCGCACCATATAAATTCACTCTATCAATTGTTCTATTAAAATCCTTTAAATTATAATAAACGTTTAAAATCTCATCCTTCTTCGCTCCCACCAAAAAATTAACACCGTGTTCAACAAGCTCTACCCATTCTGTTTCATCTCTCATTGTTATACATGGTTTATTAAAAAAATACGCCTCTTTCTGTAGGCCTCCACTATCAGTCAAAACAATTTTACAATTATCTATTAGCCAAACCATTTCAAGATAACCTACAGGATCTATAACCTTAAGTTTACTTACATTTATTTTTAAATTTTCAATTATTTTTCGTGTTCTTGGATGAAGTGGTAAGACAACTTGTTTTTCCTTTGCTATTTCATCTAATGCTTCAAAAATACTTTTTAATCTTATTTCATCATCAGTATTTTCAGCCCTATGGATGGTGCAAAGAATAAAATTTTGGTTTATTTCAATATTCGGTTTTTTTGCTAAGCTTTTATAAAAAATTGCTCCGTCTTGCATTACATCTCCACTTTTTACAATCTTGCAATCTATATTTTCATAACCTTCATTATTAAGATTCTGAATGGCAGTATCTGTAGGACAAAATAATATACTACTTACTCTATCCGTAAGGATTCTATTTACTTCTTCTGGCATTCTCATATTAAAACTTCGTAAACCAGCTTCTATATGCGCTAGTTTTATATGCAACTTACTAGCCACTATTGCACCTGCAAGAGTGGAGTTGGTGTCCCCATACACCATCATCCAATCAGGTTTTTCTTTTAAAGTTACTTGTTCTATCTTCTCTATCATCTGACCAGTCATAGCCCCATGTGATTTTCCACCAATTCCTAAAAAGTAGTTTGGTTTGGGTATTTGCATCTCTTCAAAAAAAATATCAGACATGTTTGCATCGTAGTGTTGACCCGTATGAACTATAATTTCTTCTATTTCATTATATTTAGAAATTTCACGACTAACTGACCCAGCCTTAATAAACTGTGGTCTTGCTCCTAGAATTGTTAGTATTTTCATTATAAATATCCTTATAAATTTTTAATAATTTTTCTTCTTCCACGCCCCAATTATATTTCTCTAGAACTGCATTTTTACCATTTTGACCCATTTGTTCAGCTTCTTCAGGATGAGACATAATATAGTTCGTTGCTTCTGCTATCTCTTTCGGTTGAAGTGGATTAACACATATACCACAATTATTTCCTTCTACTATTTCTTTCCATAATGGAAAATTTGAAGTGATAATTGGCAATCCTGCACTCATATATTCAAACATCTTGTTTGGTTGAGCATCTATGTGGTTTGGTAAAGGGTAAAAAGTAACTATTCCTGCTTTAGAGTGCCTCATCACATCTGCTACTTCACTTCTACCTAAGTATCCAAGCATATTTACTTTATTCCATCCACTATAAGATTTTATTTCTTCTTCCACTGCTTTTTCACTAAATGAACCTACAAGATTCAATTCTACATTGAATGTGAATTCCATTGATTTTACAACTTCTTTTACGCCTCGTATTTGTGCAATACCCCCAACATAACAAACTTCATCTTTTTTTTCAATCCAAGGTGTTTCATTTGAAAGTTCACCCAAGATTGGAAAGTTGTTTATATCTAAACAATTTCTATTTACTCTTAAAAATTTATCTTTTATATATGGAGTTGCTGTGATTATATAGTCAAATTTTTTACAGGCATATTTTTCATATATTTCAAAACCTTTAGATAGAACAATTTTTGCGGGCTTATTTAGATATGGTTTTCCTAGTAATTGTTTCGATAAATCTTCATGAGCATCAAATATCACTTTTTTCCCTAGTTTTTTTAGCTTTAGTCCTACAGGTATAAGTTCTGGGTCATGAAGATGATAAATATCACTATCTAACTCTTTTGCCTTTTCAAAAACCTTTTTTACAGTTTTTGTCATACGTGAAAATCTGCCCCCAATTATTGCGCCTACATCTAGTATATTTACATTATTTTTTATCTCATCACCTTTACCATCAGCTACTACTAAACTCACCAAAAAGTTTTCATTTTTAGCTAAAGATGAACACATTTTAAGAAATATTCTAGTATCGTATCTTGAGTGCGCAGATGTTAGATGGGTAATTTTAGTTTGCATTATTTGTTTCCTAATAGTTCTTGAATTTTATTATGTGGTGGATAGCTAATAAGCACTCCTTTGAGAGGCCCCTGGTATACAAACATACTTCCACAAGCTACTGCATCTATATTTGTAGTTTCAAAAACTTCTTTTACGTGGTTTAAATTTCCAGCACCTCCAAGAGCAATGATAGGCACTTTAATATATGATTTGATTATTTTTAAAAGTTCAATATCATAACCTTTCATCACGCCATCATTATCACAACTATTTATAACTATCTCACCCGCTCCCAATAACTCAACTTCTTTTACAAAATCAATGGGGTTAAGTTTGGTGTTTTTTTTTCCATTGTAAATAAAAACTTTTTTATTACCCCAAACATCTTTTTTTATATCCACCGTTACTACAACAGACTGGTTTCCAAATATATTTGCTGCCTCTTTTATAAGTCTTGGATTTATCACTGCTTGGCTACTTATCGAGATTTTTTCAACACCAAGGGAATAAATTGTTTTCATTTGCTCTAAATTTTTCACCCCACCCCCGTAACATAGCGGCATAAAACACTCAGATGCAATATCCTCTATCATTTTGTAGTTTGGCTCCTTATTTTCTACACTAGCATCAATGTCTAAAAACATCAACTCATCTACTTCTTTTTCATTAAAAATCTTAATAGCATTTATAGGATCTCCAATATATGTAGGCTTTTTAAACTTTTCTGTCTTGTATAGACCGCCTTTATGTAAAAGTAAAGAAGGAATTATTCTTTTTTGTAAAATCATAACTCTCCAAAATTTTTTAGCAACTGCATACCGAATTTATGGCTTTTTTCTGGATGAAATTGTACGCCATAAATATTCTTTTTATGTATGCTACACGTAAACGATTTACCATAATCACAGGTAGCCAATACATTATTCTCATCATTACAAACTACATGATAAGAGTGAACAAAATAAAACCTATTATCCTCTAAATTTTTGAAAATATCATTTGTATTACCTGGATATATTTTATTCCATCCCATATGAGGAATCGATAAACTCTTATCTTCTAAATCAAACTTGATCGTTGATGCGTCTATCCAACCAAGTCCTTTCTCTTTTCCTTCTTCACTTGAATTTGTCAATAACTGCATTCCAAGACAAATTCCCAAAATTGGCTTGTGGTTTTCTAATACTTCTTTTGTCAAGGCTTCAAAAAAAACCGCCTTGCGAAGGCTAGTTATCCCATGATCAAAAGACCCTACTCCAGGTAAAATGAACTTATCTGCTTTTTTTATCAATTCTATGTCTGACGTGATAACTGATTCGACACGAACTTTTTTAAACATATTATGAATAGATTTCAAGTTTCCTATTCCATAATCAAGTATGGCTATCATATTATACTTATGAATAATTTGAAATTCTTTTCCCAAGAATATTGGACACAAAACTCTGTACTTTTTTTATGCGTTTGTACTTATCTTGCATGTTGCTAAAATCCGAATAACTATGCGATGGCATTTGAAGAATTTTCTCAAGCTCTTCATCACAAACGCCTAGTTTTTTTGCTATATACTTCTTATCTTCGGATAGCTCCAGTTCATCATATAGTGGTTTTTCCAATTCCTCAAGAGCTCCTTCTCGAGTCATCTGACCAGCCACAATTAAACTTGACAAATGAGGTTTTCTTTTATCATATCCAAACTTGAAAGGTAACCAATAATTTTGGAAAAATTTAGTGAATACTGATTCTCCATGTTTTCTAGCATATTCTTTATAACCTATCTTTTGTTTTAGCTCTTGTAGTGCTTCACTTTTTACATATGGCATAAAGTTTAATGGTCGTATAGTCTTCATTTTTTTGATAAATGGATAATAAAAATAAAGTTCATAGAAGCCTATAGTTTTATAATTTTTAAGTTTTCTTTCTCCAAATTTATTATGAATAGCATAAAGATTATCTGCATCCATAGCACTCCAATGCCAAGCTTTTGGGAATATACACTCAGTTGCTAAATTTCCACCACTGATCACATAATTCACACCATGTTTTGTAGCGAAATGATAAAGTGAAGCAAAAAAGGCATGATCTTGTGGCACATCTTGATTTGCAACAGCAGACTTAAGATAAGCTAATTGTAAATCTTTCATCTCTTCCCAATCTATAACTATAGTATGCAAATGCCACCCACAATAATTTACAATATTTTCTATATTTTGAACAGCCAACTCACTATTCCATCCACCATCTACATGGACTACAAGCGGACGAATACCTGCTTCATAAAGTTTAAGTGCTAGATAAGAACTATCAACTCCACCACTAAGCCCTAAAATACAATCGTAATCTTTATGCGCATTTTCTTTTTTCATCTTTTCATAGATAGCTTCAAGTTTTTTTGCTCCCTCATCATTTGGGAACCATCTGTGTGATGTAACTTCATCAAACTCCATGCAGTGATTACACACTCCATTTTCATCAAAGGTGATTTCTGGATCTGTTGTATCCATTACACACCTTGTGCAAATTTGACATTCTCTATTTTCCATCTAATTTATTTCTAAAAGCATTAATCATTTTTACCTCTTGTACTTCCCAAGAGTTTTCTTCTGCACATCGTCTAGCATTTTGTTTCATTTGTCTGATATCTGATTGCAGTATCTTATCAATAGCGATATTCAAAGAATCAGCACTTTCTTCATCAACGATTATTCCCATATTATAACTCTCCACTAAGTCTCTCATCTCTTTCATATTTGAAACTATAACAGGAAGTCCTGCCATTGAATATTCTAAAAACTTATTAGGTAAACAAAAGTAATGATTCAAGCAAGTATTTTCAATCATATGTATACCAATATCTGCTGAGGCCGTATATTCCAGGACAATTTTAGTATCAACTGCTGGATGAAAAAATATATTGTGTTTCTCTTTACTTGCTATTTTTACATCTTCTTCCATTTGTCCAAAACCCATAAATACAATCACAACCTTGTCATCTTTTCTTTTTTTGAAAGCCGCTAAAAGTAAATCAACTCCTCGACCTTTAGAGAGGCCTCCTTGATAAAGTACTATGATTGAATCATCATTAATACCTAAATTTTTTCTAAAATGATCTGTTTTTATGCTATCTATTAATCTCGGAGCATTTTTAACAACAACCGGTCTTTGAATATCATACTCCTTTGCATACCAATCAGCTATATTTTCACTAACCACAAAAATTAAATCACACTTTTTAATCAAAGTTTTTTCCGTAAATTTCACAAGTCGTTTTCTCAATTCTTTTAAGCCGTTTATTTCCGTTTCAAGTTCATGTGTATCATAGACAAGATTAGCTTTAAATATGTACTTTAAGAAAACACCCACAGGCAAAAGTATTATGGAATGAATATTTATCAATTTTATGTCTTTTTTACTGTAAAAATGAGTCAGTCTATAAATGAATTCAAAGTATTTTATAATTTGAATAATTAAATTTTTACTAAGTTTTCTACTGCTAAGCTTAAACCTATTAAGGATTAGATTATCTCTGTAAATTATTTGTTCTTTTAGGTCATCTGCATGTAAGGAAGCTATATAAACTTTTGAGGCTATATTAAAATTCAAGATAGAATTTGTCTCTTTCAAAATTCTACTTTCGTTTCGCATTTCAGTAAATGTGATATGAAGATTATTCATATTTAGAATAATGTAAGTTCAAGTGATTAGTGCAATTTTTTCTAGCAGTGCTTGATTAGGTGTTTTGTATTTAAATTTTCTTAAAGGTCTGTTGCTAAGAAATTCTTCAACTTGTCGGACACGGTGATGGGATATTTCACAAAGGTCGGTCTTTTTGGGAAGAAAAATCGTCAGATTTAACCGATTCGATTTACGATGGTCCCTTTGTGTTGCCTGTGGGGACTCTTCATGCAATATTGCGCCGAAATTCCCTGCAGATGGTCGAAGAATGTACCTCAATTTGTTGGGCGATTTCTTTTTGCCTCCTTCCGGCCTGAAGGAGGGCCTCAATTTGATACCTTTGTTCAAAACTGAGCTGTGTGTAGTTTTTCTTCATGTGCAATGCATAGATTGCACCGCTCGTTCAAACGGCATAAAAGCCCCTCAGAGGCCTTTTTGCCGTTTGTTTTCATAAATTGCACTTATTAATTTAACTCAGCATACTTGAATAATTTGTTTTTCATTACATTTAGTTTTCTAATAACCGATCTCAATAATTTTTCGTTATTGAAATTCGATGGATAATCGGTGAATACCTTATTTGGTTGATTCATTATTGATTCAAATTCAGACAATGATATCCCTAATTTTTTAGATAGAAATTCTTTATCTTCATTCAATTCATTTTCAGAGTATAGTGGTTTAGATAATTCTATAATTGCTTCTTCTCGAGTAATCTGACCAGCCACTATTAAACTTGACAAATGAGCTTTTCTTTTGTCAAAACCAAACTTTTGCGGTAACCAGTATGCTTGGAAAAATTTAGTAAATTTACTTTCGTGATGTTTTCCCCCGTAATCCCTCCAATCAAGTTCTTGCTTGATAATCTCTTTTGCTTCTTCTTTAAGATACGGCAAATAGTCTAATGGTCTAATAATTTTGAACTTTAAAAAATAAGGGTAATAAATTTTCCTTTTAAAAAAAGAAACTGTCACATATTTCTTTAGCTTTAAATTGCCGAATTGTCGATGAATTGCTTTTAGCTGTTTGGAATCCATTGCATCATAACCCCAAGATGATGGAAGTATTGATTCTGTTGCCAAATTTCCACCTGATAAAAAATACTTTATACCATTCTTAATAGCAACCTCATATAAAGTAGCAAAAAAAGCGTGATCTTGAGGCACATCTTGATTCGCTAATTGTGATTTAAAATATGCTAACTGTAAGTCTTGCATTTCGTCCCATGGAATCACACCGGTATAGAGGTCTATCCCCAATCTTTTAACAATATTCTCAATATTGTGCACAGCTAATTCACTGTTCCAGCCACCATCAATGTGAACGGCTAGTATTCTTAACTCAGGATATCTCTTTTTTAGAATATATGCCAAATAACTGCTATCTACTCCACCACTCAAACCAATAACGCAATCATACTTTTTACTTTTGCCTTCGGTTTGAATTTGCAAGATAAATTTATCTAAAATTTCTTCTCCCTCCTTATTTGGATGCCATTTTTTTGATAGGACATCATCAAAATATCGACAATGATTACAAACTCCATTTCCATCAAAGTTGATTACTGGATCTGTTGTATCCATTACACACCTTGTGCAAATTTGATATTCTCTATTTTCCATATAATTTATTTCTAAAAGCATTAATCATTTTTATCTCTTGTACTTCCCAAGAGTTTTCTTCTGCACATCGTCTAGCATTTTGTTTCATTTGTTTGATATCTGATTGCAGTATCTTATCAATAGCGGTATTCAAAGAATCAGCACTTTCTTCTTCAACGATGATTCCCATTTCATAACACTGGACCAAGTCTCTCATCTCTTTCATATTTGAAACTATTACAGGAAGTCCTGCCATTGAATATTCTAAAAACTTATTAGGTAAACAAAAGTAATGATTCAAGCAAGTATTTTCAATCATATGTATACCAATATCTGCTGAGGACGTATAGTCCAGGACAATTTTAGTATCAACTGCTGGATGAAAAAATATATTGTGTTTCTCTTTACTTGCTATTTTTACATCTTCTTCCATTTGTCCATAACCCATAAATACGATCACAACCTTGTCATCTTTCCTTTTCTTAAAAGCCGCTAAAAGTAAATCAACTCCTCGACCTTTAGAGAGACCTCCTTGATAAAGTACTATGATTGAATCATCATTAATACCTAATTTTTTTCTAAAATGATTTGTTTTTATGCTATCTATTAATCTCGGAGCATTTTTAACAACAACCGGTCTTTGAATATCATACTCCTTTGCATACCAATCAGCTATGTTTTCACTTACAACGAATACATTAGCATTAGCTAATTTAATAAGTTTAGATTCAATAAAACAAATAAAAAATCTATGTACTTTTCCTAGACCTTGCTTATGAGGTTCGAGCTCATGGGGTAAGTAAAAGATATTTCCCCCTTTTATTAATTTAAAAACAAATGAAACAAGAAGTAATTCAGGATTGTGAATACATAAACATCTTATATTATTTAATTTTAATAGCTTAAATAGAATTGAGAAATGGAAAACAAAGATGCTTATTAAAGCTATAATTTTTCGAAAAATTGTCGGCTGCTTTAAAAATCCTGCAGAAACTAACTTTAGAAGAGGTGTGTTAAACCGAATTATTTTCCTGTGCTCATCTACACATTCAAGAGGTTCTAGTCCATTACCCAACTTTCCAAAAATCATAATTTCGGAAACAACATCGAACTTTACTAAACTATTAGTTATTTTCATAACTCTAGATTCAAATTCAATATTGGCATCTTTTAGATGCACGCTTATACTTCTTATCATGTCCTACTTCTTAACTACTAACATTACAATACTCATTTATACAGTAGTCGCTTCACAAAATTTATAATCTGTTTAATAATCAAACTAAATACTCAGAAATTTCTTAGACCTAGCAATTGTATAACTAATAACACCATAAAAAAAATATGAAAATACCCCCGCTAACACATATGATAACATTGTAATGAATGGCGAAGCTTCTATCCACTCACATACTATGAATGACAAAGTCATGACAACAGCAAAGAAAACTTGCCAAAAAATATCAATTATGGGTGCCTTACCAAGAACCATTACAAAACTCAAGCCCCCGAAAACAAATCTAACACTGAACAGGATGCCCAATATATTTACATATGGCACCGCTAAAAGCCATTCATTTCCAAATAAAATTGGTAATAGAGGTTTTGTAAAAATAAGTAGACCCAATATGAGCACGATCGCTATGATTCCATATATTTTCAAATTCTTCCGGTAGGCCTTTACACCGATACCGGTTTTTTCAATTTCATCGGTCAATTCCTTGACATACAAACGCTGTACAGCTGCTGTCACAAACTTAAGTGGGAACCCAATAACACGTTGAGCAAGACCGTAGTAACCAAGGATCTGTGAATCAACTCTACCCAAAAAGAAAACAGGTAAGCTCTGTACTAAGTTGTTTAAAAAATTTCCTGGAAATACTATTAAAGGTAGCCTCCAATAAGTCTTCATAATAATTTTAGAACTTTTGAGTGAAAAATCTTTAAAATCACCTTTACACTGCACATAAAAGGGCTTTAAATACAATACAAAAGCAATCATTTGTACCATTATTGTACTATATACCAAACCCCAATACCCCCATTTTAACCAACCAAAAAATAATTGGGTAGATGCAACCAAAATGCTTACGATAATTTTAATAAATGATATAAGTTTAAATGACCCATCTTTTGTTAATACAACCAACATCAAGTTTGTAAGTGCAGCAAAAAAGGCATATAAAGGTAAGGTCCAGAACCATCCATTTTTTATTTTGCATTGAAAAACTTGAACAAAAAAATCATTAAAAATAAATAAACCAATTGATGTAATAGTGCAAATTGCAAATAATACAAACACACTGAGCAAAACACTATTAATACGCTCTGTTTCATTCTTTGAAGTATAAATAGAAGCATCATAATTCAAAAAACCAACAACAACAAGCAATAATCCAGAGGTTTTAAAAAATTCATATTGTCCAAACTCCGCAGGAGAATAAACTCTGGTTAAGATTGGTGTTACTCCAATTAGAATTACTTGAGCAACTATTTCACTACCGGCCAAAGCCGTGAAATTTTGAATATATTCTGAATTTCGAATTTTTTTGAAAACCTTTTGCAATGGATCGGAAGTTGAATGTCACCTACCTATTATTATTTATTTATAAACCCGTCAACTTATTGCTTTTGTGAATTCCCAATGACATTATAAAAACAAGGGTTGGAAACATCCGATAAGCAAACAGTGAATTGGACGAAGTTAATCCAAAAAAGATTAAAATTATAATTACAGGATACCAAATCCGGTTTTGATCAAATGAACTTAAAATTAACTCATAAGTCATTAGTAAAGATATAATTAAAGATAGAATACCGCCGTAAAGCAAAGACGATAAAAGATAGTTATGTGGATTGTCCTCTAAATCCCCAGAAAAACTTCTACCCATTATTTGCAAATATTCAAACCCACTACCGAAAACCGTTTCTACGCCGGTTCTCCCTGAAAAATAATCTAAACTCCAAGAAAATCTAGTAGTCCGCTCA
>Ga0169931_10010101_pt1 | contig 13482 bp, 11 predicted proteins | sample Kivu_15m_20L_FD_129675 | JGI IMG/M metagenome (GOLD analysis project Ga0169931, IMG submission 129675) | Freshwater microbial communities from Lake Kivu, Western Province, Rwanda to study Microbial Dark Matter (Phase II) - Kivu_15m_20L... | ecosystem: Environmental > Aquatic > Freshwater > Lake...
GCGAAAGCGGCAAGAGCGAGCGCAGCGGACTTGAGTCCCTTGTGCTTTCTCATTGGTTGGTTTCTCCTCCTCGTGCAGCGGATGCCGCACGTGTTTGTTGATGGGCGAAAGCATAGCCCACCGAGGTATGTCGGCTACCGACAGGTGCTCGAGGTCTATGTCGCAACCGGCGGGTGTCCCAACCGGCGGGTGTCCCAACCGGCGGGTGACCCAACCGGCGGGTGACCCAACCGGCGGGTGTCCCAACCGGCGGGTGCAGCGGCCAGTGGATATGGCCTACAGAGGGTGGGGCCTTCAGCGGATAACGCCGAGCGGAACTCCAGTGAATCGCGGGAAGACCCGAGCCAGCGAATCTGCCGAGAAGCCCGAGCCGCGAGCAAGCACCTCGCTCAGTACGGTGCGATAGTCGATGCTCACTCGCACATCTCCGTTGTCGAGTTGGGTGGGGTGCAGATCGGGTAGCTGCCCGATGATGCGCCCACCATTGATGCGACCCCCCATCGCCAGCATTGCCGAAGCCCAGCCGTGATCAACTCCCTGGCTTGCATTCTCCTGAACACGGCGCCCGAATTCAGTCATCGTGACGACGACGACGTTCGACCAAAGGTCGCCGAGATCGAACCGGAACGCTGACAGGGACGTCGACAAGTCGGTGAGGAGGTCGCGCATTGAACCCTCGCTGAAGGTTCCAACGCGCGCATGGAGATCAAAGTCGCCGGAGAAGTCAAGGTCGATGAAACGCACCCCAAGATTGCTCTTGATGAGCGCCGCAGCGTCGCGGAGCCTTGCGCCCGTCTCTGTAGCCGGATACACAACTGTGGTGGGCGTGGAGCGCGTACCTTCAATTGCGCGCACGGCATCGACTGTCGTCGTGGCGCGAGTTGCCCACGTAGTGTTCGCTTGCCTTCCCGTCTGTCGAACGAAATCCTGGAACGTGGCAGTGGAGAGTCCACTCACGCTCGGGAATCGCGTATTCGCTAGACGCCCAACGGAGAGGACCGGCCGCGTGCCGTTGCGAGAGGAAAATGTCGAGGAAGCGATTGACACGCTGTGTATTGGACCCGTCTGAACGAGCTCCTCTGTCGCTCGCGCAATCCACCCTGAACGCGTCAGAGTCGTACTGCCATAATTGGCTCGCGACAGCGCGTTCGTCTCATCGAAATGGCTGCGGGAATGGGTTGGGGTGCCGGTTCCAACAATGAACATCAGCTCTCCCGCATTCCAGAATGGGACGAATGGCGCGAGTGCGGGATGCAATCCCCAACCACCGCCGAGAGGTAACGCCACCGAATCGGGTATTCCGATTGAGGGTCGGGCGACAGCCAGATCCCTGTTACCCATTGGGAAGACGGCAGCCAATGAATCAAAACCACCACGCAGATAAAGATGCACTACAACAGATTCTGAGCCGACAGGGGTATTCGAGATCGCCGCGAAGACTCCACTCGGCAGCGCCAGCGTCGCACCGAGTGCAGCACCGCCGGCGAGAAAGGCGCGGCGCGATACCTCGATGTCTTCGAACCGTCTCATCGCTGCACCCACTCGGGTGTGGTAGTGAGCAGGAACGCAACAAGCATGCATGTCGCCTCACGCGTCGCCTCCGTCACTACGCTCCGCGTTCGTGCAGCGGCGGCAATCACCGCACTGCGTGACTCGGGAGCTAACGGCGCCTGAAAAAGGCGATCAATCAGGGCGTCGGTGATCTCAACCAAACCCAGCGCTGTGCCAGGCGGTAGCACGTCTTGCCACTGCGGCACGGTCATCCCTGCAACGGTTGCTGCCGATGCGCTAGTGAGTACTTGGTGGGCGTACCATCGCGCGACATGTGACGCGGAGTCGTTCCAGTAGTCCTCCGTGTCGGGGTACCCGTCGGGTAGGGGCCACTTTGCGTGCTGGTGACCGAGTCTCGACAACAGTCCATCAAATCCCCAGTTGGTGAAGGCGAGGCTTCCGGTGCGACCCAGTGCAGTGAAGCGACTTGGGTCGGGGCGAAGCCGCAGTACCCGAGCCATCGAGATGAGATCTTCGGCGGGGCGTTTGACCTTGCGACCAACGGACCCAAGAAACTCGGGATGCGCCACCAACCCGCGCAGCATCTCTTTCGTGTCGCCTCCTGTCACCGAGAATCGTCGGGCCAAATCCGTCGTGAGCGTCTCACTCGGGAAGTCCGCAATATACCGCCGTGCCAGCTTCGTGGCGACGTTTCTCGCCGTGCTCGGATGAGCGGCGAGATAGCCAAGCAGGCTGTCGATGGTTTGCACCACCTCCTGAGGACTATTGGCCGTTCCCGACCAACCCATCACCCGAAATGTGCCGAAGTTCTGCTGGCGTGCGTCAATGAATGTTTGTGTCGAAACACGGAACATTCCTGGCATGGTCTCGCGCATGACGACCGGTGGTCGCTGGACAGGTCCGCGCAATCCAGAGAACAGACGAGCAGCATTCTCAATGTCAGCCTGGGTGTAGCCACCGGCCGGGGTGACGGTGTACAACTCCATTAGCTCACGGGCAAAGTTCTCGTTCGGACTTGACTTTCGCGAGTACTCGCCATCCAACCACAGAATCATCGCAGGGTGGTACACCGCGGCCCGCAGCAGGCTCCCGAAGTTGGTGAGCGCCTGTTCGCGAATCACCGCAATCTCCCAGTCCAACCCATACGCGTTGAGCAAACCATTGCCCTTGCCGGCCGTGTCCATGATGTTGAAGTGTTCGGACCAGAACTCAACCATCGTTTCGAAGACTTGACGGCGACTCAACATGCGCTTCACATAGTTGACGTTGCGCTTCGCAAACTGAAACATCGAATCGGGAGGAGCCCCCGGGATGCTGAGAATCTCCCGCACCGACTCAACCTCAGCCACGGAGCGCAACTGTCCCCATGCAAAGCTTGGATGGCTCTGCAGCACCGCGTCGCACTCTGCGTCGTCGATTGCCGCAGGGTTCAGTTGCTCGGCGAACCAGACGTCGATGCCTCTTGAGCGCACCTCGGTGAGGAGCTCGGATGTTGCGCCATACGTGAATCGTCGCAAAGTGTGTACGTTGCGATCCACCGCCATAGCGACACGGTACTAATTTAAGATTGCGAAATCCGTGTGAAGAACATGAATTCCTGTTGTCAGCTGTTGCTCGGGCGGTCAAGCACTATCGACAAGTAGGACGGCGGTCGCGAAACGTACCGCAAGCCAGTCCTACTGTGGGCCAGGTAGGGATCGAACCTACGACCAAGGGATTATGAGTTCGGCGACGAGGATTGGGACTAGCACGACTTACCTAAGTTTACGAAGGAACTTCCAAACAACTTAGATAGTGATGCAGTCCTAAACCCTTGTTTCTAGACCTATGCAGTGCACAAAAAGTGCATTGCACAGTTCTCCCCTGTGGGGCGTGACGGACTCGAACCGACGACGACCAAATTATGAGTTTGGGGCTCTAACCAGCTGAGCTAACGCCCCCACACAAGCAAGAATACCCGAAGAAAGCGACACTCCTTTGGGCATGCTGAAACCCCTTGTGAATAACTTCAACAGGGGGCTGTAAACAGGACTTACCTAGGACTATGAATTGTTACCTCTGTAACGAAAGACTGCCACTTTCAAGCAAGATGATTGATGGCATTTGGCGTTGGTTATGCGCTGAGTGCCTCTTTAGCGAACTCTTGCTCGTAGACCTCCCTGATGAAGGCAACGAAGTGAGGGTTACACAAGGCACGATCAGCGATGGCGCATTCCATGCAAACGCGCTAAGCAATGCAAACACACCTGCAAAAAACAATCCATAGGTAAACATTCGCTTCTGCCCCCACAAGTCGCCCGCTTTGCCAAATGCCGGCCCAACAACACCAAACGCCAGCAGCGGTGCTGTGATCGTCCAGCTCATCAACGAAACGGTGCTGCCCAAGTCGTCTGCAACCGTCTTCAGTGAGACAACCAACAGCGTGATGGTGAAACTGACGGTGAACACGTTGGCAAGCAACACGCCAAGCGTTGCCTTGCGTTGCGTCATTGTTACACGCGACGCGACTCGACGCTTTAAAAGGGTGCCCCACGGGATAACCGAGATTTCGTCCACACCACCCGAGTCGATGACTCCGATTTCATCCAACTGCGACGGCGGGAGATGCTCGTCGTTTTTCACCCCTCAAATTTACTTGCGGAGTCGAGCAACTTAACGAAATAGGGTTCCGTAACTTATCCCACAGCGCCCAAGAGAAATCTCACATATTGCTGAATTGCTTGCGAAGTTCTCTCTTCAGAATCTTGCCCTGAGTATCTTTTGGCAAAGCGTCAATAACGTGGACCGCTTTCGGCACCTTGAATGATGCCAAATGTTCCTTGCAGAACGCAATGACTTTGTCGGCATCAATCGTTTGCCCCGGCTTTACTACGACACAAGCCGTAACAGCCTCAGACCAATAGGGGTCTGGTGCACCTACAACCGCAACTTCCAGAACACCTGGGAATTGGTAGACCACTCGCTCGACATCGACAGACGACACGTTCATCCCGCCAGTTTTGATCATGTCTTTTTTGCGGTCAAAGAAAAAGAGGTTGCCATCTTCATCAATCCGCACCAGGTCGCCTGTGTGCAGCCAACCACCCTTCACTGTCTCTGCAGTCTTTTCAGGGTCTTTCAAGTAGCCCAACATCACGCTTGGCGAGCGGCAAATGAGCTCACCTTCCGCTGCGTCCACTCCCTCGTCGTCTACTACACGAATTTCAAGTTGTGGCACAGGCTTGCCAATCCAAGATGGGTCACCATTAGGAATATCTTCAAGGGTTTTAAACCATCCGACCGAGCCCAGTTGAGACAATTCACTTTGACCCCAATAAGTTCCCCACACAATTTCCGGTGCCGCAACCGACCACGCGTCAATCATCGACTTAGGCACAGTCCCACCGTAGGTAAGGCAGCGACGAAGCGAACTGACATCCATTGTGCTAAATCCTTCAACAGCGATCATTGCCAAATAGAACGTGGGCGTTTGGGCCATAATCGTTACTTGGTCAGATGAAATCACGCGGGCCGCCATAGGTGCATCAACTGTGTGGGCCAAAACTAGCGTCGCGCCAATTTGGGTCAGCGTAGTCATTGATCCGAGCCCAGCAATGGTGTGGAACGGCATGAGAAACAGCCATCTGTCAGACATGCGAATGTCAAGCGCATACGACCAGGCAGGCGTTGTCGACATGATGTAGTTGCGATGCGGAATCATTACACCCTTAGGGAAAGCTTCGGTACCGCTGGTATAGACCAACATAGCTATGTCGTCTTCGGACACCGTCCTGTCCACTTCAGTGCGATCGTGCGTTAATAACACTTCCGAGAATCTCAGCCAGTCAGGGCTTGCCGAATTTGCAACCGTGTCGCTCACAACCTTTGCCGAAATGCCCGAAAGCTGATTTTTTATATTTTCGAACTTACCTACGAACGCATCCTCAACAATCATCACCTTCGGAGCGGCATGACTGATCTGATAGGTGATCTCCTTCTCGGTGAATGTGAAATTGACCCCCGTAAAGGCCGCACCTAATTTAAGAGTTGCGTACCAGGCAACAACATAATCCGGGCTATTGCGGCTCATCATGGCCACACAATCACCACGCTTAACGCCCTTTTCCTCCAGATACGCCGCGAATGCATTTGCGCGCGAATTGAGCTCGGAATAAGAGATTTCCTCTCGCGAACCATCTGGACGATAAAAGATGACGGCTGCTCTGCGCGGTTGATGTTGAGCATGTCGCCGCAACTGATCCCCCAGTGTTGCACGACGGATCATTTCCTGATTGCTAATGAGACTCATGTTGCACCCCTAACATTTGAAGGGCTAAAAGCCCATATTTTTTTGCTAACTCTTCCGCCGAAAGTCGACCTGTCGGACGAAACCATTCGTTGACGCTGTTCACCATGTCCAAGAGCGCAAGACCTGCAATCTGTGGGTCTTCACATTGAAATACGCCAGCCTCTTTTCCGGCCTTTATAAATTCCTGAATGCCATGCTGATACTGAAGCCGATACTTTTGGACAACTTCCTGATGATCAACAGTCAGGTTATGCATTTCTCTATAACCAACGCTCAACGCATGTCGGTGTTCCCAAAAGTAGGCGATGTGTTGCTCGACAAGGGTTTGTAGTTCTATTTCAAAATTTGAGGTGACATCGGTAGTCGGAAGATGATCAGCAATAAAGTCCCAAGTCACTTCCAGGACAATTTGGAAAAGCATCTCTTCTTTCGAAGCGAAGTAGTGGTAGAGCGATGCTCCCTTAACCCCAGATTGACTTGCGATCATTCTCATCCCGACAGAATTGAAATCGCGCTCGTAGAAGAGCTCTGTTGCAACTTTGAGAATTTCAACCGCCTTGTCTGCGAGAACCCCCTCTTCAATATCTTGGACAATGACGGTGCCTTGAGCAGTCATTGCTAGTTGTTCCCTGTCAAACGTTTCGCGGCTTCAACTATCGCGTCCAATGAGGAACCTGGTGGAAAGCACTCAACGCCCATTACCCCTAGTTTTTTAACGGCATATGGCGGTATCGTGCCGCCAGCAAATACTGGACCTTCGTATCCTTCGGTGCGCAAAGTCTGAATAATTCGCTCGGCCACTTGTATACGTCCACCGATATTGAGACCCACCAAATCGGCATCTTCATCAATGGCTGCTCTAGCTATCTCACCATCACGAACCATACCCAAGAGGATCACTTCAAATCCGGCATCACGTAGGGCACGCTCAACAACGCTGACGCCTCGCCAATGGCCGTCCAGACTTGTTTTAGCAACAACTACACGACCAAGGTATTTGCCAGAGTTGTTCGTGAGGCGTTCGGTTTGCGGTATCTCGTTCAAAAGCTGATCGGTACTTTCCAGTCGCCATAGACGTCTCTAAAAATGCTTCCAATCTCACCAAGGCTTGCATCAGCCTCAACTGCAGTAAGCATCGGCCCCATTATGTTTTCTCCACTGCGGCACGTGGTCTCCAGCACTTTCAATGCCGACATCGCTGCGGTTGTGTCACGCTCACGTCTCAAGTCGGAGAGTCGCTTCGTTGCTCGTTCAAACACGTCATCAGATCCTTGGAATCCGTCCACATTGAACGGGTCTTCATCGCCCTGATGGATGTTCACACCAACAACTTCACGGCTTCCGTTTAATAATCCTTGCTCCATCGTGTACTGGTTTTCTGCGGCCTTCCCATGCAACCAACCAGTATCGAGTGTTGAGACAAAACCACCCTCATTTTCGATCTCACCAAGAAATTGAATTGCCTTTTCTTCTAGATCAGCGCAAAGTGACTCTAGGTAGTAGGAGCCACCAAGTGGATCTACAACCTTTGCCAGATTGGTTTCGTGCATCAAGATTTGCTGAATCCTCACGCTCATATGGTGCGCTTCTTCTGATGGAATGGACAGTGCTTCGTCGTATCCACTCACTCCGAGCGACTGCACACCGCCGAGCACCGAAGCCAATGCCATCAATGTTCCGCGAACAATATTGTTCATCGGTTCTTGGTAAGTCATTGCAGAGCCAGCTGTTACTACGTGAATCCGAAGTTTCAATGCTCGAGGATCCGTGATCCCGTAGCGCTGCACCAAAATGTTGTGCCACATTTTGCGTGCAACTCGTAACTTTGCAATATCTTCCATGATTTCCATGCCCACGCGGAAATTGACTCCACCCAAACTTCGCGCAACTTCAGCAAGAGGAAGATTTCCTCGCTTAGCCGTTTCGTCAAGATGCTCAATTGCGCAGGCAAAAACGGATCCCAATTCTTGGTATGCATTGAGTCCAGTGTCGGCACCGTTGTATCCGGCGATCGAGATGGGCACCCACTTGGGCACATGCTTCGCACAGAAATCAATGATGTCGCAGTTGATTTTCAATCCATCCCTCGCAGGGATTTGCTGCTTTGTAATACACCCGAGATATGTGAGAAAAAAGTCGCTCTGTCCCGTACCTGTAAGTTTTGAAATGTCTACACCGCGCCTTTTTGCAACAGTCCAATAGGCCGCCAAAGCAAACGGGGCGTGCTGGACCACTGCGCCACCAGGGTGTGCAAAATACTTTTCCTGATCAATCCCCTCTACGACCAGTGCAGTATCTCGAGCTGAAAGCTGCACTGCACCAGAAAGACCGACGTCTTCCCACCGCGACAACACCTCGGGATGGTCGACGTCATACATATGATCGGCTGTCATTCGATCATGCTCCATGATGAAACCGGTCTCCCCTTTTTCGAGTAGGTAACGAATCCGTTCGCCTTCATCTTCAGGGTTTCCGAAGCCGGACAACTGGAAGATTCTCCATGGTTTCGAACGGTAACCCTCGGCAAATGCGCCTCGCATGTATGGCGCTTCGCCAGGCAATGCCGAGACTTCGGGTGCAATATGAGCGACATCTGCAGGCCCATACGAGGTTCTGATTGGCAAACCAGAGACCGTCTGGACCTCACTGTCGTTCTTCTTGTCACCCGAAGTCACGTTCAATACCGCTTCCTTCTTGTTTGAATTACCGATTCATTGCCTGTTAATTAACATCGCTTACTCACGCTCCAGGAAATGTGCTCCCGAACGAATCCTTAAATGCCATTTCACCAACTGGCATACGGTTGAGCTTCTTCGGGAATGGCTTTTCAGAGTAGCCAACAGCAATGTGTGCCGCCGTAATGTACCCCTCTGGAATGCCCAACAATTCTTTTACCTGTGGTTCAAAAATGCACAACAGTGTTGTTAGCGAAGTTGCAATACCCTGCTCGCGGCACTTCAGCAAGAAGTTCTGAACCGTTGGGTAAATGGAGCAACCACCGACGACGCTCAAACGACCAAGTTCATGATCGGTTGGGTGAAGGTCTTCCATCCTTGCACACACAACCACAATTGCTGGCACTTCATGCAGGTGATCGGCAAAATGATCGGCGTTATTCAAAACCTTCATATCTCCACCAATTGCAATGGTTCCTTCTTTGGCACCTTGCAGGTAAGCCTTCCAAGGCTGGTTGTACCATTCGGCCAACTTCTTCTTCTTGGCTGGATCCTTGACAACGATGAATCGCACTGGTTGACGATTTCCACCCTGTGGCGCAAAGCGTGCAATCGACATCGCTTCAAGCAACTTGGCGTCTGGAACATCATCTTTTTTGTAAAAACGATTGGTTCCATTTGTTGACATAATTTCATCTAAGTTCATCATTTTCTCCTTTTGTAGTAGTTGATTAATTGCTTTGTTTAACTTGCTATTTTTCTTTGCTTCCTAATGCTCATCCAAAAGCCTTAACTGTCTAGTCTTCGCCCGCTCTGCACGGAGCCTCACGGCCCAACCCGACAACGCAACCGAGCCTGCAAGTGCAGTTCCATTAAACACTGACTCAAACCATGCTGGCGCACCCAGCTGTTGTAGTCCAGATATTGCAATCGACAATGCATAAACCGCAACAATTGTTCCAACCACGTTGAACTTGCCTGGACGGATGGTTGTGGCCCCAAGAAATGCGCCAGCAAAAGCGGGCAGCAACAGTGAGCCGCCAGTGGACGGCGAGGCGGTTCCCAGATTGGAGCCAAGCATGACTCCCGCGATTCCCGCAAGAGTCGAAGACAACATAAACGAGGCCATGACGTACCTATCGGTGCGGATGCCGGTCAGTTCCGCTGCACGGCGGTTTCCTCCAGTGGCGTACATTCTGCGACCAGCTGGCAAGTTGGAAAGGAAAACCCACAAAATTGTGGCGATTATCAAAACATAAACGGCGTTTAACGGCAGTCCGAAAAGTCGGCCGCGAGAAATTTGAGTGAAACTCCTGGGCACATCGTTGTAGAGCGTTCGGCCACCCGTGTACCAGAGGCCTGCCCCACCGAGAATGCTGCCTGTTGCAAGCGTTGCCACAAACGCATCAACCTTGAATTTCACAACGATGACCCCGTTGATCAATCCGTACATTGAACTCAGAATGATTGTGAGTACTACTGCAAGCGCGACATTCATATGGCTTTGTCCGATAAAGCCCACTACCAAAATGTGACTAAGAGAAAGTACCGCAGCGATTGAAAGATCAAATTGTCCAACAATCAACGGTGTCATCGCCGAAAGGGCCAACAGCGCAACGATGGTCCGGTTATCAAGTATTGCTCGGTAATTATTAAATGTCGCGAAGCTCTCTGGTCGGAGTGCCGAAAAAAGCACAACCAGTGCGATCATCAAAATCAGGATGCCGTACTTACCGGTTTGGGCGGCGAAAGAACCGACTAGATCCTTTTCGCCGGTAACACGATCTTTGCTACGCAGCTTCATACGCATACCTCGTCATTTCATTTATATTCACATGTTCATCTCGCAAATCGGCAGAAACTTTCCCTGCACGAATAACGACAGCGCGGTCGCAAACTTGCTCTACTTCCTCTAAGTCAGAAGTGATAATGACAACAGACATTCCTTGCGCCGCCGCCTCGCGAAGTCGTCGGTGTATTTCACGCCGCGAACCCACATCTACTGCCGCTGTCGGATCATTCAAGATGATGATCTTCGGTTGTTGATTCATCCAACGTGCAAGCACTACCTTCTGGGCATTCCCACCCGAGAGCGTGGAAAAGACACGCTCCGAGTCTGCTGGGCGCACATCGAAACTCTTGAGCAACTCATTAGCTCGCTCGATTTCTCCAGCGTTGCGAATAACCGAGAGCGTTGCATAAGCGGGATTCAAATAGAGATTTTCGCGAAGTGTCAGCTCTACAGCAGCCGCTTCTCTGTTGCGATCCGCTGGCAAATATGCAACTCCTTTGGCCATTGCATCAGACGGGCCCCCCGGGTTGTACGGATATTCATGAAGCATCATCGAACCACCGTGGATGGGCACCAGGCCAAACAACATGGCACCAATCTCCGCATGTCCGGAACCAGCCAGCCCCGCAATGCCAAGCACCTGACCAGCCTCAATCGTTAAATCAAGCCCGGAAATTCTTTGCCCAATGATGCCTGAAAGGGAAAGAATTTCGGTCGAATCGGCTGCGTGAGACTTTTCGAACTTTTTCATACTCTTGCCGATGATCGCCTCAACAATTTCACCGTCACTCAAATCAGACATTTTTCCTACCGCGACAACATTTCCATCTCGCAACACGGTCACTCGATCACAAACTTCACGCACCTCATCAAGTCGATGCGAAATCATCACGATTGAAACTCCGCTATCACGAAGTCGTCGCAAGATGTCAAACAAAGTTTTCACTTCGCCAAAGTTCAAAACAGCGGTTGGTTCGTCCAAGAAAAGTACCTGCGCGTTAACTGCAAGCGACCGGGCGATAGCAACTATTGATTGAGCAGATATCGGCAAATTCGCCACTGCTTCATTTGGGTCTATGTCAACACCCATTCGGGAAAGTGCTTGACGAGCAATCTCGTTCATCTTCTTTCGATCAATTTGTTTCCACTTGGTCGGATAGCCAGCTGAAAGCGCAATATTTTCGCCGACCGATAAATCTCCTACCAGACCGGTTTGTTGGTGCAAAAATGCAACACCCAGCGCAGCAATATCTTGTGGGCCGTGATTACTTTCGACTTCGTTATTGTTTACAAAAATTACGCCGCCGTCATTGGCTTCGATTCCTGCAACAAGTTTTACAAGGGTTGATTTACCAGCTCCATTTTCGCCAAGGAGGGCATGTATCTCACCTTTGGCAACTTCAAAATCAACCCCACCAAGCGCAACGGTGCCTCCGTAGACCTTGCGTAAACCACGCACCTGAAGAACAGGACTAGTGCCCTGCCCTCCTGATGTTGGTTCGTCGCTCGTCAACGGAGACACCGTCTTGCGTCCTAACCATCTAACCGATTACTACGTTTTCAGCCCTTACCCCAAAGGCGTTTGTACTCAGACTTGAAGTCGACCCACTTGGTGTAGTCGCTGCTGCCGTCTGCGGCGGTGTCTGCTTGCGTCCAAAGGTGAACGCCGAGGCCAGTCTTTTCTGCTGCTACGTATGCATCACCAGCAAGGCCGCGTGCCACCTGGTCGATACCTGCGTAAGCAACCCAGTCCAGACCAACGCCTGGCAAGTATGAGCTGTCGCCCTTAACTACTGCGCTCAGACCAACTGCGTCACCGTCTTTAGTCACAACTTTGACTATGTCACCCTTGCCGGCCTTGCGAACCGACTCAATGACTGATGTCAACGGAATTGAGTATGGAAGAACGATGTGCGTTGCATCTGGGTTAGCGGCAAGCGCTGCAGTGATCACTGCATCGGTCTTTACTGGATCCAATGCGTCGCCTGTCGTCCACTCAACTTGGTTCACAACACAACCGGTGCACTTGGCCATAACGCCTGCGTACTCCTCGTTGCTGGTTACCAAGTTCGGGAAGCCCGAGTCGTTGATCAAGATGGTGTTTGCTGTGCCGCCAGTTTCTGCGATTACTGCATATGCCAACACTTGGTGCATCAAAGGCATGCGGTACGAAACGTATGCGTCGTAGCCGTTCTGCGAATTGGATGCTGGGGTGTCTGCAATAGAGACGGTCACAATGCCGGCTTCACGAGCTGCTGCAAGTTTTGCGTCAACTGCTACGTCGGGAATTGCAATTGCTATAATTGCATCTGGCTTCTTTGCGATTGCAGAGTCGAATGCCGTCAACCACACTTCTGGGTTGAACTGACCGTCGATTACTTCTGCGTTCCAACCAAGTGTTTTTGCTGCCTCAAGAACATAGTTTCCGGCAACTTCACATGCTGTTCCGCTCGAGCAAATGATTACTTGAACGTTTTTACCCTCTTCAATCGCGGATACTGCGTCAGTTGGGCCGTTCCAACCTGTTTGCGCAACGATTCCCGTTGAGTCAACACCGGTGTCTGTCGCTGCCCAAACCAATCCTGCTTTTGCAAGATCAGTGATACGGGTGGCTTCAGCCAAGATGTTGGTTGCTTCGGCATCCGGCGCGACTGACTCTTCAGTCGTTACTGACTCTTCAGTCGTTGTCGAATCCGAGCTTGAACATCCAGTTGCGAGAACAATGACAGATGCAACTGCAATTGCCATTCCTCGAACGGACTTTTTCTTCAATGAATGAATATCTTTATTCATTAACTTCCCCCCTTGAGTACGGGGAAACCCCAGTGGCCCCCGCTAGGTAATATACCTAACACTCGTTAGGTAGTCAATGCGCCGTCTAAAACCCAAAATCGAATAAGAATTTCCGGCACGCAAACGGCCTTCTAGGCATCGTAAAGCCAGAAACTCAACAATCAAATGGTGCTGCACACTCATTACCATCTCGATGATGAACTACCGCAGGGTCTTGACCTAGTTGAGAACTACCCTAATTCCGCGTCAATAAGCGGAAAAACAGAGGTCGAGTTGTTTGAATCGCAAACACGACAAGAGGATTATGAGTCCCCTGCTCTGACCACTGAGCTACTGGCCCCGGTGGAATTTGTGGCTCCGGGGGTGGGGCTCGAACCCACGGCCGACGGATTAACAGTCCGTTGCTCTGCCAACTGAGCTAC
>Ga0169931_10010102_pt1 | contig 13482 bp, 8 predicted proteins | sample Kivu_15m_20L_FD_129675 | JGI IMG/M metagenome (GOLD analysis project Ga0169931, IMG submission 129675) | Freshwater microbial communities from Lake Kivu, Western Province, Rwanda to study Microbial Dark Matter (Phase II) - Kivu_15m_20L... | ecosystem: Environmental > Aquatic > Freshwater > Lake ...
CGCGTGGTCACCGAGTTCAACCCACCGATTCCAACCTCGCTGTCTCCCCGGGCAAGTGCCACGCGCTACGCCGAAGAGCTGCCGCAGGCAAAGGTCTGGAATAACGTTACCGCGCGTATCGTCGAATCGAATGATCCGGCGAGCCCCGTCGGGATGACGGCTGTCGGCTCGGTGACGATCAGTCCCATGACACCGTCGCAGGAAGTAACCAGCGCCGATGGTTCGCGGCGAATGATCGTCGCCGATCGCGCCTACCGCGTGCAGGCCGCGTTCGGCAGTCCACAGGCGACCGCAGGGTTTGGTCTGCGCTCAGTGATGAATTTCTGGATTGATCACGCGACGACAAGTTTCAAACTGATCCGTGCCGAAACCGGCGATGGTGAGACTCCTGATGTCACGTTTGCTCCCTGACACAAGCCGTCCTGGAGCGACAGTGCTCCTCCTCGGTTGCTGGCTCGGCCTGTCGGCCTGCGGGCCGCTGCCGGCTGGTCCGCAATACGACCGCGGCAACGGGGACGAGGATCTCGGTGCCGCAGACGCTACGGGAGTGAGTCCTGATTCAGGGTTCGCGCTGCTCTGCACGGGGATCCAGAGTGCCGATAGTCTCAACCGGGAAATCTACGGCGAATTCATGGATCGCTTCTGCACGGGAACGGGCGCGCCAACTGCACTGCTCGCAACCACCCTGCCCGCGAGAGCTTTCATCGGGAACGGCGAGCCAAGACTCACGGCTCTTGCCGAGGTCACCGACGATCCAGTGCGCAAGACGACAGCCATTCGTGTTGCGGCTGGCGTTCTGATTCCCGGACGTGCCGCTGACTACTTCACAAAGATCTCGGCCTACATGAACGACCCGGCTCTGGCTGCTGCCGACGGCGTCCGCCTGATCGATGGAATTGTTGAAGACGTGATTCTCAAGAAGGACGACGGCGACGGCAAAGCACGACGCAGCGGGGTCGAACGCTCACTCAAGATTGAAAATAAAGTTTCGGGACAAACCATCACCAGTGCCTACGAACAAAGACAAGACCTCTGGGAGTTTGTTCCCGGGAAGGCCTACCTGATCACATCCCATCTGACGAAGTCAGTCTCTGGCGTCACGGGCGCGACCCTGTTCAGTGCCCTGGTGGAGCACAACGACAAGACTTACGTCACGGCGCAGATTTTTTCTGAATCGAGCAATCGCGGGCAGCCGGCCATTGCCGAAGAGACTCTGCTCAAGGTTGTTCGCAGCGGAATCCGCAACATCCTCACGAATGCCAACCGCTTCGCAGAACCCGTCGCGCCATAAGACATCGCTGAGTCGTTGTCGTTCAGAACGCCAGGGTGAGATTGAGTGACGCGCCGATCGCAGCTTGCTCGCGATGGTCGAGTTCCTTCTCCAATGCCGCTTCGATATCACTGCGTGAGAACTCCCGAGTTCGCACAACGAGAGGAATCGTTGCCGATGGTGCCAGCTCAAGTCCCGACATGCTGCCGAGGATTCGCCAGGCGACAAGCACCCGCAGATAGACGAGCGTCAGCTCCGAGCGAATCTCCGTGCGTTGCAACTCGTCGACGGATTCGCCGGTGCCAAAGAGCACGGCATCGACCCAGCTGCGTTCCACGGTAAGGAGTAGCGCAGAAGACCAGGGCACCATCGTGCCCCGCGGTCCAAAGCGCCAGCCGAGTTCTGCACCATAACCACCGGCTGCAGTCGAAGACTTGAACGTCTCCCCCAGCAGCGGATCCGCAAACTCCGTGCGATCACTGCGCGTGTGGTCCGGATAGCGTCGTACAAACCCGCCGAGAACATGCCCCCCGCGCTCTCCATCAGCCTCGGCGCGCAGGGCAATCCCAGTCGACCAGTTCTGCCGGTCGATGATCGAGTCAGCGCCGGCCTTCTTGAGGAGAGACCACGTCACCGGACCAAGCACATCGATGAATGAGGAAATCTGGATTGCACCGCTGGACAGGGCAACATCCGGATGGGCCGAGACACGAATGTCGCGCGGATCCGACGTCTCGGATGGAGAGGGCTGCCCCGGTTCAGGATCCGGACGCTCGCGTTCGAGAGCGGGCGAGGCCAAAGCCCGTCCCGATACTGAGATCATGTAGAGGCACACAGACGACGCGAGCATCGCCCTCAAAATCCCGCATGCGAGGATCCTGCATGTTCGAGGAAAACGACTAGGTCGCGCCGCCCTCAAGCTGGGCAACGCCATCATCGAGCTTACGAAATGGAGCGGTGATCTCACCAAGACGCGTTCCGGGGTGAAGAGGTTCGGCTGCCCAGAGACCCTTTGCTGCAGACGATCCATCATATCGTAGCACGAGGTGCTCCCCGCGTTCGTCAGCGACATTTTCTCGACGCACCGAACCTGCGATCCGACCGGGTCGTCCGAGCATCGTGCGAATATGCTCGCTCGATTCAACGAGGATCGGGGACCACATCACGGCCAGCCAGTCGATGCACTGGAGCGCAACCCAGACGGCTGTGGCGGCGCCCTTTTCGTCCGTCTTGATCAGGGTCCACGGTGCCACATCACTCAGGTACTGGTTGACCTTCTGACAAAGGGCGCGCGTTTCTTCCAGTGCACTGCGGAGTTTGACCCCTTCGTACAGATCGCCAACGGTTTTGAACCCATTGCGAATCTCCTCGAGCAGCGCGGTCTCGCGCGCACCGAGCGGTCCCGGCTCCGGCACGCAGCCGGCAAATCTCCTGGATGCAAACCCGAGCACGCGATTGGCCAGATTGCCCCAGTTGGCAACAAGCTCACCGTTGACGCGCTCGACGAAATCATCCCATGTGAAATCCGAGTCCCCAGTTTCTGGGGCCAACGCCGTGAGGACGTAACGCCACGCATCCACCTGATAACGTTGCAGCACATCAAGCATGAAAACCGCGTTGCCGCGCGACTTCGAGAATTTCCGACCGGCATTATTCAGGAACTCGGCTGCCGGCACGTCATAGGGCAGCGCAAGTCCACCGAATGCGAGGAGTTCGGCCGGCCACATGACCGTGTGAAACTCGATGTTGTCCTTGCCCATGAAATAGTAACTGCGCGTCTCGATGCCACGATCGGCATTGGCAGCGATTTCCTTCTCATCCCAGAACTTGCGCCACGCATCTTTCGCGCCGGAGAGCTTCGCCCACTCGCGGGTGGCGCTGAGATAACCCATGACCGCGTCGTACCAGACGTAGAGACGCTTCGTTTCAAAGCCAGGAACCGGGAGATCAACTCCCCATTCGAGATCACGCGTGATCGGCCGTCCGCGCAGTTCCTTCTTCTCGAGCAGGGCTCGCGTGAAGTTCAGAACTGACTTTCGCCAGTGGCCCTTCTTTCCATCCGTGATCCACGCGAGGAGCGCATCGTTTGCCTTGCCCAGATCAAAAAAGAAGTGCTCGGTCTTGCGTACTTCGAGATTCGTGGCTCCGCTGATCTTGGATCGCGGTGACTTGAGTGCCGTCGGCTCGTAGGTTTTGTTGCAGTTGTCGCATTGATCCCCACGTGCTTCCGCGAAACCGCAGAAGGGACATGTCCCCTCCACGTAACGATCCGGGAGAAAGCGCTGCACTTTCGGATCAAAGAGCTGCTCCTGTACCTCCGTGTAGAGGTAACCGTTGGCCTTGTGCCCAAGAAACAGCTCGCGCGCCGTGGCAAAATGCTCCGCCGTCGTTGTCGCCGTGTAGAGATCAAACGCGATCCCCATCTTCTCGAAGCTCTCGATGAACTTCTCGTGATAGCGGGCGACGACTTTGCCAGGCGTCGTGCCTTCAGCATCTGCCTTGACCATGATCGGGGTACCATGGGCATCCGACCCGCTGACCATCAGAACTTCATGCCCTCGCAGGCGCTGGGAGCGCGCGAACACGTCGGCCGGAAGAAGGTTGCCAGCGTAGTGACCAAGGTGCGGCTCATTGTTGGCATAAGGCCACGCCGCACAGACAAGAATTCGACGACTGGAGCTCATCAAAGGCCCCACTGCGGACCGCAGTCGCGGATGATGCGCGCCACGAAATCCGTCACCGGCATTGGATCAAGCGTTGTGCCATCGTGGAAGCGCGGCGCCACGGTGCGACCCGTGACCTCCTTGTCGCCGATCACGATCATCCATGGCGTCTTCTGCAATTGCGCCTCGCGAATCTTGAACCCAAGTTTTTCGCGGCGGACGTCGAGTTCCACGCGCAGACCTGCCGCACGCAGTTCCTCGAAGACGCTCTCGGCCCAATCGTTTTGAGCTTCAGTGACCGTGACGACGCGCGCCTGCACGGGCGATGCCCAGATCGGGAAGTGTCCGGCGTAGTGCTCGATGAAAATTCCCGTGAAGCGCTCCATGCTGCCGAGCACCGCCCGATGAATCATGACCGGCGTGTGGGGCTTGTCATCGCCGCCCTGATACTCGAGCGAGAATCGCATCGGCATGGAGAAGTCGAGCTGCACGGTGCCGCACTGCCAGGTGCGACCGATCGTGTCGACCAGGTGGAACTCAATCTTCGGACCGTAGAACGCACCTTCACCCGGTGCCACTTTGAACTGAATGCCGCGCCCACTGAGCACGTCCGCAAGCGATTTCTCAGCTCGATCCCAGATTTCATCCGAGCCAAGACGCTTTTCTGGGCGCAGGGCGAGGACGACCTTGTATTCCGGAAACCCGAGACGTTTGTAGGCACCATCAATCTGCTCGATCAGGCGATCAACTTCGCCGGCGATCTGTTCTGCCGTGCAGAACACGTGCGCGTCGTCCTGAACGAAACTGCGCACGCGCATGATGCCGTGCGTCACGCCGCTGCGCTCATAGCGATGCACACGTCCGAATTCCGAGTAACGCACCGGAAGCTCGCGATAGCTGCGACGCTCGTTGGCGTAGATTAGACAATGTCCGGGACAGTTCATCGGCTTCACCGCTGACTCGTCGTCCTCGATCTTCGTGAAGTACATGTTGTCGCGGAAATTTTCGTAGTGCCCGCTCTTGTGCCACAGATCAACGTCCATGATGAGCGGCGTCGAGACTTCCTCGAATCCGAAATCCGCGTTGCTCCGCCGCATGAATCGAATGAGTTGATTCAGAAGCACCGTGCCCTTCGGATGAAAGAACGGCGCGGCCGGCGCCTCGCGTTGCATCGAGAACAGGCCGAGTTGCTTGCCAAGGACGCGGTGATCGCGTTTCTTGGCCTCTTCCAGGCGATGCAGATGGGCTTCGAGGTCTTCCTTGTTTGCGAACGCCGTTCCGTAAATGCGCGTGAGCTGCGGATTGCGTTCATCGCCCCGCCAGTAGGAACCCGCGACCGAGGTCAGCTTGAAGACGCCGAGCTTGGCTGTCGATGGAACGTGCGGTCCGACGCACAGGTCAAACCAATTGCCCGTGCGATAGATCGAGATCTCCTCGCCTTCCTTCAGATCGCGGATGATCTCAACCTTGAATTTTTCGCCAAGGTCATCAAACGTCTTCACGGCGTTTTCGCGGGTCAATACCTCGCGCTGCACCGCATGATCCGCTTTGCAGATCGCGAGCATCTCCTTTTCGATGCGTTCGAGATCGTTGTCGCTGATCTTCACGCCGGCCGGAAAACCGAAATCGTAGTAGAAACCGTTTTCAATCACCGGACCGATCGTCACCTGAGTTCCGGGCCACAGCTTCTGCACGGCCATCGCGAGCACGTGGGCTGTTGTGTGACGAATGACGTCGTTGGCATCCGGCGACTTCGACGTGATGATCTCGAGATCCGTGTTGGTCGTCAGGGACCGGGACAAATCCGTGAGCTTGCCATTTGCCCGCACGGCGATCGCCGCCCGAGCGAGACCAGCCCCAATACTCTTGGCCACGTCCATGAACGTCGTCTGGCCTGCCTCATAGGTACGGGTGGATCCATCGGGCAGCTTGACGTTGACCTGACTCACGGGCGACTCCAGAGATGAATGCGAGGGGTGGTTGTGTTTCTGATAAACGCAGTAATTATATCATGTTGGAAGCTTTACCGACGATGATCTGGACGCTCAGACCTGCCGTGAAACTCGCCAACGCGCCGCTCAAACTTGGCTCGGACACCAATAATTCCTAACAACTTGCCAAAAAGTGCCGAAAACACAAGCGGAGTTCGGTTGTTGGGGGGTTGATTCTGCGGTTCAGCCAAATCCAAATTTTGATGCTCGCCCTGCTCGTGACCAGCGGCTGTGGGCGAAAGGACGATCTTGACGCGGGTGATCCCCTCGCGATCAGCGTCCCGAGTCTGCTCGACGTGGCACCGGAACTCTCGCGTGTCCCCATCGGTTCGCTCGGAATCGCGGTGAGTCCCGCTCCCGGAGAACGCAGTGCTCCCTTCCTGCTGCGACTCGCCTCCGAACCCGGCGCGGAGGTCTGGTACAGCTTTGCAAAACTTCCCGAGAGCATCACGCCCGAGTCGACGAGTCTTGCCCTTCGCTACGAAACGCCGATCCTCGCGTCGCCACCGATCGACATCGAAGTGTTCGCGCGCAAAGACGGCAAGGTCGGCAGCGTTCGTCGTCTGACGTGGGGTTATGCGGCGGACTCGACACCGCCCGATCTCGGCGCGTTCCGTCGCTTCCCACTGCAGGCGTTCACGACGGCGACGCCGGTTGATGTGAGCACGATCGAGCGCTTCGCCGCTGGTGCCGCGACTGACATTGTGACGGTAACGCTGGACGGTCGCCCGAGTGAATGGCGCCGCACCGGACGAACCTTCGCCCGCGATGGGCAGCTCGACATTCCTGAGGTCTTCGGCTCCATCGACCTCGCCTACGTTGAAGTGCAGGAGACCGCAGACGCGCTCGAAATCCTCATGGCCACGCGAACCGGTCCGCGCCCCGAGGTGGGCGTCTCGTATGGGCTCGACATCGGCCCGTCTGGCGTTTCGTTTGACTCGTTTGGCTCCGGCGCTGACTTCGTCCATCGTGCCGTCATCGAGAACGGACGCCTCGAGTTGCGCGAGAAGGGCAAGGAGCAACCGAGCGCGAAATCTCCGGGCACGAGAATTTTCTTTGGCGAGGTCATCGAGTGGCGAATCAGCAAGGCCGATCTGCCGCTGCTGACCGACAAGGACAACGTCATCGTCCGCCCGTGGACATCAAGCGTGGAATCCGGCGTCCGGATCGTCGATCGCATGCGCCCGATCTATCTGCGTTCGACACTCGGCCTTGAACGGAGCACTTCGCTGACCCGGGCTGGTGCCGGAGTTGACCTCGAGTTCATGAGCGACGCCTCGCGTCTCTCCGGCGAGTTTGCCAGGGGTCACCACGATTTCACTCAGGGTCTCGTCTCGGACATGGAAGCGTTTACCGGGATCCCGTTCTTCGATACCGGCGCGATGCCTCTGGTTCATGCGCGTGTCGATGTGAACGGCTATGCCGGTGTCAACGCGTCCGACCGCGGCATGTTGACGACGATCGGTCCGCTCTCGGGTGAGATCGAACAATTTCAGCTGGTCGCTCACGAGATCGCCCATTATCCAAACGCGCTCTACTCGAAAATCACTGCGCGCTGGCTCCAGGAAGGTATGTCGGAATGGGCGGCAGAACGCCTCCTCTGGCGTCGGTATCCGCCGCGCGCCGTGCATCGCTACATCAACGCCATGCGCGTGGCGCCGTGGTTCTCTGCGGTGGGATCCGGCAACATCGACAGCTTTCATCTCGACGAATGGACCGACGCGCCATCTGACATTGGCTACAGCAAGAGTCTGATGTTCATGAATCTTCTCGATGCGCGCGTCGGCGTCGACGTGATGCGCAAGGCATTTCAGGTCGGGATCAACACCCCGATGAATGGTGTCGACTTCCGTAACTTCCTCGAACGCGAGTCCGGAAAAAATCTCGCCGACTTGTTTGAGTATTGGGCACTGCCGGGGCAACCGGCGAGCACAAGCGACCCGCGGCAACTCTACGCCGACAGCGACGGAGATGGACTCTCCAATCTGGACGAAGAGATTCTCGGGACCAACCCGCAGAACAGCGATTCAGACGGTGATGGCATCAGCGATGACGAAGAAGCGTTCCGTGGGCTTGCGCCGACGAGCAGCGCCGTAGGCGAGCCGGCTGCGGGCAGCGTCGTCGAAAGCTCTGCGGCGCCGAACGACAATCGTGAACTCCTGCGTCTCGTGGCCGCACCCGATTCCGTCATCCAATGGTCCTCTGATCCACTGGATCCAGCACCGGCGCTGGCGTGGAGCACACCTGCCCTGCTCCACCCACCCTTCCAGATCGCCGCTCGTGCCACAACGGGAAGCGTGACTGGAAATTCCGTGACCATCTCGCGCCCACTGCGCGTGGCTGGCAATCTCGTGCAGACCACGGCACCAGTGGAAAGAATTCTCCCGGTGACACCGCTCCGTGCATCTGCCCTTGCTCCGGTCACAACGGCGACAACGCTTGGAACCGGCACAGAAAGTTTCATGTGGGAAGACACGCCCGGCGATGTGCCCGAGCACTTCGCCCGTCTCGACATCACCGGTTTTGCAACGCAGGAAACCGAAACGGATATCAGGATTCGAATCCGGACCCTTGCGCGACCGGACCCGCACGGCAACGACGGCAGCTTTTTCGTGGCGTTTGACCGCGTCGGCTGGACCGACACGCTTGGACCTGACATCGAGCGCATGGATGGCATCTCGGTAAGCAACGGATCTTTCATCCTGCACGAGTACAACTCGTTTGGCGGAGAAGTTACGTCGCGGCCCCAGACCGGGATTGCACTCACCTGGGGCGAGCATCTGGAAATCACGGTCGCAAAGAACATCCTGTCAGCGTGGCTCGGCGGCAGCGTCGACAAGTCGATCTGCGTGTGGTCCGACATCTCGGTGCGCAGTGGTCTCTCCATCCGCGACCGCGCCGGTTGTGTTGCTGTACAGCATCCCTTGTTCACCAGACTTCTGTCGCGAACACCAAGTGCCTACGGCACCGGTAATCTGACGGTCGACGTTCTGACTCCGACGGCCGGTTACGACGCGGCATTTGCAACTCGAGCGGCAACGGTTGGTGTCACAGCTTTGCGCGAGTTCGAACGCGCGCTCGCGCGTCCCCTCCCCGATCGACCAGCATGGCCTATCCACATCTACCGCATGAATTCGAACTTCACTGGTGGCCTCGGCTCGGCGACAGTTGGCGGATTTCTGCGTCTCAACACGACGATCTTCAGCGATCCAACCCGGCAGGACTATCTCATCGCCGAACAGCTGGCCCGCTCGCATCTGGCCGGTCTTGTCGAGCGTCAGAACGAGGCGCGACCGTTCTGGATTCAGGAGATTTACATTCAATGGCTCACGGCGTCGGCCATGTATGCCATTCGACCGAGCCGCGAGGTTCACGCCCATCACCGGGCGCGCGTCGATGACTACATGTGCTTCACGGCCGGTTCGTGCCCGGGTCGATTCCTTGGGGATGTCTATCTGCGCGACTGGAACAACTCGACGTTGCAGTCCACGGGTTCCGTCAAATCAACGATGTTTGCGCTCGTCCTTGATGCAACACTTGGCGCAGAAACCATGAGCAAGGCTTTCACCACGTTTGCGAGTCGCATCCCTACGGCCGTTGAGTTTCAGAGCATGCTGCGGCGACTTGCACCGGCGCAGACGACCACCATCGACACTCTGTTTCAGCAATTCGTTAGTGGATCTGGAAACGTGACGGCCGACGTCAACGCCATCCGTGCGCTCATGAGCGACGGTGACAACGATGGGCTGCTGCAATTCGAGGAAACAAAACTCGGAGCTGCCGGCAACGGCTGGCTCGACCCGTAGGGGGTCAGCGCGCACCCGCGCGCCGCAACGTAAACTGCATCGGCGTCACGATCCCTGGCGGCAGACTCCCAAGCAAACGCATGAGTCCCAACTGGTCCAAGAGACGCCACACCCAGTACAAGATTGGATGCTTGGCGCGAAAGAGCGGTTCCTCACCAAAACGCGCGAAGGTCTTCACGACATGATCGCGATCGAATTCGATCGCAAGACCGCTCGATCGCGCGATACGTGCAATCTCTCGCGCCGTCACAAAATTGAGTCCCACCCAGAGCGGCGAGCGACGCAGTGCGGGGCGCAACACTTCCGTACGGCGTGGCGCCAGCGGCAACAACGGGATCCCAAAATGCGGCTCATATGGAAACGCGTAGTTTGGGCAGTTGTGCCGCATCACGCCGCCCCGCGCGAGGACGCGAGCAAGAGCGGTCACGGCCGGCTCTAGCGGCACCACGTGTTCGATGACGTTGTTTGAAAAGATGAAATCGAATCCACGATCGAGCGCCGCCGGAGATTGGCCGACATCCGCAGCCGCAAGCGGCAACCACCGTGACGAGTCGAGTCCCAGTCGTCGAAGAATCGCCTGTCCCAGCGTGTAGCTCGAATCATGACCAGCGAGGGCCGGTTCAACCGCGTGACACTCGAGACCAAGGGACGTTTCATGCGCGCGAAGGTAGGCATGCGCGAGACCGACGCCGCCGCCGATCTCCAGCACTCGCTGTCCGGAGCGCAGGAATGGCGCAATCATCGCGATGGTCGTTGCACCATCATCGGCAAGCTGGTCGAGGGCAACCTCCGCGGACGCTCGCAGCGACGTGTCCGCTGTCCCGTGGTCCTGTTGATCATGGTGATGCGCCAGACCGGCAAACTGGGCCAGACCTCGCGCGAGATCCTGATCGGCAAGGAGCGTCGGCCTGACCTGACGCACCCATGCCCGATATGTCGCACCCGTGAGGATGGTCGAGGCATTCATCGCGGTTGATTTTGCTGCTGTTTCGTCCACGCGTGTCATCGGCCGACACTATCGAGGTCGTTCCGGAATGTTGTCAATGACAACCGGTGCTTCCGGCCGAATCCTTGATGCGCTGGGAAATCGCCGTACCAACCAGGCCGGGAGCTGCGAGGAGAAATGCACCTGCCGACTCATGGCCGAGGGCCCACGCAGATTCGGCGACGTCGAGGCAGTCGATCGCATCCTCTGGTCCAAACTGCAGGGAGAGATCGTCCAGGACATGACCAACGAGGAGGTCTTCCGAGGGTTCGTTGGAGTAGGTCAAACCAAACGGCGCCGTCAACCTGTCGACATGAACGGCTTCATTGGAACTTCCGCGCAGAAGTCCAACGTAGTCTTTGAAGCGCAGGTTGAGTTTCACTATAGTTCGCCCTTCAAGAGATGACGGTCGATATAAAACGACCGTGCCACAGCAAGGATATTCGGACGGAAAGGCCCGCAACTTGAGGGACCCAGGCGAACTCTTCCCAGCGCATGGTGCCGAAGCCGGCAATCCCGAGCCAGCCGCACGAGTCGCGCCCCTGGCTGAGCGGGTCCGTCCGTCCACACCGGACGAGCTTCTTGGTCAGGACGAAATTTGGGGCGAAAATGCTGTGCTGCGTCGGCTCGCTGAACAGGGGCGAACCGGCGCATGGCTGTTCTGGGGACCCCCGGGAACCGGAAAAACGACCCTGGCCGGAATTGTCGGTCGCCTGTCGGGACTTCCAGTCGTCACACTTTCTGCCGTCCATGCTGGCGTGAAGGACCTGCGCCGCGAACTCGAGCACTCAGCTGAGCGCATTGCCGCAGGTCAACAGCCCACTCTCCTGTTCGTTGACGAGATTCACCGCCTGAACAAGGGACAGCAGGACATCCTCCTTCCGGCGTTGGAAACTGGTCAGATACGTTTCATCGGTGCCACGACGGAAAACCCCTCGTTTGAGGTCAATTCGGCGATCCTCTCGCGGTGTCTCGTGTTTCGTTTTGCGGCGATCAGTCCGGAATCGATGCAGGCGATCCTGCGCAAGGCAGCGAGCAAACTGGGCATCACGCTTGCCGACGATCTCGTGGAACTCATGTCTCGCGAGTCCGCAGGAGACGCGCGTCGCGCGATCGGGATCCTTGACGCGCTTGCGACAGCAGCAGCTCCGTCGCGGGAGATCGATCTCGAAACAGCGCGCCGCCTCGGGCAGAGCATCGGCATGCGCTACGACCGCTCGGGCGATCAGCACTTCGATACGATCAGTGCCTTCATCAAATCCATCCGGGCCAGTCACCCGGACGCGGCCCTGCACTATCTCGCGCGGATGGTGGCCGCCGGCGAAGATCCGATGTTCATCGCCCGTCGCCTTGTCATCGCCGCGAGCGAAGACATCGGCAATGCAAACCCGACGGCTCTCCTTGTTGCAACGAGTGCGATGCAGGCCGTGCACATGGTCGGCTGGCCGGAAGCGCGGATCATGCTGGCGCAGGCAACGACCTATCTCGCTGCGTCGCCAAAGAGCAATCGGTCCTACAAGGCAATCGACGCAGCCATTGCGGATGTGGAATCGTTCGGTGCGCTCGACATTCCGATGCACCTCCGCAACGCCCCAACAAAACTCATGAAGGACTCTGGATACGGCGCGGGCTATGCCTACGCGCACACCGACCCAGACGGCGCAAGAAAGCAGCACTACCTGCCTGACGCGCTGCGGGACCGGCGCTACTACATTCCGGGTGACACAGCGGTTGAGACTCAGCTACGGAAGTTTCTCGAACAGCACGCGCCGAGAGATTGACCCACATTTTCCAAAGTTCCCTTCTAACTGGTTATGGTGAGTATATGGTTCCAGCACCAGCTTCCCGAAACACAAACCTGCGCTACGCCCTGCTGTCGGTGACCGACAAGACTGGGCTCGTGGATTTTGCGCGCGGCCTTGTGGAATGTGGACTGACTCTCCTGTCGACGGGAGGAACGGCGTCGACGCTGCGCTCGGCGGGTCTTCCCGTGACCGACGTGGCCGAGATTACCGGCTCGCCGGAAATTCTCGATGGCCGGGTGAAGACGCTGCACCCCATTGTGCACGGTGGCATTCTTCACGACCGAAGCGCTGCCTCGCACCTCGCCCAGATCCTCGAGCATCGCATCGCACCGATCGATGTTGTGGCCGTGAATCTCTATGATTTTGCAGAGACCGTCGTGAATGCCGCCAGGTCTCCCGAGGTTTCGGAAGCGATCAAGCAGATCGACATCGGCGGACCAGCGATGCTCCGGGCCGCGGCCAAGAACCATCAGTTTGTGCTGCCCGTGATCGATCCGGCTGACTATCCACGCGTGATCTCCGAACTGCGCACCGGCGCGGTGGGGCAGGCTTTGCGCCAGGAACTTGCGGCGAAGACGTTTGCCCGAGTGTCCGCGTACGACGGCATGATCGCGACATGGCTGCAGAATAAGACCGGGACCGCGGAAAAGTCGTCGCCAGCGGGTGACGCGTCAGCCACGTCGGCTCTTCCCGCCAAACTCACGCTTGAACTCGAGCAGATTCAGGCCCTGCGCTACGGCGAAAATCCTCATCAGTCAGCTGGCTTCTATCGAGTTCGCAGCAATGCCGGCGGCGCTGACCACGGTCTGGCCACTGTCGAAGTTCTTCAGGGAAAGGAGCTTTCCTACAACAACCTTCTCGATCTCGACGCAGCCGTGCAGCTGGCCCTCGATCTGCCGGAGCAGAGTGTCGCCATCATCAAGCACACGAATCCGTGCGGTGTTGCCACCGCCGGCAGCTCC